>ULSG01001256.1_pt1 | contig 14048 bp, 14 predicted proteins | sample 1956191 | NCBI WGS metagenome assembly ULSG01 (sample SAMEA4835703, study PRJEB28245) | human gut metagenome | biome: gut microbiome; material: fecal sample | place: Denmark | collected 2008 | reverse complement strand
TTCATAAAAATCTTAGCACACATACCGCCCGTCATAGCTATGCCACTACTGTGTGTATGCAAATTATCTAGTTGATAAACAACGTTTTATTATGTATGATTCAGAAAAGGGTAATGGTTTAGCAACGTGCTCTCTACTCTAATATTCTTAAGATTGCATCATTTTAATAACCTGTTACAAAGATAATGCTTAATCTGATAAAACAAAAATAGTTTATCGGATTAAGCATTTACAACCTATAATATTTTATCGCCTGAGATTCTCCTTATAGAGTTACCATACTGATATTTAAAACTTTATATTTTTTTTGCTTCAAGCATATCCCATGATTTATCCCACTGATTTGCTACGTGCTTTTGCGGTAGTTTGCTCATGGAGAATACTAAAGGTAAAGATAGTGAATTAATTGATTTCTTAAAATATTATTCTAAAAATGTGTTTATGCTTCTAAATCCTTTCGTACCACAACCATTTCATCAAATCCACCTCTAATAAGTAGTTTTTTGAGTGTAGTTATGAATCGTCTTAGCTCTCTATTTAATATAATAGTATAATCAGGGGTAAACTTATTGAAATCTTGAGGTAATAAGTTGGAAATTGCATGATTAATACCTGAAATCACAGTGGGAAAATCAAGAATATCTAAAGTATTCTCTTTTATCTGAGCATCAATTGTTATATTTCTAGGTCTTCCTGAGCAATTAAACGTTATATCTTTTGTATTCAAATTCTTTTTTATTTTCTGGAATTGTAAATTTACATCACTATTAATTGTATTAGGGATAATAATGTTAATATTGCAATTTTTGTATTTGCAGCCTTCGATCTCAAGACCTCCATTTTCTATAAGGTATCGGCATGTAGGCTTAATGAAGTTTTCATAGTAAACAGCAGCGAGGGTTGCAGATGGGAAAAAGTTTATATCATCATCATCTGTTGCAAGGAACATATCACGGATTTTTCGGGTTTCATTAATCAAACTGCTTGGATCTGCATTATCAAATCTAGCTAAAGTTAAACCGTTAAAGTCAGATGGTAATTTCACCTGTTTATCAATAAGGAATGCACATTTTGATGTGCCTAAACGTCCAGTGAACAGACCTAGTTCAAAAATAACATTGTCTCTAGGTTGTAATACTTCTTTTTCTCTAACTACAACTTTATCATCTGTTGTTCCGATTAATATACCAAAATCAAATTGTAAAGATGCTTTCAATAAATTGGATAGAAAGTTCTGATTTAACTTAAAAACGGAAGTGTCCCAAACATTTTCGTCCCATATTGTAACATCAAAATTATCTTCTAAAAGGCTTTTAACAGCTTTTGCAATTTTCAATTCTTCGCTGGAAGAACCAATAAATAATTTTTTCTTTATCATAAATAATTGTATTAAGAGATTATGAATTTTAAATGTTTCAATATATTGTCTTTGCCAATCTGTCGAAGTGCATCAAACACTAGTTGATGGCATTTTTTGAATTTGCATCTACTTCCACAAATGCATAAGTCATTACGCCCTATTTTAAGTTTTTCTATTCCAAATGCATATTTTATATATTGTATCCATTTTTCTTGATCTGATGTTTTCATCAATGCTGTGTAAAATACGAAAATGCCTTTATTTCCGTGTGGATATTCATCTTTATACTTACCCGTAATCTTTTTGTAACATTGATTTGCCAAATATGGTATTACCTGTTTTCTTATAAATTCTATAATATTAATTCCATGTTTACATTGCAAAATTTCATCTGGATCAACTGTTATACAGCATGAATTGTCACTATATTTATGCCAGTCAGGATTACAAGGGATATTTCCTCCTACTTCTAATAGTTTAGGAAAGCGATATGGAAATCCTTTAGCATAATGTATCTCAATAAGGAAACTCTGAATAGTTTCCTGCTCAGAGTTTTTTATATCAATTATTCCTTGTAAATACTTCTGTTCATTTTTAGTCTTAATACGCAAATTAGGTAATTCTAAACAGGTATCAGCCAGTTGATTCTCAAATATTTTATAACCCTTTGGCATAATATGGTTTTGATGAGCCTATGACAGTAGTAATTGTATTTGCTTTTATTTCACTTTCGTCTTTATCTTCACCATCGGGGAATCGGTCACCTAAATGCTTTTGCCATAAACGACTAGCTTTAAGCTGATTTTTCTCTTCGTCTACTGCTTTTTTAGCATCTGAAATAAATGAAGACAGGTTATTCATGAATTTATTTTTTCGTGCTTCATCATATTCTTCAAAAATATCATCATGTGGAGTTGCAGGTACAATGCATTCAAACTTATCTTTAAGTATTTTTTCTATTTCTATTAATGTGAACTTGAGTGCAACATCATCTCGATCATGTATTTGAAAATTATCCATAGAAAGAATAGTCATTGCTAGACCACTTGGCATTTTATCTCTTTTGTAATCACACCAAGCCTTTAAATATCTTACTATTCTTAACAATTGTCCTTTACTGTCTTTAGCTTCATTAAACGTTGCCACCATTTCTTTGGGATCGTCTTCTCTCCAGTCTTCATTTTTAATGGCTAAGAATGGATGTTTATCCACCTTCTTGTCAAATATATAAACAGGTAAGTCGATGTTATAGTCTGCTTTGTAATCTACTGTAATGCATTTTTTACGATGGCTAATACTATCTGTTGTTCCCATTACTGCATCTTTTACCCAAGTTTGTAAAGTGGTACAACTTACATTATCTGGATTTTTTTCGAAATAAACTCCGTCATCAATATCACAGGTATCATCTTTAGTTCTAATCGTCGTTTTCATCTTGTAGGAACCTTGCATCCAAAATGTTGGTTGATAATTTGGATGATTTTTACTAAAGTGTGTTCTGATTTTATCTCTTAGATTATCTCTAGAGGTTATCAGGCGATTTTTTTTAGTGTTCGTGATCTGTAAATCAGAATTGAATGTTTGAAAAAGAGAGTGAGTATTTGCCATATATTGCTGTTTTAAAATTATATAAAAAAAAAGATCAAATTCTATTCCAAATCAGAGCAACTGACAAAATGGCGTATTTTATGATTTATATATATGCAAGTGTTGCCATTTGTTTCTGACATATATGTCACTCCAGTTAATATATTGATATGCAGTTATTTTATTTGTTTCTTTATAACCTTAAAATTACAGTCTATATCTCTTCTTTTTTTTCTTCTTCTCAATTTTTGGCATATGTTCTTCAATATAGGATGGTGAGCCCATAATCAATGAAGTAAATGAAAAGAAAGAACTGGATGTTTGATTGTTTTCTTGATTGAAAGGAATATTAATAGGAAGCTTATTTTCTTGATCGGTGATAATATGGGTATTTTCCTTGAAAAGCTGATAATTTGTTTCCTTGTTATCAAAATTGACACAATACTTGTTTTCTTGATTTCTAGCCTGATTGATTTTTACTTGTCTCCCATTGGCTTGGAGCTCTTGTTCCTGCAATTTAAGTTGCACGGATGTTGAATCGTTCTTCATTGTGTTGCGGTAATCAAACGTTTCAGTCAATTGACGATTATAACTAAACAGTTTGTCAAATCCCTGTTCCGCATCTTGGAACAGATTCACACGGTCAAAACCTCCCGTTACCGTTCCTTTTTTTGTGTTCTTATGATTGGTAAGTGGTGATAGCTTCTTTTTATTCGCTTGGTCTTTCCTGCTCACAATCAGATGACAGTGCATATTCAGTTCATTATCTGAACGGCTACGATCAAAATGAATTTTACCATAGAACTTTATATCCAAAGCGGATAGCTCTTTATTAAAGTTCTTAGCATATTCAGGAATAAACACCTCACGAATATAGCATTTCATTGCTTCGGCTTGTTCCTGCTCTGTGTTACCCATCGCCCGGAGTTCCTTTTCCGATGGGCTGACATGAATAGCATAAAATTTAGCATCTGTTTTTAGAAGTTGCCCGATATTAGTATCAATATCTTTTATAACTTTTGATTTATAGATATTATCGTCTGTCAGATTGAAAAAGCCTTCGGTATAGATTCCTCTCTCCATCCGTTCCAAATCTTCATGTTCCATGTAGTTTGCTAGCTGTCGGCTACTCCCGGCATTATTGTATGTTCCGTTGGATGGTGGGGCAAAATCTACGTGCATGGCTCTATGTATTTATTAGATTACCGATTTCGGCTTTCAGATTCTCTTTCTTTTTGCTATCCATCACACCGCAAGCAGATAGTTCCGAATAGAGTTGTATCAGTTGAAGTAACTTCTTATAATCCCGTTGATGTATCTGATAGAGTGCATTGATCTGTTTGGACTGGTTGTTTATCACATCGGCATGATTGCCGAACTGTTCGCTTAACTTTTTCAGCACGGCTGTTTGTTTACCCTGACTGGATTCCAGTTGAGAAAGGATAAGAGTTTCTAAAGTTTTGCCGATAGTATCGAAGCGCAAAGCGATAGAATTTGTAGCTCGTATCATCGGATTCAGTTGCTCTTCCTCATAGTGACGGATGAAGCGGATAATATCATCCTGTCTCTTATTTATTTTCGCCAGTTCCGATTTTACGGATTCAGGGGCTTCGGATGGGTTGATATGCGCCTTATCTATATACCCGAACGCCAACTTTACAACTTCACTCTTTTTCAGTGAATAGCGTTTGCATATCTTCTCTACCAATGCTGCTGTTTCCTTGTCTATGGAAATAGTGGTGAATATCGTTTTCCGACTGTTATTTGGCATGGTAATTACTTTTTTATAGAAACATGAATAGGTAAATGCCTGATAATAAGCGTTACAAATAAAATGCCTATTACAGGTGTCATTACAGCGTGTTAAAGTAACACGCTAAAGCCGAAGGCTTTGCCCCGCAGGGCAAGAGGGAAGAACAGGACTTGTCCAGTTCCCTCTTGCTTCATTTAGCGAAATGAGCCGAGCCACAGGGCGAGGCGGTTTCTGCTAAATGGGGAGGGATGGCACTGCATCAGGCGGTAACATTATCCACCTTGTTTTGCAGTGGTTTGCTTATCCAGTTGATTTTCCTTCTTAAACCGTTCATAGGTCTTACAATCGGCATTTTCTTGAATAAATGCACGGATGTCAGATGCACGGTAATAGGTCTTATGGTTAATCATAAAGAAAGGGAGTTTGCCACTTGCCCGATACCGTTGAAGAGTTCTGAAAGATACTTTCAGTAGGAAAGCTAAATCCTGATTGTCGAGTATCTTATCATTTTCGTCCAATACATTGTCGGTATTGATAAGGGATTTCAGGTCTTGTCCGATTTCGGAGAGCTTTTTCGATAGTCGTTCCATCCACTTGTCGAAGTTTTCATTGTCTATATACATTTTGCTTCAATTTTGAGTTCAACATTATTATTTCCAATCGATTGATGAAGCAAAGTTCGGAAGAACAACGCAAATAAGTTAGGGGAGTAGATATACTACACCCCTAACAATTATTGATAAGTGTCTGATTTATAGATAACCTTTCTTTTCGCTTTCTTCGATAATGGCTTTACGAAGTAAATCCAAAAACTCAGTGCGTTTATTGGCTTTCCGGCAAATTACATTCTCATGCTTTTTGTGTATGTCCCCTAGCTTTATATTGAAAAGCCATTCAAAGGTTCTCCCAATTTCCGCCAGTGGCGATTCTTTCCCTGTATGAGTAACGACTCTTTTTATAAGAAATAATCCGCTAACCAACTCCATGATTTCCACAAGGAAAGTTTCATCAGTAAGATAAAGCGGTGAGGATGGCAAGTTGTTTTTTCGACTCTGGAAGGGACTTGGATACTGGATTTTCAGATTGAATAGTTCTAGTTCTGAATTGACAATAGCCTGTGTCTTTTGTAAAAACAGCTTTTTAAGCGCATTTTTCCCCCTGTCCGTAAAGAGGTGCTATTTCAAGTGAAGCTATCTCAATACGGGTAGCTACAAGAATCCGATAAGTAGCTGAATAGTCATTTTCATTACTCACGGTTCTAATTTGTTCGACAAATTCGCCATAGGCATTTTGCAATTCTTCGTTATTAACTTCCTGCGAGGCTTCAGACAATAGTCCAAATATCCTCATTTGTAATAAATCATTCATAAGCATAGTCTTTGCACCTGTTGTTTTCAATTATTAAATGTCTATATTCTAATGAAAAGATAGACTACTGAAATGACAAAAGCTCTGATATTTCAAATCTTTCGTTTAGCTTGATTGTTTGTTTCTTGTGAGTTCATTTTACTAATAGATGTCTGCCTAAAACAATGTACCAGATAAACCTATGAATTGTAAATTTGGTAAGATATATTCCTTACGTTGTATCTACGATACGAAGTAACAAAAAAGTTATAGCAACAAAAAAGTTATTTGACCACTGGCCTATTTAGACTGACGACTGGTAGGTGTGATGTCGGGCTAAAGGACTATCTTTGTAGCAATTAAACAGAATAAATATGAAGAATAGCTTTTTAACACATTATAATCTATACACAGGATTAATCTGGATTGTATTATTGGTAGCACTATGGATGCAATTTTCATCAAGAGCCCCCATTTTAGAAGCCTTTCTATTTGCTCTGTGCATTGTATCATGCGCTTTTGTTATATGCACATATATTACTCGTGTCTTTACTCCTAAAGTCTTGGCAAACAATAAATGGAAAACATTTGTGCTTCAATTCATTGTGGCAACAATGGTTCTTTCCTTGTTGCTTGCATTAGTTACTGAAGGCTTTTATCTACTTGAGAAGAATGCTATATTTGAGACTTCCTCTTTAATTTCAGATATTCATGATCCGTTCCTTATTGGAGTATTAAATATGATGCCTACCTCATTGATGGCGATGGCTGGTTTCTGTGGTATCGAGTTATTTAGGGTTCATACAGTATTAGAAAAAGAAAGGCTTCAAGACCAGTTGAGCTTTTTGAGAAGTCAAATAAATCCCCATCTTACATTCAATGTACTGAACCATATTCATATACTTATGAGAAAGAATGTAGAATTAGCGGATGAACTACTATTGAGGTTCTCTGATATTTTGCGCTATCAACTATATGAGTGTAATAATGAATTAGTCCTGTTAGAATCAGAATTGAAGTATATTAAAGATATTGTTGAAATTGAAAAAATGAGATGGGGAGATGAATTAGAAGTAAACACAAATTGGATGGTAGACAATAATATGATACCTATACGTCCATTAATTCTTATTTCATTTATAGAAAACGCCTTTAAGCACGTATCTCGTTTACCTGATAAAAAAGGGTTCGTAAACATTGACTTCGTTCAAAATAAGAACTCCATTTCTTTGCAAGTTATAAACTCCAAATCAGTAATTTCCCCTCGGAAAAATAGCAATTCAGGATTAGGATTGGTAAATACAAAAAAACGTCTGGAGATATTATATTCAAATAGTTACAAATTGGATATTAAAGAAACTGAGAATATTTATCAAATAGACCTTCAAATCAATTTAGTATAAGATATATGATGGAAGTAGTAGCACAGCAGTCCGACAATTCAATATTTTTGAGATGCCTTGTGGTTGATGATGAACCTATGGCACGTGAAGGGATGATTGATTTAATATCCAAAGTTGAGTTTCTTCAACTGTCAGGAGTTTGTGCTTCTGCAATGGAAGCAATGCAGTTTATGAACAATCATCCTATTGATTTAATTTTTCTTGATATAAATATGCCCTACTTGTCGGGATTAGATTTTTTAGAATCATTGGATAATGCACCATTAGTTATACTAACAACTGCATATCCTCAATATGCATTGGATGGTTATCGTTTCCAAATTGTAGATTATCTTTTAAAACCTATTGGGTTTAAAAGATTCTATCAGGCTGTAGTCAATGCGCAACAGACTTTCCGATTACATGAATTAGCAAAGAGAGAGGGTAGAGAGAAAAAGCAATCTTATCTTTTCATTAAACAAGGAGATGCATATCAGAAAATAGTTTGGGAAGATATTTTATATATTGAAGGTATGCAGAATTATGTAAAGATTCACTTTCGTCAAGAGGTAAAAATCGTTCTTCAAACAATTACTTCTTTGGAAGAAATGCTACCTAAAGACTGCTTTTTTAGAATACACAAGTCGTTCCTAATTAATGTAAATCAGATTGATTCAATTGAGGGTGGAAGAGTTTATATTGCTAAAAATGAGCTTCCTATATCAAGGCATCGAAAAAATGATTTATTAAATACTATCGTCTATAAGAATCTTCTTAACCGAAAATAGATTAAGCCTATTCTTTGAATATCTGAATAGGCTTAATAATTAAATTGACGTTTTAGCTATTGACCTTACAACCTCTACAAATCGTTCGGGTTCTTCAATGTTAGGTGAATGGGCAGATTCATTAAAAGTAAAGAACATTTTCTTCGGAGCGTTGATTGAATCCAGATACTTTCTTGCCAGTTTATAAGAAACTTGGTAGTCATACTTACCCTGAATGATATAGACTGGTATGTCAAATTTAGTAGATGTTTGGAAAAGATTATCTTCTGTCATTTCAGGAAATTTATTGAGTGAAAGCATTACTCCTTTCAGATAGTTCAGTTTCTCACCCAATGTATAACCACGATAATAAAATAAGTCTGCTGCAAAATCACACATAGATATATTCTTGTGTGTGGTTCCCACACCATATTTGTTCATGGCAGTAGTACGGACTTTCAATAAGTATTCATTTGATGGGAAATCGCTACTATTTTTATCGTATGTAGCAAAGTCTTTTACAGTCTCCATGTCTTTTGCTTTGTATGCCTCCGAGATAAGATAATCGTATGCTAAACGTTCAGATTCTAATTGGTGGCATATCTGACCGATACCAATGTATGCGTGATATAACTTTGGGTATTTCTCAATGGTTTTGATGCCAAGATATGAACCCCATGAGTGCCCCATCAGAAATATTTTATCAACACCGTACCAATTACAGAGCGAATCAGTTATCTGCCGAGTGTCTTCTACAAGTTGTGAGGTAGTTAATGTTTCAGGATCAGTGTCGGGGCTAAACGTCATGCCTGCCCCACGTTGTTCCCAATAGCAAACGGTAAAGTACTTTTCCAACTTTGTGTTTTTAATTATAGCTAATTCAGGACTTCCCGGACCTCCATGTAGAAATAGGATCACCGGATTTTTTTCATCCTCACCACGGATAAAATAACCTTGTTTGATACCTCCGATTTTCACCCAGCCTTTCTTAGCTATCTTTGTACCTCCTTCTGGAATATTTCCACTGAATATCCATATAGATAACAGAAATAGTACAATTAATCCTACTATGATGCCTATTATCCAAAATACTATTTTCAAAATCTTCTTTTTCATATACTTCTAAGCAAATTCAAGTTTTAAGTGCTTTCAATTTATTATCAAGCAAATAACTAAAATCCATAATTATACCCTATAGAAAAATATGCAGCCGTTTTAAAGGAAGGATCATACTCTCTACCAAACCATCTGAAATAGTCCTTAATACTTCTATTTACAACAACAGCATCTCTATACCAATTACCGCCTCCTGTTATTTGAATTATAGATGCTTTGCCTAATCGGAAATCAGCTTGTAGTCCAGATTTCATTGATACTGTACCAAATATTTTTGATTTGCCATCAATATTCATCACAGATGACATTCCATCAAGTTCAAAACCAATTAGACGTAATCTGATTTTATTATTCAGGTTTACAGCCCCGGAAATTTCCATATTTTCAAGCATATTCACTTTTAATTCATATTTACCGTCTATCCTCCAATTAATATACCCCATTGGTAGTCCTATTGGTGTTCCATAACTATTGGTTAAGCCAACGCCAATACCAACATCAAGATTGCTTAAAACATGATATATAAATAATGCACCTCCATTGCCTAAAATACTTTTTGCTGATATTTGTGAAGGTTTGGAGTAAATGCCACCTCCCAATATAGCCAATAGTGACCACCTTTCAGATAGTGGAGCTAAGAATGATAAACCCACTGATGTGTTTAATATCTCATCCGGATGTAAATCTGTGGGGATTTTATTGTTACCAAACAAACCATAGGCTGCATCAAAGGAAACAGCCCACATTTTAATTCTTCCATTCTCAAATCGCTTGTATTGTAAGGGAAGAGAAAAGCCTCCCTGCATCTTCATATAATCTCCAGAGCCACCAGTTTCAAAGTTATTCTCATCCTTAAACAAGGATGAAGTTCCATATTCCGTTTTAAAATAAACTTGTGCTTGAATATTGGACGAAATGCAAAATGCCACAAAAAGCAAGCTACTTAATAAGATTTTCATTATACTGTCTTTTATTGATTTGCTGCAAATTTCCTGAAAATAAATGGGGTACAGAAAATGATTTGACTACTGGCAGAGTTGGATTGACCAATGGCATTTCACAGGTTGCTACTTAACCTTCTTAGCATCTTAATTTAAAGAAACAGTGTTTTAATAAAGTTATCGAAAAGCCATATTATTTGCAATGAGTTATTTAAAGCAATGGAAAATACAGTATACTAAAGCGGTTCACTCGTTTCTATATCACTACCCATTGTTTTTTATTTTTTTTCATAATCACCTATTAATCAGCAGATAAAACAAAATCCTCTACTGTTTAGAAGCTAAACTCAAAGAATACATTTTTTCCGAAACGGATTAATAACATTAACTCTATTAGTGTAGCATCCAGTCTGTGCAAGTCTTAAGTTGAAAATACAACCCGGAGCGTAGCGTAGGTGTGGAGATTTTCAGCTTAACCCTTTAGGGCTTGGACTTGAACGGACTGGATGCGGAGCTTACCTTTGTTAATGTTTTAGTCTGCTTTGGAAAAGACGATCAAACTATCCCCTCTTTATCCTCTGGAAATATTTCATTTACTTTCTTCCAGTGAGGAAATTTCTTGTGCGCAACTTCGGAAGTAATATCACTTTCAGCAACTTGGTACTTACCACTTACTTTCGTAAATAACTGTTTCATGTCCTCATTTACTTTCTGATCGGTAATTTTCGCATAAATCTGAGTTGTTTGAATAGATCTGTGTCCCATCAGTTTACAAACGGTTTCTATCGGTACACCTTGCGAAACTCCCATCAGCGTTCCGTATGTATGCCGGCTCATGTGATAGGTTAAATCACGGTCAATTCCGCATATTTTGGCAAGCCCTTTCATGTTTACCGAAAGACTGGGACGATTAATCATATTGAATATTTTATCACTCTTACGTTCTTTCTCGTATTTCTTTATAATACCTAATGGAATGCTTAAAAGTTTAATACTGCATACCGTTCCTGTTTTCTGACGGGGGATTTTAATCCATGTACTACCGTCTTGACCTTCTATTAAGTTGCTGGTAGATAAAGCACACATATCTGCATAAGATAATCCGGTAAAACTCGAAAAGACAAACCAATCCCTTGTGCGACTATACCTATAAGATTCTATCGGAGTGGTGAGCATTTTCTGAAATTCGTCTTCCGTCAAATGCCTATATAATCTTATCGGTGTTTCCGCTACAAAGTTGATAAACGGGTTACGCTTTAGAGTCCCCTGATTGGTAGCTCGTCTTATCATTTTCTTCAAGATAATAATGTGATTCATAACGGTATGTGCTGTCATTCTCTTTTCCACTCTTAGATAGAAGTCATAGTCATTGATAAACTTATGGTTTAGACTGATTAACGCCACATCATTTGCTTGATAGTGAGATTGAATGAAATTTGAAAGATGTTTATACACCAATAAATAGAGATAATAGGTAGAATAAACACGGGTTACACCAACACGTTTTTCAAATTCCTCATTGTGTTCCTGAAAGAGTTGTAATAGATTTGTTGCTTTTTCTCCGATGCCATTTAAGGCATTCTTCACCCTTTCGGCTGTTACATATCCCTCTATTTCTACAATTTGGGAGTAATGTCCTTTCACTTGCTCCTCTAAACGATCAAGAGTTTTATTTATCTGTGCCAACTCTTTTCTTTCTTTTTTCGCCCGTCCTTTCTTGGTGTCCCAATCAGAGGGAGAAAGATTTATCTTTGTGCTAAACTGTACGGATTTAGCATCTATAGTGATGCGCCCAATAATCGGACAAGTTCCGTCTTTACGGGGCTTTGATGTATTAAGATAAAATAATGTCGCAAACGTGCTTCGTTTGATTGATGTCTTTGTTTCCATAATGATAATTATATTAATGATGTTTTTTATTCTATACCGACTAACCGAAATTTATCTTTAATTCGCATCTCTAGTTTGTCGGTATCTTCCGATATTTTATTGTTATTTATTTTTGCATAGACTTGTGTCGAACGTAAATCACGATGCCCTAACATACGGCTGACTGTTTCTATTGGTACTCCTTGCGAGAGGCAAATTTCGGTTGAAAATGTATGCCGCCCGGCATGAAAGACTAAGCGACGTTCAATCTTGCAAATCTTGGCAATAACTTTCAGGTTCGTATTTAGTTTGCCACAACTAAGCATTGGAAGCAATTTCCCATTGGAAGCCAATCCTTTATATTTTTCTATGATTTGGAGTGGAAGTTCCATTAATGGGATTTCACATGGTGTTCCAGTTTTCTGTCGGGTGGTTTTTATCCATAACACACCATCCGAAGCTCTTACAATATTATCTTCTGTCAAGTTGCATATATCTCTATATGCCAATCCCGTAAAAACTGAAAATAAAAACATATCACGGGTTAAATATCTGCAAGGGTGATCTAGTGGCGTGGTGATTATTCTATTCAGTTCTTCACGGGTGAGATACTTTTGTACTGGCTTTGCTCTCACTGGTGCATATCCTTCAAACGGATCACGGCTTATAATACATTCACCAATGGCATACTTTATCATTCTGCGTAAATGAGAAACGATTCCAATAATGGTATTAGGTTTTCTTTTCAATTCGATTCGCAAATAATAGTCATACCTTTCAATAAATGAAAAATCAAGTTGTGTAAATGGCACATCTGATAGCTTATATTTCAATGACATAAAGCGTTTAAGATGCAGCAAAGAAAATTCATATTGCCGATAAGTAGACAACTCACGGTTTACACCAACCCGTTTTTTAAATTCTTCGTTATAATGTGTAAAGAACTTGATTAATGTTTCCTGCTCGGAAGCAATACCTTGAAATGTGTTTTTCAGATTGCTAGCAGTGATTTCGATTCCATGTTCCTGTAGTTTCCGGAAACTGGCATTTATAGCTACATTGATTTTATCCAATGCCTCATTCGTTTCTATAGCATGTTTGCTCTTTCCTATTACTCGTCCTGAAACAACATCCCAAAGTGATGCTTTAGCGGTAATCTTTGCGCTGAACTGTGAAACGTCCTTTCCAATGGTAATTTTGCCAATTATAGGACATTCACCGTTTTTCTTTTCATTGGTTTTTCTTAAGTAGAAATGTACTTTTAAATCTGTTTTCATATCTCTATTTATTAAGTTGATAAAGTTACTTGTAACAGAGTTATTTGAAATGATGCAAGTTGTTGCCGAATAGACCGTTTAATGGTCTTATGAGGACAGCGAAAAAAGCAATGTAGTTCTATAAGCAAAGTTGCGTTCTAATTTCCTGTATTACTGTTTGTTGCTTACTTCAAAAAGGGTAACGGATAAGCAACGGAACTACTGCCTCAATATGCTTTTTTCTACTTTTTCAATGGTAGACAGCTACAGACAGCAAACGACATAAAATACTGATTATATACGGTTTACTTCATATTACTATTAATTACCCTTTTCTTTTAGATTCATGCCACAAGCATTTGCCTTGCAAATGGCGTAAGTATGGAGAATGTTGCTAAGATGTTAGGTCATGCAGATACAAGCGTAACAAAACACTATGCACGGGTACTGGATCAGAATATTTTCAAGGATATGCAAAAAGTAAATAGCTGCCTGTCGGAATTGGCTATATAATAAAGATAGTAGCTAATATTGAAAAAGGATTGGGAAGAATGAATTTCATTTTCTCAATCCTTTTCTTTTATAGTAAGTTTTCCAGAACTCAATATGAAGCATTGACAAAGATAAGTTCCGTATTTAGCCTGTTCAAGTCCGAGCCTTCGGTTTAGAT
>ULSG01011682.1_pt1 | contig 14066 bp, 14 predicted proteins | sample 1956191 | NCBI WGS metagenome assembly ULSG01 (sample SAMEA4835703, study PRJEB28245) | human gut metagenome | biome: gut microbiome; material: fecal sample | place: Denmark | collected 2008 | reverse complement strand
TAAAAAGCCACCGCGGCTAATCATAACAGACTGTTTTTTGCTTGTCAATTTACTGCAACAGATTTTTCTTCGACAAAATCAGCGCATCCTTCTGCTTTCTGGTCAGCTTTTTATAGGCTGCTTCCTTCTGCATGGCCTCCTCCTTCGTCCCGGATTCCTCTAAATACCGCAGCTCCACCGGTCCCCGGTTTCTGGTATACTTTGCTCCTTTTCCACTATTATGTGCTTCAATCCGCTTGTCGATATCAGTCGTCCAGCCGGTATAGAGGCTCCCATCCCGGCAGAGCACCATATAAGTGTAATTATGTTTCTCTTTCATGTAATCCTTCCTATGTAGACCGGGCACCGCCCAGTCTTATCTCTATATAAAGCAATCGACCAAAAAAGTATCTTACTCATATTCCATAAACTGGTAAAAAAGTATCGATTGCGGATTTTTGGCCGTTACATTTTATCTTATGCAGTTTTCTTATGTATGTTCCATTTACCAACAGCTTCCAATACAGATTCCTCCCCGGTTTTCTTCTTTGACCTGATAGAGTAAATCATCGGCTTTCTGCAAAAAGTTCTTCATCGTTCTGTCCGCATCCGGTATATCATAACAGATTCCCTGGGAAATGGATACATAGAGCTGTGCCTCTGAAAAAGCGTGCTCCATATTAAGGTCACGGATGCTTCGCTTTAATTTTTCTGTAAGAATGACTACAGCTTCTCTGGAATATCCCTCATAAATTAAAATGAATTCATCCCCTCCATACCGTGCACAGAAAATATCATCCTTTTCCGCTAACTTCTGAATTTCCTTTGCTACACGGCAGATACATAAATCACCCTTCTGATGCCCATAGTTATCATTATATTGTTTAAAATAATCGATATCCAGTATTTCCACTGCCACTGGAATTTTCTCTGCTATGGCATGTTCGAATACCTTCTGCGCATGCTGCTCTAACCGATAGCGGTTCGGGATTCCGGTCAGTGCATCGGTCTGGGACTGCTCTAAGAGAATCCTGTTTTCTTTTTCCATCTTCTTTCTGCTGTGGTTCGTCTCTTCCAATGTATAACGCATATCTAAGATGCAGGTCATGATATATTTATTTTCTTTTTCCAGTATCTCGGACAATTCAAAAAACAAACCGCATGCCTGCAGATATTCACGATTCTTTTCCTGCCGCTTATAATAACGGATTTTTAAAGTCAGAATCCGCTTCTGCATATAAATAATCTTAGCTTCCCTTGCCATCTTCTCTAAAAGTTCTACTAATTTCCAGAATTCTTCTTCCTTCCTGGTATCTAACAGCATCTCACAATAAGCATAAAGATCATCAAAAATATCAAGAATCGGCATTCTGGTATCTGATACCTTCTGCACAATTGCTATATTCCGGTCACATTCTTCTTTCTTTCCCATGGCATTACAGAGTCTTGCTTCAAAGCAGGCAAAGGCAATCTGCTCTAACTCTTCCAGATGTCCACTGCACACCTCTTTTGCCCGCAGTGCATATTCCTGTGCCTGCATATACTCTTCCTGATAAAAGCAGCTGTTTCCCAGTCCTATATAGATATTCAGAAGATAACTGTAATATTCCGGTATTTCCTCATTCTTCTGCAATAAATCATATGCCTGCTCTAAATATTTTTCTGCCTGCCGGTATTCCCCAAAATTATTATAAAGCATACCGATATTAATATTGATAATAATACCAATATCATATAATTTATATTTTTCACAATACATTCTGGCATTCAGATAATAATCCATGGCAAAAGGAGCATTTCCACGATTCATGGACGTAATGGCAAGAATATTATAGGCTCTTGCCAATAAACCATGCTGTCTGGAATGCTCCAGGTATGGCAGGGAACAGGAAAGATTGCGAAACAGTTTATCCACATCATTCAGAAGATAATATGTCTCGCCACTGTAATAATAGGCATAGCCTAACAGTTTCTCATCATCCTGCTCTCTGGCATAATCTCTTATATTTTTACATAGCATCAATGTTTTTTCGGCATCTGTTCCCCGATTCTTCCGGACACCCTCTAACCATTCCAATACTTCGCTGCTGTAAGCATTAAAATCCATCTTTTTGCGCACCCTTTTTCGTATTTTTTAATGTCTTTTATTATATAGGTATGCGGCTCTTTTTTCAAGTATGGCTCTTTTACTCAAAGAAGCTTACCGGGTCTACCGGTTCGCCATCTTTTTGCAAGGCAAAATAAAGATTACTTCCTTCCACGGAATAATATTTCGTCGGTTCCGCAATATAACCTACCAGTTTTCCTTTGCCGACAATGTCGCCCACTTCATACGGCACTTCCTTAAGCTGCCCGTAAATAGCACTATAACCATCTCCTAAATCCATAGTCACGGTACATCCTGTGACCGCACTGTTGGAAATATCAGTTATCTTTCCTTCTGCGGCTGCGGATACCCTGTCATTTACTTCTCCGGCAATAATCACTGCCGGATTATATTTATACTGATCCAGCGTTGCAAAATACACGGTCTGATCCATGCTGTAATTTAGGACTACATTACCCTGTAATGGCCAGTTTAATCCATCTTCTTCCGCAAAATGCAGTGTTTTTGTGGTGGCTGCTGCCGCCTTTGTCTCTGGCTCATTTTCTGCCTCAGCCGCTGCATTTGCCACATTTTCTTCTTCTGTCTGCCCGCTGTCGGACTGTGCCTGTCCATCCGAATCCTTTGAAGCAACTGCGTTATCAGAAGGTTTTATGATACTGTCTGCTTCTGCCAGTTTCTCCGATGCTTCTTCCTCTGTCTTTGGAAGCGTTGCCACAAAATCATCCGAAGCTCCATCTTCTTTCTTATTGCCTTTGTCTTTTCCTGCATCCTTATCTGCAACATTTTCCTGCTGCTTTTTTTCTTCCTTCTGGGAATAACTATATACTGCTGTCATTGCTCCTGCTGCCAGTACCATGACAGCCAGGGCAATCATCCATGATCTTCTTCCTTTCATTTTCTCACCATCCATATCTTATTTTTTATAAGTATGAACAGTTTTTTCATATATTATTCTTTTTTATATTTTATTCTTCTTTATATTTCATTTTTTTGTAATTTCAATTCCGGAATAATAATAGCTTAAAATCTCCTGATAAGTTTTTCCCTCTTTTGCCATCTCATTTGCTCCATATATGCTAAGTCCATAACCGTGTCCTAAACCTTTGGTCACAATACGTACCCTGCCATCGATTTCCCTGATATAAAAACAGGCGGAATTCAGGGAAAATGCCTTGCGGAATTCCTCCCCGCTGACACTACTGTTCCCAACCTGTATGGTTTTTACATATCCGCTTTCTTCCCGCTCTGTCACCACCAGCGTATTCACCCAATCCTCCGCTGTAAGTCCTGCTTCCGGAAATGCCTGATTGCAGGTATCCACCAGTTCTCCTGCATCATAGAATTCCACCTTAAGAAAATCCTCTGATGTAATGTCCCATATGGATTCGGCACTTTTGAGATAAGGAAGCTCTGTCCCTCTCGTTTTCTCTGCACTGACTGCAAAATAGGGAGCCTCAATTTCCTGTCCCTGATATGTTAAGACTTCCCCCTCGGTATCTATCAGGCAATTTTCTAATTTCTGATAATATCGATTATAATTTTCATTTCCAAACAATTTGGTCTGCTCTGCAACACTCAGTCCCGTCTCCGGTGCTTTTCCCTGCGACAGGGCATATTCATAATTAGTCCGCACAATAACTGCCTGCGCTCGAATCGCTTCTTCTTCATAGGTAACCGGGATATCCCGTGCCAGAATAGACACAAGAGCAGCCATCTTCTCTTCTTCATCGGGATGACTGCTCTTATGTTGTATTTCATTGCTGTCTGTATCTAATAATATCTCATCCCCCTGGAACACCAGGGTCATAAGTATCGGTAATCCTGCAATAATCAGACACAGACACAGTATCATTTTTATTTTTTCTTTCATATCCTGTCCACTCCTGTTCTACATATATATGTAACAGAAATGGATGTATACCAGTAAAATATTACTGTTTCATACGCTGTCCTATCTCATTGGAAAGTTCCGCAAACTGCTCTAAGGACAGTGCCTCTCCACGAATGTTCTCCGGAACTCCAAGGCTTACGATACTTTCCTGTATTACCTCTTTCGGCAAATGTATCTCTGGGGAATTATTCAGTCCGTTTGCCAGTGTCTTTCTGCGCTGGTTAAAGGATGCCCGGATAATACGGAACATCAGTTTCTCATCTTCCACTTCTACCGGCGGCTTCTCATGCCGGGTCAGACGGATGACCGCACTACCTACATTCGGTCTTGGCATAAAACAGTTCGGTGGTACATTTGCCACGATTTCCGGCTTCGCATAATACTGTACTGCAAGGGAAAGTGCTCCATATTCCTTGCTTCCCGGTTTCTCCTGCATACGCTCTGCCACTTCCTTCTGCACCATAATCGTAATGCTGTCAATTGGCACATGGCTTTCAAACAGTCCCATGATAATCGGTGTGGTAATATAATAAGGCAGATTCGCTACAACCTTGATTGGTTTTCCCTGGTTCTTCTCTTCTGCCAGCTTACAGATATCAAGCTTTAAAATATCTTCATTGATTACTGTTACATTGGAATAATTCTTCAGTGTGTCCGACAAAATCGGAATCAGATTCTTATCTATCTCCACCGCAACCACTTCTCTTGCCCGCTCGCAAAGATACTGTGTCATGGTTCCGATTCCCGGACCAATCTCCAATACGAAATCATCCTCCGTCACTCCGGATGCATCGATAATCTTATCCAGCACATGAGTATCTATCAAAAAATTCTGCCCGAATTTCTTCTGAAAATTAAACCGGTACTTCTGCAGTACCTCTATTGTATTCTGTGGATTTCCTAATTCCGCCATGCCTGCTCCTTTATTTAACCGCTCTTTCTTTTTTTCGAATAAATGTTCGTTTTTTGTTGCCAACTGCATTTTTCTGTGTTACAATCATTTTAGAACAAACGTTCTGATTTGTCTAGTCCTTTTTATGATAACAGAGGAAAATAGTTCTACGCAACTATTATTGGGGATTTTCATAAAACTTACAATGGAAGATGGATGGCTGGAAGCCTGTCTTGTCTTTTTCTTATGGAAAAGCGGCACTGTTCATCGAAGGACAGATGCCTGATAAGGGCTGCTAGGGGCACTTGGAATTTCATCTGAAAGCAGGCAACGCTGGTACAAGGATGTACCAGCGAGGCACATATGAACATGGATGTGAATTTGTGCCGGTTGCCGGATAAAACTACATACTACAAAGAAATTCTTAGTGCCCTTTGCAGGCATTATGCGGCATCTGGCGTTTGATGAACAATGCTGCTCTTATCTGATAAATCATTAAAACAGGACAGGCTTCCACCACTACTTCCTTTGCAAGTGCTTCCATATATTTGATAGAAAAGGTGATTGCTTTGAATATAACAGAAAACATGTCTTTATTGGAAAAACTGACCATCCTTTCGGATGCCGCCAAATATGATGTTGCCTGTACCTCCAGCGGTGTAGACCGCAAGGGAAACGGCCATGGCATGGGTAATTCCATTGCTCCCGGAATCTGCCATACCTTCTCTGCCGATGGACGCTGTATTTCCCTGCTTAAGATTCTTTTTACCAATGAATGCATTTTCCGCTGTGCCTATTGCCAGAATAACTGCAACAATGATGTGCCAAGGGCTTCCTTTACACCGGACGAAGTCTGTACCCTTACCATGGAATTTTACCGCAGAAATTATATTGAAGGTCTTTTCTTAAGCTCCGGTATTCTCATCAGCCCGAATTATACTATGGAACTGATTTATCAGACACTTTACCAGCTCCGTGTCCGCCATCATTTTAACGGATATATTCATGTAAAAGCTATTCCCGGTGCCGACCCGGTTCTCATTGAAAAAGTAGGCTTTCTTGCTGACCGTATGAGCATTAATCTGGAGCTTCCGACCGCAGACGGACTGAAGACTCTTGCACCAAATAAGTCCCGCAAAACCATCTTAAAGCCCATGCGTCTGATTCAAAATGGCATTATGGAAAATCAGAATGAGCTGATGGTTTACCATAAGACCCCGAAATTTGTACCGGCAGGCCAAAGCACCCAGATGATTATCGGTGCCACCCCGGAAAACGATTATCAGATTATGAAGGTAGCAGAAGGCTTATACCAGAATTTCCAGTTGAAACGAGTCTTCTACTCAGCCTTTGTCAATGTAAATCACAATTCCAATCTGCCAACCCTTCCCGGTGGTCCGCCCCTTCTGCGGGAACACCGCCTGTATCAGGCAGACTGGCTGCTTCGCTTCTATGGTTTTTCTGCCGGAGAGCTATTAAGCGAAGACCGTCCGGATTTTAATATCTTCTTAGACCCGAAATGCGATTGGGCACTCCGCCACTTAGAAGCCTTTCCGGTAGAGATTAACCGGGCAGATTACAACACCTTACTACGTGTTCCGGGCATTGGTGTGAAATCTGCCAACCGCATTGTAAAAGCCCGCCGGCACAGCCGCCTTGACTTTTCCGATTTAAAGAAAATCGGAGTTGTCTTAAAACGGGCTGCCTACTTTATTACCTGCTCCGGTCGTATGATGTATTCCATTCCACAAAATGAAGATTATATCTGCAGCTGTCTGATGCAGGATAAAACTCAGATTCCGAAGGAAATACGGGATTCCAGTTATAAGCAGATTTCCTTCTTCGATGAAGATGCTTTAAGTGATTTTAAACTGACCACCAACGATTTATGCGTCGGATAAACTGCTATAACCATGATTTTTCAGTAAACAGGAAAGGACTTTTTCTTATGCATATATTTCTCTGTGAAGATTCCATCGATGGCATCTTTACCGGCATCTATGATGCCTGGGCCAGCAGATACGGGCACAAAAATATAAAGCTTTGTATCAATGATACAATAACTTACGAACTCTTTTCTGAATATATTACTGTCACACCGGATTCCGAAAAGAGTGAAAAGGTTGGACGCACCATTATTGCCCGTCTTGGCATGGAGGTCTATCAGGATATTCTTCAGGCGGTTCTTGCCCATGATGATAAGAAAAAGAATGAGCATCCGGACAAAGCCGACTGCATTTACCGTACACTCTTATATGGATTTTCTTTAGCGGATGGTCATCGGATTTTACAGGCTCTTGGCAATCCTTATATTGCAAGAGTCTTTGAACTAAGTCGTTCCACCGGAAATGAAGCCCACCATCTGCTTGGTTTTTTACGTTTTCAGGAACTGGAAAACGGAGTCCTGTTTTCTACCATCCACCCTAAGAATCAAGTGATTTCCGTTCTGGCAGAACATTTTACTGACCGCCTTCCACAGGAACATTTTATGATTTATGACGCAACACACCAGATTGCCGCCATTCACAAAGCCGGCAGTGGATACTTCCTTACGGATGCATCCAATTTAAATCCTGACGTTATCACACGGCTTTCCGCTGCCGAGAAGGAATACCAGACGCTCTGGTGCGGTTTCTTTGACAGCATTGCCATTGAAGCAAGAAAGAATCCGAAGCTGCAAAGTCAGAATATTCCAAAACGATTCTGGAAAGACACGGTGGAACTGGCATCCGGTAAATAAATGTTTCTATTGTTTTCTGGCAGACTTTACCTGGCAGTCTCTACCCGGCAGACATTACCCGGCAGCAGAGTACATGCAGATGAAACCATAAACTGGATAATGTCTACTTTGCGCCATATCCTGGAAAAGATTTGTGACAAACATGAAATTCTCCTGTTTTTCGACGAAATCCAGTGTGGCTACGGACGTACCGGCAAAATGTGGGCAAGCCAAAACTTCGACGTTGTGCCTGATATTATGACAGTTGGTAAAGCCATTGCCGGCGGTCTTCCAATGAGTGCCGTGATTTCCACCCCGGAAATTATGGATAAATGGCCGGTTGGTACCCATGGAACCACTTTTGGCGGAAATCCTTACATCTCCGATGTCCGTGGTATCGGTCTTATGGTTGCCATTGAATTTTCCCATGAGGATGGCACCCCGGCACCAGACATCTGGGCAAAAGTAAAGAAGGGCTTCTTAGAACGTCATATGCTCACCTTAAACTGCGGTGTAAATGGAAATGGTATGCGGTTTGCCACTCCATTAAATGTCAAAAAAGAAGAAATCGATGAGGGACTTTCTGCCTTCCGAGCGTGTTCTTGCAACACAATATGGAGTCAGCCGTAATGTCATCCGGGAAGCTATCAAGATTCTTACCGAGAAAAAACTGGTTACGAATGTAATCGGCAAGGGCAATTATGTTACGCTTCCAAATGAAACGGATCTTGTAGATATGGTTGAATCTGCCCTGAACACTTCCGCTTCCTGTCTTCTATATGACACTGAATAACCTGATCAGTAAATCGATTTATTATGGCGAAGGAAATACCTCTTATGGAAGAATTACTGCACAGCAGGAGCATGAACAAATTTTATTATCCCTTAAGAACCGGGATATGGATGCTTATAAAAAGACCATCCACTTACACTTAAAATTAATCAGGCAGCTACTCCAGTAGGAGTGCTGCCCTTTTTTTGTTCCATACTACTGATATTTTTCCAGTATCCGTTTTGCCTGTCCTTCACCTATCTGCAGTTCTTCCTGCAAGAATGACAGAATTTCCGTATCTTCTTTTCCAAGTTTACGGCTGAGTTTTATAATGCCTTCTTCCAGACCTTCTTTCTTACCTTCTTCCAGTCCAGCTTTTCTTCCTTCTTCTTCGCCCTGTCTTCGAATCCTCTCTTCTCTCTCAAAACTCTTCATATATGCAAGACCTACCTCTCCATCCCGCTTAACTGCTGTTACCATCCGGTGTAACTTTTTCAGATTCTCGGTGGAAGCATTCTCTATGGATGAATGCTCCATGTAATGCAGTAGCTGTTTTAATTCCTCCGGCGGGTTTCCTTCCCTTCCTCGTGTATACAAAAATATCGTCTGCGCACCATCCTCATACTCTAATTCCGGCACTTCGATACAACAATTCTTGATAGTATACACCATACGATTCAGTCCAAAGGGGTCATAGGTTGTAATAAAAATTACGATGACATTCCGAAGGCTCCCATAGGTATCCCCTGCAGTCAGATTGCCTGCATCAATCTTCGCATGGTAAAACCGGACTCTCCGTGGCAATGATACAATTTCTTCTTTCCCATCATTCTGGTCCGGTTCTATATCAAAGATTTCTCCGTTCTCCTCATCCAGATATACATCCAGCCGAATGCCGTGGGTTTCCAAATTTTCTCCGCAGAAGAAACGCTGTGGCACTACCGTAAGCTTTCCTATCTGCCGGTGCAGAATACACTCCAAAATATACCTCGCCGACTGTTCCCCATAAATTTTGTGACTGGTCAGGCTGTTTACCAGAAAGTCATCCACCAGATTCAATTCTTCTAACGTTTTCATGTTTCCTCCTTTTCCTATAGTACAAGGAAAAGCAGGATTACATATCCTGTTCCGATTTTGAAATTCCGCTTATCCAATGCACTATGCGTTCGTAAATTGTAATAAGAATTTAAAAGCATAGAATTCATTGAATTGATACAAGAAATTTAGATTGGCTTTTGCCACTCGAAAATCAGAACATATGCTTTGTGTTGATTGTAACAAATGCCCCTGAAGAAAACAAGTAAAATATTTATAAAATCTGATTCCCTTCTGACAGGAAGGTCACCTCACTTTTTGAAATAATTTTTTTGCATTCTCCCAGGTAACTGCTTCCACTTCTTCCGGTGTTGTTCCGGTCAGTTCGGCGATGGTTTTTACTACATAACTAAGATTCCTTGAATCGTTCCGGGTGCCACGATGCGGTTCCGGTGCCATATATGGACAGTCAGTTTCCAATACAATGTGAGGCAGTCCGATTTCTGCTACGGTCTCCTTTAACTTCTTTGCATTTTTAAAGGTAACTACACCACCGACACCAATGTAATATCCCATTTTCACATATTCTTTCGCCATTTTCTTTGAATAAGAATAACAATGAATGACACCCTGAATGCCATCCTTATGGGCCTGCTGCATAATATTCATGGTATCCTCTGCGGCATCTCTGGAATGAATGATAACCGGAAGACTCATCTCTTTTGCCAGTGCAAGCTGACGGCAGAACATTTCCCGCTGTGCCTGCTGCACTGTTGGCTCCTTATCCCAATAATAATCAAGCCCTATTTCTCCGATGGCAACGGTTTTCTCCCAGGAAGCCTTTCCCTTTATCCATGCTAAATTTTCTTCCGTTGCATCTTCGATATTGCTTGGATGAATTCCGATTGCTGCATAAATATAATCGTATTTCTCTGCCAGTGCTACGCTATCCACGCAGCCGGCAAAGTCCGCGCCCACGTTAATTACCCGCTTTATGTTCTGCTCCGGAAGAGAAGAAACAAGCTGTTCTCTGTCCTCTTTGAATTTCTCATCATCATAATGTGCATGTGTCTCAAAAATCATAAAAATCCTCTTTCTTTTTTATAAATGCTGGTAATAAAATACCGCCAGCTGCGTCCGGTCTCTTAGGGACAGCTTTTCTAATATGCTGCTGATATAGTTGCGGACGGTTCCCTCACTTAAAAATAATGCTTCTGCAATTTCTTTATTGCTGCGTCCCAATGCCACCTGGTGAATGATTTCCTGCTCTTTTTCACTGATATCATAGCTGGCATAGTCAAAGCTTTCCTTATTCTGCATCAGAACCGGAAGCTTATTCACAATTTCCCCACCAAAAACGCTCTGTCCGCTCATGACTGCATTTAACGATGGAACAATTGCTGCAAAATCCTGCTTCAGGCAATAGCCTTTCGCACCGATTCGTAACGCCTCCACAATATATTCATCATCGGAAAATGTGGTCAGAAACAGCACCCTTGCCGTCTTGTCTTTTGCAAGAATCTGCTCTGCCGCATCCAGCCCATTCATTGGCTTCATCTGGATATCCATTAATAAAATGTCCGGCGAAAGCTCTTCATATAATTTTACCGCTTCACTTCCATCGGTGCCTGTTCCAACTACCTCCACTCCCTTGGCGCAGAGAATGGTCTGCAGGGAAAATACCACATCTTCGTCATCATCTATTATCAGGACTCTCATACTGCCTCCTCTTTCTTTCGAATTGATATAAATATTTTAAAACCTTTTTCGCAGTTTACATGAATGCTTCCGCCCAGCGACTCTACACGTTCCCGCATATTCGAAAGTCCCATGCCTCCGGCCGCACTCTTAAGGTCATCCTTTTCTTCCCGCATCTGCTCCGTTGCTTTTTTCTGCTTTTCCTCATCCGTACCATTGTCCTCGATGGTCATCTGATACAGTGCCGGATGTTCCCTGAGAACAATCTCAACCCGGTCACCGTTGCTGTATTTGACAATATTTGACATTGCTTCTTTTACGGCTGCGATAAAACAATATTTGACTTTTCGTGGAACATTCTGTGACATATCGTATTCTAAATCCAGATGATAATGCTGCTTCATTTCCCGGGTTGCCTCTAATAATGCCTGCTTTAAATCCACGGAATCATCATGCAGATCATGCACACTTTCCCGGATATTATTCATGGCAAGATTTAAGGTATCATTTACCTTTAAAAGCTGACCATGCAGCGGCTCTTCCTCATATACGGTGCTCAGTGCTCCCATCTGAAGAATTGCCCGGGACAGCATATGTCCCACATTATCATGGATTTCCCTTGCAATCCGGTTCCGCTCCTTTAGCGTTGCCATATAGATTTCTGTATCCTGCTCCTCTAAAAGCTTGCGGTTCTTCTCCCGCATCACAAGGCTTAACTCCGTGCTGGTATCCCGGAGCCGAATCAGATTCCGCTTTAGCTCCGTTGCCTGTCTGGTGCAATAAGCCAACAGCACCGCTGCCAATGACAAAAAGAGCCAGATGGCTGTCATCCATGGCTGGTACACCGGCAGTGCATAAAAGAATAAAACTGCAAATCCCATGCCCCACCACAGGCCAAACCAGAAGCTGTCAAAAAACACCAGCGGCAGCAAAAAGGTAAAGCCCGGCTCGATTAGACACAATACTGCCATCGCTATCAGCAATGCGCCAATGACTTTCCGGTTTTCAATATAAAGAGTCAACGCTGCCACAATCAGACCAATGATGAAGATTACAACTCTGCGGTAGTCTCCCTCTAACTGGAAAATAAGGCAGCTGCACATGGCAAAAAGAAGTAACTTATCCAGTATTCTTAACATTTTTCTTCCCCTTCCTTAGGGTTCTACTGCATTTACTGTATCATTTTTCCTAAGATATGACAAATGTCATTTTATTTCCTGACAGAATGCACTTACCAGTCCTCCGGTCACTCTACTATACTACATTTATAAAACCGCTATTATTTATCTCTATCTACAGGAGGCATAACATGGATGCAATACAGATTTCACACTTGAAAAAATATTATTCCGATATAAAAGCAGTAGATGATATTTCTTTTTCTGTTAAAAAAGGAGATTTATTTGGACTGCTCGGTGTAAATGGTGCCGGAAAATCCACTACAATTCATATTCTTTGTACCTTACTGAAAGCAACTGCAGGAACTGTCAAAATATGTGATTACGATGCTTTAAAAGAAGCCGATGCCATCCGCAATAAAATTGGAGTTGTTTTTCAGAATAATACTTTAGATGATTATCTGACAGTAAAAGAAAATCTTTTGATGAGAGGCTTTCTATATGAAAAAGATTTAAAGACGGTTCAAAAAAATCTCTATGAGATTGCCAAAATTCTTAACATTCAAAATTTATTATCACGACCTTTTCGTAAATTATCCGGTGGTCAGAAACGACGCTGCGAAATTGCCCGGGCACTCATGAATACTCCTGAAATATTATTTCTAGATGAGCCTTCTACCGGGCTTGACCCGCAGACCAGAAAACTTATGTGGGACTGTCTGGAAAGTCTCCGGTTAAAGCGCCGTATGACAATTTTTCTCACCACACACTATATGGAAGAAGCCTCTATGGCACAACAACTTTGCATTATGGATGCCGGAAAAATCATTGCTTCCGGCTCTCCATCCCAGTTAAAAAATAAATATGCTTCCGATACTTTAAAAATCTATACTGACAAAATTACACCATTGAACCGGGAATTGGCTGCTCTTTCACTGGCTTCTTATCGTCTCCCTAACGGAATTGCAATTCCCCTATCTACTACCAAAGATGCTTTGCATATCATGCCCCGGATAACCACTCCCTATGATGGCATTGAAATTATTCAAGGCAGTATGGATGATGCTTTTATTCAAATAACAGGAAAAAAACTGGAGGATTAACCTATGATACTAATTTCATTTATAAAACGTAATATCTTACTTTATTTCCGAGACCGAATCAGTGTATTCTTTTCTCTTCTTTCTACTCTTATTGTGTTAACCCTTATGATTGCATTTCTCGGACAGGGAAATATTGATTCCACAATTCAGGTTCTTGGAACCGGTCTGAAATACGAAGCTGTTCATGCATCTTCGCTCATCATTATCTGGACCATTGCCGGTATCCTGGTTGTCAATGCCGTAAGCATTTCCATGACTCTGGTGGGAACCATGGTAAGAGATGAGGAATCCGGTAAGATATCTGCATTTTTTGTTGCACCCGTAAAACGCGGATACTATGTTGCAGGTTATGTCATTGCTGCAATTATTGTCTCCTTTATCATGTGCCTGCTCACATTGATAATCGGAGTCATCTATCTTGGTATTGCTAATGGCTCCTTTATAACTGCCCATGATACTTTAGAAATTCTCTTTGCACTTCTTGCAATTATTTTTTCCTCTGCTTCCTTTGTCTTTTTATGCGCTTCTTTTATTCATACCAATAGTGCATTCAATGGTCTGACCACGCTTTTGGGTACTCTGATTGGATTTTTTGCTGCAATTTATGTTCCATACGGCAATATGCCCCAGACTCTTAAATATATCATCCGCTTTCTTCCAGCCTTTCAGGGGGCTTCCGCCATTCGTGAAATCTGGATGAATCAGGAATTGCAATGGTTTCATTGCCCCTCCGAAATAAAGACCGGATATGC
>ULSG01008923.1_pt1 | contig 14071 bp, 10 predicted proteins | sample 1956191 | NCBI WGS metagenome assembly ULSG01 (sample SAMEA4835703, study PRJEB28245) | human gut metagenome | biome: gut microbiome; material: fecal sample | place: Denmark | collected 2008 | reverse complement strand
CCGCCACTGGTCAGGATCTGCCCATCGGCAGCTTTTGTCCCTGCGTGGAAAATGATGTTTTCGGCGGGAACCTTATCCAGGCCACTGATAACCTTTCCTTTTTCATACGCTTCAGGATAACCGCCGCTTACCAGCATGACTGTTACGGCCGCACGCGGATCGTGAACCAATGTACGACTGCCCAAATTACCTTCGGCCACACCTTCCAACAGTTCAACCAAGTCGCTTTGGATACGTAACATGACAACTTCCGTTTCCGGATCACCCATGCGGCAATTATATTCGATCACCATAGGTTCGCCCTTCACATTGATCAGACCAAGGAAGATGAAACCCTTATAGTCGATATTTTCCGCTTTCAGCCCTTCGATCGTCGGACGGATAATACGCTCGTCCACCTTCTGCATAAACGTCTCATCGGCAAAAGGAACCGGAGAAACGGCTCCCATTCCACCTGTATTCAAACCTGTATTGCCTTCGCCGATACGCTTATAGTCTTTTGCCACCGGAAGCACCTTGTAGCTCTCGCCATCCGTCATCACAAACACGGAACATTCGATACCGTCCAGGAACTCTTCGATCACGACCGTCTTGCTGGCATCGCCGAACATACCCCCCAGCATATCGTCCAGCTCCTTCTTTGCTTCTTCGAGCGTGTCGAGAATCAGCACACCTTTACCGGCAGCCAGACCGTCGGCCTTCAATACGTAGGGAGCCTGCAATTCTTCCAGGAAAGCGTATCCTTCTTCTAAATTTCCGGCAGAAATACTCTTATAACGAGCTGTCGGAATGTTGTGGCGCATCATGAAGGCCTTCGCAAAGTCCTTGCTGCCTTCCAGTTGCGCTCCCTCTTTCGAAGGGCCTATCACGGGAATACCTGCCAGGGCGACATCGTTCTTGAAATAATCATACCCCCCTTTCACCAGCGGATCTTCCGGACCTACCACCACCATACCGATATGATTTGCCAAGGCAAATTCCTTGATAGCAGAGAAATCGTCAGCCTTGATATTTACATTCGTGCCTACCAATGCAGTACCTGCATTACCGGGAGCGATAAATAACTGATCCACTTTCGGACTTTGAGCAATCTTCCAGGCTATTGCATGTTCGCGGCCGCCTGAGCCTAATAAAAGAATATTCATTTTTTTATAATTGACAATTGACAATTGACAATTGACAATTACTTGTCATTATCCTTTCCCAATCATCTTTTTTAATGGTTATTGTTTTTTTTGTTATTTCATCTTTGTTCTTTCTCTCAATTGTCAATTGCCCATTGTCAATTGTCAATTCTTAAGGTAGTCGTCAAAGTAGCGCGTTATCTTCTCATACAGATGCGGACGGTCTTTACCAATCACATTATGCAGATGGCGGGGATAAACGAAATAATCGGGATATGTATCCGCATCCACACAGGCTTTCAGGAATCCCAGGCTGTGCTGCCAAACAACAACCGGATCGATATCTCCGTGGATCAACAGCAGATGTCCCTTCAGATTACCTGCTTTCAATTTCAGGTTGGCATTCCTATAACCTTCCGGATTGTCCTGCGGACGGTCCATATAGCGCTCGCCATACATAATCTCGTAGTTGCTCCAGTCGATCACCGGACCACCGGCAACCCCCACTTTGAACAGTTCCGGATAAGAGCACATCAGGTTCGTTGTCATAAAACCGCCGTAGCTCCATCCATGCACACCGATACGGTCGGCATCGACATACGGAAGTGATTTCAGAAACTCAACGCCTTTTACCTGGTCTGCCATCTCGTTCACACCCAAATTACGATGTATGACATTTTCGAAAGCCTGTCCCCGGTTTGCCGATCCCCGACTATCGAGCGTAAAAACCACATATCCGCGTTGAGCCATATAGATATCCCAACCGCCTACACCGTTCTTCCATCCGCCTGTTACCAACTGGGCATGCGGGCCGCCGTACACATAGACGATCGTCGGATATTTCTTCGTCTCATCCAGACCGACAGGTTTTACCAGACGGAAATTCAAATTGGTGACACCATCTGCCGCCTTGATTTTTCCGGTAACGATTTCCGGCATCGCATAACCTTCGTACGGATTCTTCGCCGTCAGCAACGTCCGTAAAGTTTCACGTTTCTGTCCGTCGATAATCGAAATTTCACGTGGAACATCGGGAGCTGAATAACTGTCGATCAAATATTTACCGGAAGCACTCAGTTGCGTAGCATGAACTCCTTGCAAACCTCCCGAAGTCAATTCGTAAGAAGTTCCCTTTTTCAGATCCAGGCGTGACGTTCCGACATACAGAGCATCACCATAACTGAACGAGCTCAGCATTGACGGCCTTGTGGAAGAGAAAAACAATGCCTTTCCCTTAACATCGAAACCGAGGATGTCCAGGACTTCCCACTCGCCTTCCGTCAACTGCTTCAACTGTTCTCCCTTCGTATTATACAGATACAAATGATTATAACCATCACGCCGGCTCTGCCAGATAAACTGATCCGGATTGTTCGGCAGGAAAAGCACCGGATGTTGCGGCTCTACATAATGTTCGTTCTTTTCGGTAAACAAATCCACCTCTTTATCACCTGTCAAGGCAGAATAGCGTACCAGGTGCATCTCGTTCTGATCCCGGTTCAGTTCGGCAATATAAATGCTCTTTTCATCCGGGCTCCAGGTAATATTCGTCAGATACTTTTCCTTCGGTAATCCGGTTTTCAACCAGACGGTTTTTCCGGTCGCCAGGTTGTAGACACCGACTGTCACCTCATGGCTTTTCATTCCAGCCATCGGATATTTGTGCGGTTCGGCTTTCGCGCAACGGGCAGTAATGTCGACAAACGGATAATCCGTCACCATGCTTTCATCCATCCGGTAGAAAGCCAGCGCCGAACCATTCGGAGACCAGAAAGTCCCTTTATGGATACCGAACTCGTTCTGATGAACGGACTTCCCGCAAACAACACCTTCAGCCGTTTCGTCCGTCACGATACTGACAGCGTTATCCGGCGAAAGGATTTTCAGGTTGTCCTCCTCCGTAAAAGCCAAATAACCGTTGGCCGGACAAAAGTCTAAATTCTCCCAGGAACCATTCAGATCATACATGCTTACAATCCTGTTTTCCACAAAATCGTAATGGAAACGATGGTGCTTGGCATTAAAAGCAAGCACCGGCTGATCTTTGTAAGGAACCGAGAAGAAGGGCATACCGCCAACCGACTGCGCACCGGCCACCGCAAGCGCTTCGTTCAACTGCTGGCGAGTAAAGGCGACTTTCACCGCCTTTGTCGATTCTCCACTCATCATGCTGTCACCCTTGACATACAGATATGTGTCTTCACACCACTGCAACTGTTTCAAGTTGCGAGGCACAAAACGACTTTGCGTCTTTCCACCGGGAATCAAGTCATGCAAAGTAAACTGTTTGTCTTGTCCCATCATCGACAACGGATTTATAAGTGCCAAAGCACATAATACACCTAAAATATTAATCCTCAAAATCATCCTTTCCTCTTCTTTTGAATGGTTTCTTAAACGAACGGTCACCGAACTTTTTCTTACCGCCAAACTCCTCGTCATCCTTAAAATGTCTCTTGACAGGACGTTTGCCGACAAAATCCCTACGAGCCGGACGGCCATCTGCACGGTCATCGCCAAAATAGCGTTTGCCGGGAATAAAAGGCGTCCGCTCGTTGTCGTCCTCAGCATGCGCGGCAGCAAAACGGCGGGCGGGACGATCCATGCGGTCGGTACGGAAATTCGGACGTGACGAGCGGTCCGGCTTACGTTCGAAAGAAGGTCTTTCCGGGCGGGAAGGACGTGCTTCACCTTCTTCGTTCAGTGCTTTCTTATAGTCTTTGATTTTTCCTTCGAATATATCGTAACAACGGTATTCGCATTCTAACGATCCGTTCATAAGCTTCATCTTTTCACTCGGTTTCAAGCCGATCTTGTCGAAGCATTCATCCTTATAACTCAGAATCCATACTTTATAGCCAGTAAACACATGTTTGACACGTTCACCGATCATATTGTACAACCCCAACAAATCACGACTGGAAATACGTTCTCCATAAGGGGGATTGGTCACCATGATGCCCGGCTGGGGAGCCTCCGTGCATTGCTGGAACGGCTGGGTCCTTAGTTCGATATATTTCATCAGGCCGGCACTACGGATATTCTTCTCGGCAATCTCGATCGCCGCCGGATTGATATCGGCACCATAACATTTGAAATTAAACTCACGTTCCTGACTCTCGTCGTTATAGATACGGTCGAACAATTCCTGGTCAAAGTCGATCCATTTCTCGAAAGCAAACTCCTTACGATGCACGCCCGGCGCAATATTCAAGGCGATCATCGCCGCTTCGATCAGCAACGTACCGGAGCCGCACATCGGATCGACGAAATTCGACTCGCCTTTCCAGCCTGTTTTCAAGATCATACCGGCAGCCAACACCTCATTCAACGGAGCCTCCGTCTGGTCCACGCGGTAACCACGTTTATGCAAGCTCTCGCCCGAACTGTCGATAGAGAGCGTACAGTCGTTATGTGAAATATGAATATTGATATACAGATCCGGATTGTTTACACGGACAGAGGGGCGCTTCTGATCCTTCTCCATGAAATAATCCACGATCGCATCCTTCGTACGATAAGCAACAAACTTGGAGTGATTGAAATCTTCAGAGTAGATTACAGAGTCGATGGCAAACGTCTTGTCCAAAGACATGTAGTTTTCCCATTTCACCTTCTTAACCTCTTTGTAGACAGTATCGGCGTCTTTAGCTTTAAAGTGATAGATAGGCTTCAAGATACGCAATGCCGTACGGCAATAGAAGTTGGCTTTGTAAAGCACTTCCTTATCCCCGGTAAAGGAAACCATCCGGCGGCCAATCTGTATATCGTTGGCACCTAAAGATAATAACTCGCCGGCCAGGATTTCTTCCAACCCGTAAAGGGTCTTAGCCACCATTTCAAATGTTTCGCTCATTTTAAGTTGAAAGTTAACAATGATTCCTCATCGTTTATTAGTAATTCTATTTTAATTATTAATTATTCTTTGTTCTATGACTTCACTGGCAGTCAACTGACTTTATTAATTGTCTGCTGGCTCACGGTTGCTCCCGCCGGAACATCTTCCGTGATCCAGACGTTGCCACAGATCGTAGCTCCTTCGCCAATACGAATACGCCCTAACAATGTGGCATTGGAATAGACAGTCACATGATCGCCCAACACCGGATGACGCGGCACACCGCGTATCGCATTCCCGTTTTCGTCAGGCGGCAGTTTCTCTCCTGCCAGACTGACTCCTTGGAAGATACGGACGTGGTTCCCGATAACACTGGTCTCACCGATAACGGTTCCCGTCCCGTGGTCAATCGAGAAATAGTGTCCGATCTCCGCCCCCGGATGGATATCGATACCTGTCTCCGAATGAGCCATTTCAGTAATCATGCGGGGAATAAAGGGAACGCCCAACCGGTATAGCTGGTGCGCAATGCGATAGTTGCAGACAGCCCGGAAGCCGGGATAGCAAAAAATAACTTCGTTGATGTTCTGAGCAGCAGGATCACCGTTGAAAGCAGCCTCGGCATCCGTCGCCAACAAGGCGCGCATTTCGGGAAGCGTACGGATAAAGGCTTCCGACAGTTTTTCCGCCTCGGTAAGGATCTTTTCTTCGGGACAAGAAACACAGGCAGTATCAGCAAAACAAAGCCCTGCATAAATCTGCTTGGAAAGCAGCGTATGCAACGTTCCGACGTTCACGCCGGTATGAAAACGGATGGTCTGCTTGCTGATCCGTGCATTCCCGTAATAACCGGGGAAAAGGATTGCCCGGCATAAATCTATGATCTCTTTCAGCACCTCACCCGAAGGAAGCGCCTCTTCATCGCGGTAAGCATGAAACAGTTGATGGTAAGACCCCTCGTCCGAGAGCATCTCAACTGTATCATTCAAGACCTTGCTATGCTTTTGCAATCCCATTATTCAGCAATATCATATTTGGCAACAAAAGTAAGAAGAAATTGACAATTAACAATTGACAATTGACAATTATTTGCCCATCATACAACGCTTTATCCAAAAAGACAAACCACCCGGCAACGTCAATTTTCAATTTTTAACTTCCAATTTTCAGCTTATTATGCGGTGCCCCGAATTCCTTGCAGGTCACTTCGTCCATTTCCACAATCCATATTTTGACATTCTTCACAGCCGGATCGGAATAGCGGAATTCCTTATCCGAATACTGTTTCATAATGATATCCAAAGCTTCCGTCTTCTTGTCGAAATCTTCTTCAAAACGAACTTCACCCCAGCAGATCACGCTCTTGGAGCGCATCCGGTAGCTACAAGCGACCTCCGGATGCTGGAAAACGAGATCATGATCCGTGCTAAACGTAATGCAGACACGCGGATTCCGTTCCAAAATGGAGATACTCCGTCCTTCCTGTGCCGAATGCAGGTATATAACACCATCACGATAGCCAAAGTTCATCGGCAATACATAGGGAGTCCCATCCGTATCGGCCAGTCCCACATAACAGATATCACACTTCTTAATGGTCGCTTCAATCAGTTCTTTGTCGGTATGTACTAATGTCTTCATTTCGCATTTCTGTTTTTATCCCTACAAACATACAAGTTTTTTATCTTTTTCAAGATGCTCTCGCAGGATATATTTGTCGCATCCTCCTACAAAAACGAAAGGTCATTCTCATTTTCCTATCGGCACGTCATAATATCATAGCAAAGGTTCTTTGTCAGTTTAAAGACAGCACTTCACAACCAAAAACCCAACAAATAAAAGAAACTAACCTCAATAAGCACTGCCGGATGAGGAATTTTCCCTTCTATCTGGTTCAACGATCCGACATAAGAGGCGACGCGAACCGATGGATGCCCGATCCAACATTCCCGTATATCTTGCCGGACGGCAAGATAACCGTGGCAGTCGTATTGGCGGGTACCTCGACTGTCAACTCAAACGAATCCGCTTCTATCCTCCAGTCCGAGCGGACGGGACCGTACAGGGATTGATACGATCCGCTGCAATAAGTGAGGCCGCCCACCGGTTGAGGAGCGATGACAATGTGCTTCATACCCGGCTCCGCTTCATCATAACGGATTCCGGCAAGTGTCCGGTAAAACCAAGCCACCACGCTACCGAACATCGGATGGCAACGGGAGGCCTTTCCTTCCCATCGCTCCCATAAACAAGAATAACGGTCATCCATCACATACCCGAACCCCGGTATCTCGCGCTGGTTCATCAACCGGAAAGCAATATCGGCACGTCCGTTATCACTCAATACTTTCAAGAGCAAAGGCGTTGCCATGATACCTGTGTCAAAATGATTTCCTATACTGTCCAGATGAGCGAGCAAAGCGTTGAACACGGCTTCCTTTTCACCTTCCGGCACCATTCCGAAAGCCAGCGGGAATACATCCGCACCTTGTCGCCCTTCCCAATAATGATGGGTCGACGGGTTGAAAAAGACAGTATTGAAATCCTGCCTGATCCGTGTGCACAGCCGGTCAAAGTGCAGTCTGTCTTCCTCTTTCCCTAAGACAGCCGCAACCTTAGACATCAAGTCTGCCGAATGATAGTAATAAGCCGTATTGACCAACGGTTCGGGCAGTTCCATCTTCTTCCCCGGTGCACACCAATCCCCCAGGCACCAGCCATCCGGCTCTTCCCGGACGATGATTCCACGGGCGTCGGTCCTTGTTCCCAGATAGGCAACCCATTGTTTCATACCTTCATAATGACGGTTCAACAAAACCGTATCGCCATAATAACAATAATAGGCCCAGGGCATGATCACATAAGCCGATCCCCATGCCGGACCGCCTCCTCCACCACCGAAGGGTGCGGTATGCGGAACATAACCGCTCTTCCGATTCCGGGCATCCCCCATATCGTCAAACCATTTCCGGTAAAACTGCGTCATATCGAAAGATAAGATAGAACTTTCCACGACCACCTGCGCGTCTCCAGTATAAGCCAACCGTTCCCGGTGCGGGCAATCACTGCTGATACTGCCGTGAAAGTTATTCTTCTGCGTCCGCAAGTAGACTTCGTTGATCTTATTAAACAATTCGTTCGAACAACTGAAACTTCCGGTAGGCTGCGGATCGGTATGCACGACTTTTGCAACCAGACTTTCCTTGTTCATCCTGACCTGTCGGGATATGACTTCGATATAGCGGAACGTGTGCCAGGTAAAACGCGGTTCCCATTGTTCCACTCCACCGCCCCGCAACGTATAGAGGTCCACTTGTCCGAAATCATTTTTTTCCTCTCCGACAAAACGAAGCTTGATCCGGTCACCGGCATTGCCTTGCACTTTTATATGCGCCCAGCCGGAAATCATCTCCGGAAATGCATACCAATAAGTAGAATCGTCCTTTTGTTCGCAGCTTACCGGCTGCAATATCCGGATAATTTTCTCATGAGGGGCAAGTTGAGCATGCAGACTACCCTTCGGCGCCCTTACCAAAAGGGCTTTCTTCCAGGAAGAATCCTTGTACCCGTTCCGGTTCCAGCCGTCCAGCTCTAGCCGGGCATCATATTCTTCACCTGTGAATATGGCGTCATGCAGTAAAGGGCCGGTCGTTGTTTTCCAGCTATCATCCGTAACAACCAGTTCCGTCGATCCATCAGTGTATTCTATCTCCAACTGGCATAACAGCCGGGGCGTATCGTACCACATACAACCTTCCACCGTCCGGTCACGCTGGTTATACCAGCCGTTTCCCAACAGGACTCCAACCGTATTCTCCGTTTTCTGCACCAAAGACGTGACATCGAACGTATTATAGAGAACCCTTTGGTTAGATTGATCATCAAAGAAATACAACATCTTTTTGAGCGGACGACGATCGAAATTGGTAACGGCGGGAGCCAATACCTGGTCGCCTACCCTTTCGCCATTCAGGTACATTTCATAAAAGCCCAGTCCGCATATATAGGCTTTCGCCTGTTTGACCGGCTTGTTTATCCGGAATGTTTTACGGAAATAAGGAGCCGGAGTAGTCAACGTCGAGTCGGGATAAGCGTCCTCCCGGTTGCCGATCCACCGGGCTGTCCAATCAGACGGTTCCAACAATCCCATCGTCCATCTCCCTGTTTCACTCCAAGGCGAAGCCTCTCCCGCTTCATCCCAAACCATCGCTTTCCAGTAAAGCGTTTGCCTGGAATCAAGCGGTTTCCCTTCATATCCTACCTGGCTGGAACGGGAAGATGTTATTTTCCCGGAATCCCAAAAATCCGCTTTTCCTTCAGCTAGCAAAGAAGGAGAGCTTGCCACGAGGATACGGTAGGCTGTCTGACTTTTCGCTTGCCCGGAGGATTGCAACTGCCAACTCAACAAGGGCTTTTCATTCTCCACTGCAACCGGATCTTCCAGATATTCACACCGAAGATTGCAGACAGATATTCTTTCCTGTCCCGAAACAAAAAACACAAATCCCCAAAGGAAAGAGAGTAACAGACAATAATACTTCATAACATTAAGATCAACTGAATTTCCATGATATCCAATGCACAAATATATGGATATACCGTCGTCCGCCACTTACAAATTTGAGAATTAATCATGCAGAAATGATACAAGAAGAAAGATTTCCCGCCACAAAAACAAAAAGGGCCGAAACTTTCATTCCGACCCTTTTGCTCTGTGAGTTGTCTCACGAGGATTCGAACCTCGACAGACAGAACCAAAAACTGTAGTGCTACCATTACACCATGAGACAATCCGGCGCTTTATCTAAAGCGATGCAAAGGTAAGAATAAAATCTTACCTTGCAAGCATTTTTTGTAAAAAATCCAAACAGTTTCTTATTTTACGATCAGTAAATAGTAATTCTTCTTACCTCTCTGAACCAGCAAATATTTCTCATCCAACAGGGAAGAGCAGTCGATAACCATATCCTGATCCGTCAGTTTCTCTTTGTTTACACTGATACCGCCGCTCTGAACCAACTTGCGCATTTCGCCTTTCGACGGGAAAATTGCCGCCTTTTCAGTGAACAGGTCGATCGCTTTAACGCCGGCACTCAATTCTTCACGGGAAACCTCAAACTGGGGAACACCATTGAACACATCCAACAATGTCTGTTCATCCAAATGTTTCAATGCTTCCGATGTAGAGTTTCCGAACAGTATATTGGAAGCCTCGACGGCAGCATCGTAATCTTCCTGGGAATGAACCATGACCGTCACTTCCTTTGCCAAACGTTTCTGCAACGGACGGAGATGCGGTGCTTCTTCCTGTTCTTTGATCAGGGCATCAATTTCTTCCTTGGGCAGATCGGTAAAGATCTTGATATATTTGGCAGCATCGGCATCGCTCACGTTCAGCCAGAACTGGTAGAATTTATAAGGAGATGTATAACGGCGATCCAACCAAACGTTGCCAGACTCAGTCTTGCCGAACTTGCCTCCGTCGGCTTTCGTAATCAACGGGCAGGTCAAAGCAAAAGCCTCACCACCCAACTTACGGCGGATTAGCTCCGTACCGGTCGTGATGTTACCCCACTGGTCGGTTCCTCCCATTTGCAAGCGGCAACCTTCGTGTTCATACAGATACATATAATCGTATCCCTGAAGCAACTGGTAAGAGAATTCCGTAAACGACATACCGACAGAAGATTCGCGGCTCAGGCGTTTTTTAACGGATTCTTTAGCCATCATATAGTTAACAGTGATATGCTTACCGATATCGCGGATAAAATTCAAGAAAGAATAATCCTTCATCCAGTCGTAATTGTTTACCAACTTGGCAGCATTAGGCGCGTCCGAATCGAAATCCAAAAACTTGGACAACTGCTTCTTAATGCTATCCTGGTTATGACGAAGCGTTGCTTCATCGAGCAGGTTACGTTCCGCCGACTTCATTGAAGGGTCTCCGATCATACCGGTAGCTCCGCCGACCAGAGCAATAGGACGGTGTCCTGCACGTTGGAGATGTTTCAGCATCATAACCGATACCAGGTGACCGATATGTAATGAGTCAGCCGTCGGGTCAATACCTACATAAGCAGAAGTCATCTCTTTTTGCAACTGTTCTTCTGTTCCGGGCATCATATCAGCGATCATGCCCCTCCATGTTAATTCTTCAACAAAATTCATCGTTTTAGATTATAGTATTAATTGAATGCGGGCAAAGGTACGACTTTATAATTGAAAATGGAGAATTGAGAATTGAAAATTAGGGTATAACAATGATTTAAGGTAGATGAAGGATGTCGCGGACGTTTTCGGCAATCTGTCCGGCGAACTGTTCAAGCCGGAGATTCAAGGAAACCGAAAGGTTCCGGTAGACAGTTCGGATATCGATTTCGCGATCGTCCGTTTCGGCGAACAAACGGCCGGGCCATGCTTCACGTACGGCTCCGGGGTTGAAATACTCGCCAAAGGAGAGGTAAAAACCCTGCCGGATAAGTTGCCCGGCTAATGTGGCATTACCACGAAAACCGTGTATAATCCACGGTACACGGGGCTTTAGTTCTTTTTTCGAGGCTATCAGTTCGTCCCAAGCTTTCACGCAATGAATGATTAAAAAGATGCCGGCATTTTCGGCAAAAGAGGCCGACGCCCTAAAGATTTCCCGCTGACAGTCCAACGGAGCTTCCGCACCTTTATCCAAGCCCGTTTCGCCAATAGCCACTACATCCGGAAATGAGACCTGCCGCTTCAATTCGGCAAGCTGTTCTTCCACGTTATATATATACCAGGGATGAATGCCGACAGAACGGAACAACCCCGTTCCCACGTCGAACGTAGGAACCAGACTGTTAACTATAGCGGCATCTTCCGGATGAACGGGCAAATGGTGAGTATGTATATCGTAATAAACCATACTTTACGGTACAGGATCATATCCGCTTCCTCCCCAGGGATGGCAGCGAAGAATGCGTTTGACTGCTAAATACAATCCCTTTACCGGACCATGTTTTTTGAGAGCCTGCACAGCATATTCGGAACAAGTAGGCGTGTACCTGCACGATGCCGGCGTCATGGGAGAAATGCAATATTTATAAAAATAGACCGGCAACAACAGAAGGAAAGTAAAAAAACGCTTTATCATGCCTTGTCGCGAAGTACGTTCAATGCTTTTGTCATGGCTTTTTCCATATCGGCAAAAGGATGGATTTCCTTGTCCAAATAAAGGAAAGCAACCAGCATACGCTTGTTTTTTCCCGTCAGCGGATCGATCAGATCATATTTGCGTACCCGATAGGCTTCGCGAACCTGACGTTTGATCAGATTCCGTTTTACGGCACGCCTGAATTTTTTTTTGGGAACACTCACCAAGATAGACACTGGAGCTAATGTCTCTTCTTCCACCGCTAAATAAACGACCCGCAGTGGAAACGCCACAAACGATTGCCCTTTTGCAAACAACAGGTCAATGTAACGTTTCCACGACAGACGTTCTTCTTTTGAAAGGGTATACCTTCTATTTACCATTCTTTTTATTACTACCCATCTCTTTTTTCAGATACAATTCCAGGGCAGCCGTCATAGATGGAGCTTCGGGAGTCGGCGCTTCCACATCCAGACGCAAACCGGCCTCTTTCACCGCTTTGGCTGTTGTCGGGCCGAAACATCCGATCTTTATATCTTCTTGTTTGAAATTCGGGAAGTTCTTCAACAGAGAGGAAATTCCCGAAGGGCTGAAAAATACCAGCATATCATAGTCGAATTTCTCGTCTTTAGAGAAATCATTGCTTACGGTGCGGTACATAACAGCTTTCGTAAAAGAAATCTTTTTCGCTTCCAACATAGTTAACAAATCATCTTTATGCACGTCGGAAACGGGCACAAGATATTTTTCTTTTGCATGTTTGCCGATAACTGTAACCAGATCATCCAGCTTTCCGGTCTGTCCAAAAAAGATCTTACGCTTCCTATACACAATATATTTTTGCAAATATACGGCAATGGCCTCAGTCATACAGAAATACTTCATCGTTTCGGGAATGGCAACACGCAGCTCCTCACACAGGTGAAAGAAATGATCGATCGCCGTACGGGCCGTGAAAACAACAGCCGTATGATCCAAAATAGAAATTTTCTGCTGTCTGAACTCCTTAGATGAAAGAGGTTCTACTTTAATGAATGGACGGAAGTCAATCTCAACTCCATACTTCTCTGCAATGTCGAAATACGGGGACTTCTCGGATGCAGGCTTCGGTTGTGATACCAGCAACTTTTTGATGTTCAATGCCATAGAGTACTTGTCTCGATAAAGTTATACAAATAAACCATACCTTCGTACAAAAATACCAGAGGTAAAATTTCTTGGCCGCAAAGGTACAAACTTATATACAATAAACCAGTGCTTTTCTTGTGAAATATCCGTATTGTCTTATAAATTATTACAAAACGACACAAAATATAGAGAATACAAAACATTACTATCGGTATAGTTACGTATGTCCCGACAAACACCAACCACAACACCGGAACGTATAAAGATACTCCCCAAATCCCCATAATAGCATTATAACTCGTCTTCCATAACTTATACTTATCTGGGTCGGAAAACACGCTGCCCAGGAGGTAATAACAGCATTGTTTAAACTGATAAAACAGGAATAAAACACAAAAAACCGTTCCGATCGCCGATAAAACCGCCTGCCATTCCGCATAATTCACAAATCCGTATATCCTGCCGACCGCAATCAGGGCGATACTTGAAAGGAACAAGACTTGGAATGTCATAAAATTGCGGAAAAAGAATATGCTCTTCCCTATTACATCGTCAAATAGATTCTGCCTTTCCTTCACGAGAAAAGCATCTTTCAGCATCTTCACAAACAGTTGGAAATTCGTCCGGAACACAAAGGAAAAGGCAATAAACAGGAATAACAGCAGAGAGAAGATGACATCATCCACCAACTGCCCGTCCCATAAGCGAATGCCCACATATCCTTCAAATATATTCATGTTCCCTGCGTATTACAGGTGCAAAGATAATCAAAAAAGAAAGGCAAGCTTACCCGACAAGCTTGCCTTCTCAAACAATCAACCGTTATGAATAACGATCTTAGAAACTATCTTTATG
>ULSG01006154.1_pt1 | contig 14421 bp, 10 predicted proteins | sample 1956191 | NCBI WGS metagenome assembly ULSG01 (sample SAMEA4835703, study PRJEB28245) | human gut metagenome | biome: gut microbiome; material: fecal sample | place: Denmark | collected 2008 | reverse complement strand
GTAAATATCACGGTCAACGGTAAATGAACAAGTAATCTTATTGTTACTCATAATTTTATCACCTTTCAAAAAAATATTGCTAAGCTAACAACTAATGTTGCTTAGTAATATTAGAATCTCACTAAGTTAGAGTTTGTCAACCCTAAAAAGTAAAATTTATATGTAGGAGGAAATATTATGAAGAAAATCAAAGAGCTTGTATCAAGTGCAAAGAGCGGAAATAAAAAGTCATTTGATAAGCTGTATGAGCTTACACATAATGATGTGTGGTACAACTGCCTTTCTTTGCTCAAAGATGAAGAAAACGCAAAAGACATAATGCAGGAAACCTACATTACAGCTTTTTTAAAGCTTGACACACTCAAAGATGAAGAAAAGTTTTGCGGTTGGGTTACTACAATAGCTGTAAACCTATGTAAAAAGAAATTGAAAGGAAAGGTGGAATATCAGATAGATGATGAAGTTCTGATTACAGAAGCAGAAACAGACGAGTTAATGCTCCCCGAGGAGTACATAATCAAAACAGAAAAAAGAAAAGTACTGTTACAGATTATGGAAGACACACTTTCATTCAATCAGTATCAGACTGTTTTAATGTTTTATTTTGATGAAATGTCAATTTCTGAAATTGCACAGGGACTTGAAATTTCAGAGGGAACGGTAAAATCTCGCCTTAACTCTTCAAGAGCAAAGATGAAAACTGCTATTGAAGATTACGAAAAAAAGAGCGGTGACAAGCTTCACGGCGTTGTTGTTGTACCTTTCTTTACAACTATTTTCAAGGAAGAAGCAAAGAGCCTTGCAGTACCGAACATTACAATCAAGCTCCCGAACGGACAGACACTTGCAACCTCTGCAACAAAAGGCATTGCTACAGGTGCAAAGTCAACAGTGTCATCTATCGTAAAGGCAACAGCAACTGCGACAGTAAAAACCAAGGTAATTGCCGTTGTCTGCGGTGCTACAATACTTGCAGGCACATCAGCAGTCGGCATAAGCATTCTTGCAGGCTGTAACGCTGAGAAAGAACCGACAGAGCCGTCAGTAATATCTTCAACCGTACAGACTTCAACTGTTCCAACAACTGTACCTAAAACTACAGTACCAAAGGCAGTTAAAGATTTGGTAGACAAGGGTGAAATCAAAGTTGACAAAGACGGCAACATCACAGACAAGAATGGTAAGAAAGTCGAAGTAAAAGACGGCAAGGTAGAAGTAAAAACCGATGACGGTAAGACAGTTACAGTTAAGGTTGACGATGTAAAAACTACAGTATCTAACAAAAACAACAGCAACAAGGGTAACACCGAAAAGAAAGAAGATGCTAAGTCAAATACATCTTCAAAGAAAGACAACTCTTCAAAAACAAATACATCTGATAACGACAAGAAGCCAGCATCTAAGCCAAGCAACTCTTCAAGTAATAATCAGAAGCCAGCTAAGCCAAGCAACTCTTCAAGTAATAACCAGAAGCCAGCTAAGCCAAGCAACTCTTCAAGTAATAACCAGAAGCCAGCTAAGCCGAGTGAGTCATCAAAGACTGAAACACCTACAGCAAAGAAGGTATGGGTAGTTGACTACAAAACAGTACACCACGATGGTTATTGGAAAGTAACAGGCTCTCACGAGGAACCAGTATATGGTTGGGTAGGTTACAATGTATGCAATGACTGCGGTATGAAAATGAAAGATGCTGACGAAGAAAAGAAACACCTTACTTGGGAAGTAAGAGAAAATGGTGGCAGAGGTTCATATCATTATGAGAAAGAATATGTACAGACAGGCACAAAGACAGTACAAGATAAGGAATGGGTAAAACCTTGGGATGAAAAGGTTGAATCAGGTGGTCATTGGGAGTATAGATAATTAAATTTGATAACAAGAATAAATCCTTAAAAATAATTAGGGAAAAGAGGGTTCTTTATGAACCCTCTTTTTCTATGCTAAAAAATAAATATTATACTAAAGAAAGTATTCGATTTAATTATAATATATGGTATAATATAATAAAATAAAAGGAAAGGTTGTAGAATATATGGATATTGGAGTACTACTATTTATCTGTTCAGTAGTAGTAGGTTTACTGGTTGTGCTTTATATGTGGTACACTTTTTAATAGAAAAGTAATCATATTTAAAATAGAAAAGAGGTATTAAGATGACAATATGTAGTTTTGTAGGTGATGAAGCATAATGTTAATTGAGAACAAAAATATAGAGGATTGTTATGGTATGGGAATGCTCTGTAATCAACAAAATAAAAAAAGAGGTTAAGCATTAGAAAAAATTGCTTAACCTCTTTGTTGTTTTAATAATAGAAAAATCTTTTGTGTTATGGTGTAATAAATTTTAAAAATATATTATCTTGTTTCCTTGAAAATCGGCAGGCAAACTAAAATGACAGTAAGTTTGACAGTAAGTTTGACTGCATTTTATCTTGTTTTAACTTAATTCAAAATTACTCAACTGAATTTTTGAAATCTCAAAAACCCAGTGTTTAAGCCACTTTTAAGGCATTTTAAGTAATTTTGGCAAAAAGAAAAAGGTGGTTAAAAAACCACCTTTACTGGTGCGGGTGACAGGACTTGAACCTGCACATCGGTTGACACTAGAACCTAAATCTAGCGCGTCTGCCAATTCCGCCACACCCGCATTTTCAATTTCTGCAAGACCTACCGTTAGATAATACTATAAATATCAGCAAAAGTCAAGTACAAGCAAGCAGTATATTACTACTGCTTGCAGAACACGATTCCGTCTTTTTTACTGATTGACTTGATTTTTGCCAAAGATTCAACTCTTATGCCCATATCACGAACGAGGTTGCCGCCGCCCTGATAAGCTTTTTCAATAACAATTCCCGCACCTGCTGTTTTTGCGCCTGCTTTTTCAATAAGCATAAGAAGTGCCGTTAAGGCGCTGCCCTTTGCAAGAAAATCATCAATGATAAGCACATTGTCTTCTTTGCTCAAAAATTCCTTTGAAACAACTATGTCATAGTCCTTTTTATGAGTGTATGAGTGGACGGTTGCGTTGTATGTATCTGAGTAAATGTTTATCGTTTTTGTCTTTTTTGCAAAAACAACCGGAACACCAAAATACTGAGCCGCAAGACAGGCAATGCCGATTCCCGACGCTTCGATTGTCAGAATTTTTGTTATGTTTTCGTCCTTGAAAAGCCTGTAAAATTCCTTGCCAAGCTCACATACAAAACTGACATCAATCTGATGATTGAGAAAGCTGTCAACCTTTAACACATTGTCGGCACCAATATGTCCGTCTTTAAGAATTCTGTCTTCTAAAAGTTTCATATCAATCTCTTTTCTGAAAAATAAAATAGTAACAAACAATACGATAGATTATACTACAAAGATTTGCACATTTCAATTGATTTTTGTGATATTCCATGCCTTATTTTTCTTATTTTCGGGAAAAATTAAATTCAGACACAAAAAAGGCAGTCGTGATAAAGCGACTGCCCCTGCGGTTTATACTTCAATATTTTTAATTGAATCAAATTCGTCAATGATTTCTTTTGACGGCTTTTTTGAAAGAAGAGAAACAATAACATTCACAATAAGCGCAAGTCCGAAGCCTACAACAAGTGAATAAAGATTTGTTGCCGCATAAAGCGTCTGACCGTTTACAAGCGGAATATAGTCCCATATGATAACTGTCAGAGCACCTGTTGCCATACCGCTGATTGCACCCGAAAGTGTTGAGCGTTTCCAGAAAAGTGCCAACAGAACAACAGGTCCAAATGCCGAACCGAATCCTGCCCATGCATCCGAAACAAGTCCCATAATGCTTGATTTAGGATTAAGTGCAATGAAAAATGCGATTACAGCAACAACTGCAACTGCAATTTTGCCGACCAAAAGCGAACTCTTTTCGCTTGCATTCTTTTTAACAGCACCTTTGTAAAGATCCTCCGAAACAGCCGACGCAGTGACGAGAAGCTGACTGTCTGCTGTTGACATAATTGCGGCAAGGATTCCGCAAAGGAAAATACCGCCGATAAAGATAAGTACACCGTTGCCTGAGAAAAGCTGCTGGATTGTTCTGATGAATACAGATTCGCTTGTTGCATCGTCAAGCTGTGCTGTAAGGTAGCCTCTTGCGATAAGACCGATAAGGCATGACGCAGTAAGTGAAATAATTACCCAAACAACAGCAATTTTTCTTGACTTTTTGATTTCTTCATTGCTCTTTACAGCCATGAATCTGACGAGAATATGCGGCATACCAAAGTAACCGAGTCCCCACGCAAGGTTTGAAATAATCGAAACAGCCGAAACAGGAGTTCCGTCACCGTTTACAAAGAAGTTAAGGAACTGAGCAGGCTGTTCAACACCTTTTGCGGCAAGTGCAGAACTGAAGCTTGTGTCAAATGTGAGAATTGCATATGCAAGCACCGGAACGGAAAGGATTGCAACAATCATCATAAGTCCCTGAATGAGGTCAGTTGTACAAACTGCCTTGAAACCGCCCATGAATGTATATACAAGAATTACTACTGCGGCAACGATAAGACCGATAACATAAACCTGATTGTAGTTTTCGTCACCGCTTGCGCTGTCCGAGAAGAGCGTAGCAAAAAGCTTTGCGCCCGAACTGAATGCCGATGCTGTGTAAACCGTGAAGAAAACTGCTATGATTGAAGCCGAAACAATCTTGATTATGTTTTTATGGTCACGGTAGCGATTTTTGAAAAAGCTCGGAATAGTGAGCGAGTTGCCTGCCACAATTGTGTATTTACGAAGTCTTGCCGAAACAATGTACCAGTTGAGAATTGTGCCGATAAGAAGTCCTACGGCAATCCATGCCTCGCCTGTACCGGCAAGGTATACAGCGCCCGGAAGTCCCATCAAAAGCCAACCGCTCATATCAGATGCCTGTGCTGACATTGCGGCTGTCCAACTGCCGAGGTTTCTGCCGCCGAGGAAGTAGTCCTCATTGTTCTTGTTGCCCTTTGAACAAACAAAGCCTATTACGATCATAATAATCATATAAGCTATAAATGCACAAAGAACTATTATGTTGTTTGTTGTCATTATGCCCCTCCTGAAATTAAATTTATAAATCAAATACCTTTTAATTCTACCAAAAATGAATAAATAAATCAAGTGAATTGCAGTATTTAGAACTTTTATGCAGATAATTTGTGCATTTGCAAAAATTCAGGAGTAACATTTTGCACATAATTACGAATAAAATAACTTTTATATGCATTTAAAGGGGGATTTTGTGTTGATTTGAAGAATCAAAAGTATTATAATTACATTGATTGCAAATTGACTGTAAAAGGTATGTGGAGAGATAGAAATGAATATGGTAAAAAGAACTTGGGCTGAAATTTCACTTAATGCAATTGAGCATAACTATAATGTAATAAGAAATAAGGTTGCAGACGATACAAAGGTCTGTTGTGTTATAAAGGCTGACGGCTACGGCCACGGTGCAGTTGAGCTTTCACAGGTTTATGAAAAACTCGGAGCGGATTTTTTTGCTGTTTCAAATATTGACGAGGGTATAGAAATCAGAAAGAGCGGTTCAAAACTCCCTATTGTGATTCTTGGCTACACTCCCGTTTCAGAGGCTGAAAATCTTGCTGAATATGATATTTCTCAGGCTGTTTTTTCACTTGAGTATGCAAAGGAGCTTTCCGAAAAATGTGTTGAAGAGGATTGTATCTGCAAAATGCACATCAAGGTTGACTCGGGAATGTCAAGAATCGGCTTTATGTGTCAGGAATTTCCACGGGATGAATATTCTATTGAAGAAATTTGCGAGGCTTGTTGCCTGCCGAATCTTGAGGTTGAGGGACTTTTTACTCACTTTTGTGTGTCTGATGAAGATGCCGAGGGCAGAGAGTTCACAAACAAGCAGTATGAAAACTTTATTCATGTGCGTGACAGCCTTAAAAAGCGAGGCGTTGATATCAGCGTTGTTCATTGCTCAAACAGCGGTGCAATTGAAGATTACCCCGAAACCTGTTGCGATATGGTAAGAGCAGGTATTATCCTCTACGGACTTGCTCCGTCATCAAAGCTTGCTGACAGACTTGACCTTGTTCCTGCAATGACTCTTAAAACAGTTGTCGCTTTTGTAAAAGAGGTTCAAAAGGGTGCAACAATTTCCTATGGCAGAACTTTTACAGCCGACAGAAAGATGAAAATTGCAACCGTTCCTATCGGATACGCTGACGGATTCATCAGACAGAATGCAAAAGACGGCTATATGATGGTAAACGGAAAGAAAGCGAAAATTGTGGGCAGAATATGTATGGATCAGACAATGCTTGATGTTACCGATATTGAAGATGTCAAGACAGGTGACGAGGTTGTCGTATTCGGTACAGGCGAAAACGGTGAGCCTACTGCAGATTCACTTGCCGAAAATACAGGAACTATAAACTACGAAACCGTCTGTCTTGTCGGAAAGCGTGTTCCGAGAATTTACATTAAAGACGGAAAAATTGAGAATGTGATGTATAAATTATGAGATTACTTGCTGTTGACGGAAACAGTATTGTAAACCGTGCGTTTTACGGAATAAGACCGCTTACTACAAAGGACGGTCAGTTTACAAACGCAATTTACGGATTTCTTACAATGCTGTACAAAATTAAAAATGAAGAAAATCCCGACGCCGTGGCGATTGCCTTTGACCTGAAAACACCGACCTTCAGACACAAGGCTTATGCAGGCTACAAGGCAACACGAAAAGGTATGCCGGAGGAGCTTGCGTCACAAATGGAACCGCTGAAAAAGCTTCTTACCCTTTTAGGCTACAGGCTTGTTACCTGTGAGGGCTTTGAGGCTGACGATATTCTCGGTACGCTCGCCAAGGCTTGTGAAGAAAACGGAAACGAGTGCGTTATTGCAACAGGTGATCGTGACAGCCTTCAGCTTGTGTCGGACAAAACAAGCGTTCATCTTTGCTCAAACAAACAGGATATACTCTATACCCCCGAAAAGATTCTTGAAGCTTACGGTGTAACTCCAAAGGAGCTTATAGAAATCAAGGCAATTCAGGGCGATACTTCGGATAATATTCCCGGAGTTGCGGGAATAGGACCAAAGGGTGCAGGCGACCTCATTCAGAGATATCACACGGTTGAGTATATCTATGACCATCTTGATGAACTTGAAATCAAGGACGGTGTGCGTAAAAAGCTGACTGCGTCAAAGGAAAATGCAATTCTCAGCCGTATGCTCGGTGAAATAAACTGCAACGCTCCTGTTGATACAAATGTCGAAAATTATGTTGTAGATATGAAAGATGCCGATGAATGTGCCGGATTTATGGCAAAACTTGAACTGTTTTCTTTAATAGAAAAATACGGCATCAAGGCTGACAAAAATGCAAAGCCCGAAAAGGTTGAGAAAAATTCGCTTGAGGTTGTGTCTGATTTTGACGAAAATGAACTTTTAAAAAATGTTAAGTCAGAGAAAAGGCTCTATCTCAACTTTGAAACAGAGAATAAAGAATTAAAATCCTTTGCCGTACTTTTTGACGGCAAGGTGTATATAAGCACGGACGAAGAACTTTTTGTTAAGTTTATTGCCGACAGTGAACTTGAAAAGTACACAAGAAACATCAAAACGCTCTACGCTTATGCCGATGAGAAAAATATTGATGTTGAAAATATTGTGTTTGATATTGAGCTTGCGGCATATCTGATTGAACCGTCGTCAAAGGATTATTCGGACCAAAATCTTTGTGCCGCTTACGAAATCGCTCTGCCTGTCTGCACTGATGAGCAGAATGAAAAATACGAGGCATTTGCCTGTTACGCAGAATTGTGCGAAAAACTCGGAGATAAAATCAAGGCTCACGGTCAGGAAAAGTTGTTAAGTGAAATTGAAATTCCGCTTGCAAAGGTGCTTGCAAGAATGGAAAATATCGGTGTCTGTGTTGACCGACAGGGCATTGAAAGCTACGGCGAAATGCTTTCTGCACAGATTAAGGAGCTTGAAACCGCAATTTACGAAAGTGCGGGCTGTGAGTTTAACATCAATTCTCCCAAACAGCTTGGCGTAGTTTTATTTGAAAACCTCGGACTCCCTTGCAAAAAGAAAACGAAGAGCGGTTACAGTACAAATGCAGAGGTGCTTGAAAGCCTGAGGTATGAACATCCCGTTGTTGAAATGGTGCTGAGATACAGAACGCTCTCAAAGCTGAATTCAACCTACTGCGAGGGACTTTTAAAGGTCATTGCAGATGACGGCAGAATCCATTCAAATTTCAATCAGACCGAAACAAGAACAGGCAGAATCAGCTCAACAGAGCCGAATCTCCAGAATATCCCCGTAAGAACCGAGCTTGGCAGAGAGATGAGAAAGTTTTTCTGTGCAAGAGAGGGCTGGGCGCTTGTTGACGCCGACTATTCGCAGATTGAACTCCGTGTGCTTGCCCATATTTCGGGTGACAAAAATATGATTAAAGCGTTCAAGGATAACGAAGATATCCACGCAATCACAGCGTCACAGGTGTTCAATATGCCGCTTGATATGGTAACTCCGATTATGAGAAGCCGTGCAAAGGCGGTTAACTTCGGTATTGTTTACGGAATCGGTGCATTTTCACTTGCAAAGGATATCGGTGTTTCAAATAAAGAGGCAAAGCACTACATTGAAAGCTATCTTGCCCATTACAGCGGTGTTGACAGCTATATGAAAAATGTTGTTGAAAAGGCGAACGCTGACGGCTATGTTGAAACGATGTTCGGCAGAAGAAGAAATCTTCCCGAACTCACCTCGAGCAAGCATATGATCCGTGCATTCGGCGAGAGAGTTGCAAGAAATATGCCTATTCAGGGCACAGCCGCAGACATTATCAAAATTGCAATGATTAAGGTTGACGAGCGAATGAAAGCCGAAAATCTCCGTGCAAGGCTTGTGTTGCAGGTTCACGACGAACTTATTGTCGAAGCTCCGCAGGATGAGAGCATGAGAGTTGCACTCATCGTTCAGGAAGAAATGGAAAACGCAGTTAAAATGAGCGTTCCGCTCACAGCCGATGCGGCAATCGGAAGGACTTGGTATGATGCAAAAGGATAACAGAACGATTGCCTTTGTATGCACGGGCAACACCTGTCGCAGTCCCATGGCAGAGGCAATTTTTAATGATATGGCAGAGAAAAACGGTGTTTGCGTCAGGGCGGAAAGCTTTGGCATTGCGACCTCAACGGGACTTCCCGTGTCGGAAAATTCCGTGATTGCCTGTAAGGAAATCGGAATTGACCTTTCGGGCAAAGCTTCAACAGCCGTGGCTGATGCCGGCATTGAAAAATACGAAAAATTTTACTGTATGTCGCAAAGTCACGCAAAAATGTTGATGCAGTTTTTTCTTGTACAGCCCGAAAAAATCGCCGTGCTCGGTATAAGCGATCCCTACGGCGGCGACATTGAGGTGTACAGACATTGCCGTGATGAAATTGTTAATTCTGTAAAGGAAATATTAAAAGCGTATGAAAATTGACAGAATGACCGAAAATCAGCTTGAGGCGGTTGCACAGCTTGAACAGCGGTGTTTTTCGCATCCGTGGTCGTTTAACAGCCTTGAAGAAGAACTGAACAACGAAACCTCGCTGTTTTTTACCGCAACGGAAGACAATGTCGTTGTCGGATATATAGGAATGAGCGTTGTTGTTGATGAGGGTTACATTTTCAATGTTGCCGTTGACGGTACACACAGAAATCGGGGAATAGGTTCGGCGCTTGTTGAAACGCTTGTGACCTATGCCAAGAAAAATAACCTTTGCTTTCTCACTCTTGAGGTTCGTGAAAGTAACGGGAACGCCCGTTCTCTCTATGAAAAATTCGGATTTATCAAGGTGGGAGAGAGGAAAAATTACTACTCCTCTCCAACCGAAAACGCTGTTTTAATGACACGCTGTTTTTGACATATATATGTAATAAAACATTATATTAACGATATTACGGAACTTCATCATAAATGTTTCGTAGTGAAAGGAAAATTATGAAGATACTCGCAATAGAATCGTCCTGTGACGAAACTGCGGCAGCGGTTGTTGAGGACGGCAGAAACATAATCTCCTCGGTGGTTGCATCTCAGGTTGAGGAACACAAGCTTTACGGCGGTGTCGTTCCCGAAATCGCATCACGCCGTCACGCAGAAGCAATTGTTCCTGTTGTAAGACAGGCTCTTGAAGATGCAGACTGCAGGCTTTCCGACATTGACGCAATCGGCGTTACATATGCCCCCGGACTTATTGGAGCGTTGCTTGTGGGAGTGAATTTTGCAAAAGGACTTTCACTTGCAACAGGAATTCCGCTTGTTCCTGTTCACCATCTTCGTTCACACATTGCGTCAAATTATATTTCAAATAAAGAATTAAAACCGCCGTTCCTTTGCCTTGTTGTGTCGGGCGGTCACAGTCATATTGTTATGGTTGAGGACTACACAAAGATGAAAATTATCGGCAAAACCCGTGATGATGCCGCAGGCGAGGCTTTTGACAAAGCCGCAAGGACAATGGGAATGCCGTATCCGGGCGGAATTGAAATGGACAGAGTTGCGGAAAACGGCAATCCGTTTGCATTCAAGCTTCCTCGTCCCGCAGTTCACGATGCGCCGTATGATTTCAGCTTTTCGGGACTTAAAACAGCCGTAATCAACCTCATTCACAATTCGGCACAAAAGGGTGTTGAGCTTAACAAAGCCGATGTCTGTGCATCATTCCGCTATGCTGTTGTCGATTGCCTTGTTACAAACTTTATCAAGGCGGCTGAAGACTTGGGACAGAAAAAGCTTGTAATCGCAGGCGGTGTTTCGGCAAATTCACTTCTCAGAAGAACCCTTGCAGAAGAGTGTAAAAAGCGTGATTGGGAAATGTATATGCCCGAAAAATCTCTTTGCGGTGACAATGCCGCCATGGTCGGTTCACAGGGATATTACGAGTTTCTCAGCGGAAATATTGCAGGAACAGACCTCAATGCTTTTGCTACAATGAGCATTGAAAAAGGCTGATTTATTCGCAAATAATCACTAAGACACTTGCTATTTTATCAAGAATATACTAAAATAGTGTTAATAAACCGAAAGGATGATTTAAAATGAGCAATCCTATTGTTACTTTTGAAATGGAAAACGGAAAAACAATCAAAGCGGAGCTTTATCCCGAAATTGCTCCGAATACTGTAAATAATTTTCTCAGCCTTGTAAACAAGGGTTACTATGACGGCCTTACATTTCACCGTGTAATCTACGGTTTCATGATTCAGGGCGGTTGCCCCGAAGGCACGGGTATGGGCGGTCCCGGATATTCAATCAAGGGCGAATTTGCCGTGAACGGCTTTGAAAACAATCTCAAGCATACAGAGGGTGTTCTCTCAATGGCTCGTTCAATGATGCCCGATTCAGCAGGCTCGCAGTTCTTCATTATGCACAAGAACGCTCCGCACCTTGACGGTCAGTATGCCGCATTCGGCAAGGTTATTGAGGGTATGGATGTTGTCAATGAAATCGCAGAGTGTGACACAGACTATTCCGACAAGCCTCTTGATCCTCAGATTATGGCAAAGGTTACAGCCGAAACCTTTGGTGTTGACTATCCCGAGCCTGAAAAATGCTGATGTTAAGAAAGGAATTTTAAAATGAATGTTTTGCTTGCAGGCGGCGCCGGATATATCGGCTCGCACACTTGTGTTGAACTCATCAACGCAGGTCACGATGTTGTAATTGCAGATAATTTTTCAAACAGCTGTCCCGTTGCGGTTGAAAGAGTTGAAGAGCTGACAGGCAGAAAAATTCCGCTCTATGAGGCCGATGTATGTGACAGAGATGCCGTTGAAAAGATTTTTTCGGAGAATAAGATTGATGCGGTAATTCACTTTGCAGGTCTTAAAGCAGTAGGTGAAAGCTGTGAGAAGCCTGTTGAATATTACCGTAACAACATTGATTCAACGCTCACATTGCTTGAGGTGATGAAAAAACACGGTGTAAATAACTTTATTTTCAGCTCAAGTGCCACGGTTTACGGTACTCCGGAAACTGTTCCGCTTGTTGAAACAATGCCAAAGGGTTCTCCTACAAATCCGTACGGCTGGACAAAGTTTATGATGGAACAAATTCTTACAGACACCGCAAACGCAAATCTCGATATGTCTGTTGTTCTTCTTCGTTACTTTAACCCGATCGGTGCTCACGAAAGCGGCAGAATCGGTGAAGATCCTAACGGAATCCCGAATAACCTTATGCCGTACATAACACAGGTTGCCGCAGGCAGACTCAAGTGTCTAGGTGTTTTCGGCAACGATTATCCTACGCATGACGGCACGGGTGTGCGTGACTATATCCATGTTGTTGACCTTGCAAAAGGTCATGTAAAGGCTATTGAATATTCCGCAGAGCACAAGGGAACCGAGATTTTTAATCTCGGAACAGGTGTGGGCTACAGCGTTCTTGATATTGTAAAGGCTTTTGAAAAGGCAAATTCGATTGAAATTCCTTATGTTATAAAGCCACGCCGAGCAGGCGACATTGCAGAATGCTTTGCCGACGCAACAAAAGCCAAGAAAATACTTGGATGGGTTGCCGAGAAAAGTCTTGAGGATATGTGCCGTGACAGTTGGAACTGGCAATCTCACAATGTGAATGGTTACAAATAACAAATAAATGATATTTTATTTGTGCATTCCTACAAAAAAACAATATTTTGTCAAATAATCAGCCAGCAAGAGTTTTTAGCATTGACTTTTGGTGGTTGATTGTTGTATAATTAAACTGCTTATAGAAGCATTATCACATAAGGAGGAAAAGAAAATGTTCAAAAAAGCACTTAGCCTTTTACTGTCTATGATGCTTGTTGTGACATCACTCGTTGCAACTGTAGTGAGCGTTTCTGCTGCCGGCGATTCATATTTCGTATCCGGTTGTGAAGAACTCACAGGTTACAAGTGGGCTGAGACTGAAGCAACTTGCGGAGATAATGTAATGACAGAAAACGGCGACGGTAACTACGAAAAAGTATTTACCAACGTAGCAGTCGGCAACGGCTACCAGTTCAAGATCGTTAAAAACGATTCAGAGTGGATTGGTGTAGGCGATACCGGCAATGACAACTTCACATTCAATGTTACAAAGGAATGTGATGTAACAGTAACTTACAACCCTACAACAAATGAAATCACTGCAACAGGTGAAGGTGTTGTAATTCCGAAAGAACTTGTTGTTGACCACATTACAGTCGTTGGTAACGGTGAAGATGCATGGCTCAACGGTAAGGACTGGAAGGTAGATGCTGAAGCTAACTACATGACAGAAACATCTGAGGGTTCAAAGGTTTACCAGATTAAGTTTGAGAGCCTTGACGCTTATGAGAACTATCAGTTCAAGTTTGCTGCCAACGGTTCATGGGCAGATAACTGGGGCCTTCCTGAGCAGGGCACAGCTCCTCTCAATGAGTGGTTTGACCTTACATACAACGGTCAGAACATGATCATTGATACAGATGCAGCTGGTTACGAAGACGGTTATGACATCGTTCTTACACTTGACCTTTCAAACTTTAACTATGCTACAAAGCAGGGTGCAAAGGGTAAGGTTGACATCGTTACTGGTGCAGAGCCTACAACAGTAGCAGAGCCTACAACAGTAGAGCCTACAACAGTAGCAGAGCCCACAACAGTAGCAGAGCCTACAACAGTAGCAGAGCCTACAACTGCAGCTCCTGCAAAAAAGGGTCTCACAGTTACAGCTACTTCAAACCTCTTTTCTGAGAAGCAGGTTACTCTCAGCGCAGATCAGAAGACTGTAAGGGTTACATACATGTTCCAGACCAAGGACAGAGATGGTATGTTGAACTTCCAGTATAAAATGAACTATGATCCTGCTGTTCTCAAGGTCTCAGATAATACAAGAAAGAGTACTTCATTCGAATATCCAAATTTCGAATTCAACAAAAATGTAGCTCCTGGTTTACTTATGGGTATAGGAAGTGACACAAGTCTCTATTTTTCATCAGAAAAAGAAATAGTATTTTCTTCTGTTGAATTCGATGTCATCAATCCCGAGGCTGTAGCAACTACTGTTGACCTTGATGTAGAGTATCTTACTATTTCAAATCAAGACCCTGTATCAGAGTTGGAAATCCCTAGTGATGAAGTAGTACTCTTAGACAAATCTGTATTAAATCAGGATGCATTTGATAAGTATGTCGCAGTTGCTAAAACTGTAACAGTTCCCGACGGTTCAGAAGAGCCTACAACAGTAGAGCCTACAACAGTAGCAGAGCCTACAACAGAAGAGCCTACAACAGAAGAGCCTACAACAGCTCCTGCTGCCGATACTACATATGTAGTTGCCGGTACAACAAATCTTACAGGCTATGAATGGGTTGGTACACCTGCTGCAGCTCCTGAAAATGTTATGACAGCTGACGGCAGCGTATTCA
>ULSG01001068.1_pt1 | contig 14422 bp, 13 predicted proteins | sample 1956191 | NCBI WGS metagenome assembly ULSG01 (sample SAMEA4835703, study PRJEB28245) | human gut metagenome | biome: gut microbiome; material: fecal sample | place: Denmark | collected 2008 | reverse complement strand
CGCGCGCGTCGTAGCGCGGCGCCTAGCCCAATTCCATCAAGCGCCTTTGCTATTAGGTTCAGCAACACCTGATATTTCTACGTATTATTACGCAACAAATAATAATAACCTGTTTGAAATGCGCAAAAGATTTAACAATTCACCTCTTGCGCTTCCGCAGGTAATCAATATGCAGGAATACGGCAAGGCATCTTATCGCGGAATTATCTCAAAACCTTTGCAGACTGAGATTACAGAAACACTCGAGCGCGGACAGCAGGTTATTTTGCTAATGAACCGCCGGGGCTACTCGACATACACCCAGTGCAAAGCCTGCGGTACTGTAATTGAATGCCCTGACTGTTCTATACCTATGATCTGGCACACAAGCATAAAAAAACTTAAATGCCACTACTGTAACAGAGAAATGTCTTTTCCTGATTTCTGCCCTCAATGCGGCAGCGACGCTCTTTCGACTTCCGGCGTAGGAACCCAGAAAATAGAACTTTTAATAAACGAATTATATCCAGATGCACGTGTAGAGAGAATTGACAGCGATATTCTAACAAGAAAAAACGCACACATTGAGCTTTTAAATAAATTTCAGAACAAAGAAATTGATATCCTTGTTGGGACTCAAATGATTGCCAAAGGACTCGACAACCCGAATGTAACGCTTGTAGGCGTCTTAAGCGCTGATTCCGGCTTTAACATACCTGATTTTAGAGCCTCAGAAAGAGGTTTTCAGCTCCTCACACAGGTTGCAGGACGCGCAGGAAGAGGGGAGTTTAAAGGCAAAGTTTTATTCCAAACCTATAATCCTGATTATTACGCATTCCAGACTGCAAAATCACAAAATTACGAAAAATTCTTTGAAACAGAGATTAAAGCGCGACAGGAATTTGATTACCCTCCGTTCAGTCAGATTATACGCCTTATATTATCCTCACAGAATAATTTCAGAGCGGAAAAATCTGCAATGGAAATTGCTCTAAGATTAAATACTATGACTGATAAGTTCGGATTTACAGAATATCTGGAAACCCTCGGGCCAACGCCATGCGTCATAGAAAAACTTAACGGTTTTTACCGTTTCCAAATTTTAATCAAAAATAAATTATCCCAAAAAGGCCATGATTTTGTGTCAAAATTCTTGAGTAAAATAGCTATTCCAAAAGACATTCGCCTCGCAATCGATGTTGACCCGCTGGACATTTTGTAACAATTTCTTAACTTTTCCTAAAGTTTTCTCTAAAAATGCCGTTATACATGATGGTTGTATGTATTAAGGAGAAAATATTATGCCAATACCAGATTACAGCGATTTAAAAATGAACATGAGCGGACTTAACAGATTTTTTAATGATCAAGGCATAAAAATCAGCTCGGAAGAAAGTTCGAAACTTAACACTATTTTTAATGAGTGTGATACCGAAAATGCAAAGGGTGAAAAAAAGCCCGACGGAGAATTGACCGGTCAGGAAAGAAGTAAATTTCTAGCAAGGATTAAATCTGCCGCCCCTAAACTGTATCAAAAAGTTGTTGATTTTTACACTGCCGTAGATGTTGCAGAAGACTTGCAAAAAACTCAAGAAGAAACGAAAAAAGATCTTGAAAAGACCCAAAACGAAAGTAAGGCCGAAAATACCGGAGAAAAAATTAAAAACAGCATGAAGCAATTTGGTCTTGAATAAAACGAAATCCCTGTGTTCTCACAGGGATTTCGTTCATATTAGTTATATCAAATAACTTACACGTTAGCAGTTGCTCTAGGACCTGCATTAACGATTTCAGCAGGCATATTAGGATATTTGCTTGAGAAGTTATCAGCAAACATTTGAGCAAGCTTGTTAGCAGCTGCATCATAAGCAGCTTTATCAGCCCACATACCGCGAGCATCAAGCATTTCATCCGGAACATTCGGACAAGATGTAGGATAATCAACATTGAATACATCATGATGTTTGAATTCAACATTATCGAATGATCCGTTTAACGCAGCTGTTACCATAGCACGGGTATATGCTAATTTCATACGTTTAGCACCAGAAGCAGCAGAACCGCCAGCCCAGCCGGTGTTAACTAAGTATACTTTAGTACCATATTTTTCAAGTTTTTCACCTAACATTTGAGCATAAACTGATGCATCCATTGGCATGAACGGTTCGCCGAATAATGTAGAGAATGTTGGCTGCGGTTCAGTAACGCCTCTTTCAGTACCTGCTAATTTAGATGTGAAACCGGTTACAAAGTGGTACATTGCAGCATTCTTATCAAGTCTTGAGATTGGAGGTAATACACCAAATGCGTCAGCTGTTAAGAATACAACAACTTTTGGAATACCGCCCTTAGAAGGGATTTGAGCATTGTCTATGTAGTTAATAGGATAACCAACACGAGTATTTTCTGTCAATGAACCATCATTGAAATCAAATTCTCTTGTTTCTGGATCCATAACAACGTTTTCTACTAATGAACCAAATCTAATAGCGTTAAAAATTTCAGGTTCATGTTCAGCAGAAAGGTTGATACATTTTGCATAGCATCCGCCTTCAAAGTTAAATACGCCATCAGGTGACCAGCCGTGTTCGTCATCACCGATTAACTTACGGTTAGGATCTGCTGATAATGTAGTTTTACCTGTTCCTGAAAGACCGAAGAATACAGCTGTTTCTCCTGTAGCCGGGTCCATATTAGCAGAACAGTGCATAGGAAGAACATTTTTCTTAGTCATTACATAGTTCATAGTTGCGAATACAGATTTTTTGATTTCACCAGCATATCTAGAACCACAGATAATGATTTCATGAGCTTCATAATCAATTGCAATGCAAGCTTCTGAGTTTACACCATCAACTTCCGGATCACATTTGAAACCAGGAGCGCAAAGGATTGTGTAATCAGGTTCACCGTAGCTGGATAATTCTTCAGCAGTTGGTCTGATTAATAACTGGTGAATGAACAAGTTCTGGCTTGCTAATTCATTAATTACTCTGAATTTTTGAGTATAAGTTTTGTCTGCACCTGCAAAACCATCAAAAATGAAAATTTCTCTGTTTTGTAAGTATGCAGCGATTTTGCCCTTGATAGCATTAAATTTTTCTCTGCTGATTGGGCGGTTTACCTTACCCCATGCGATTTCGTTGTGGATAGATTCTGTATCAACAATAAATTTATCCTTAGGTGAACGGCCGGTATATTTGCCTGTTGTTACAACTAAAGCACCGGTGTTGCTTAAAGAACCTTCACCTAAACGTAATGCAGCTTCTGTCAATTGAGCAGGAGTCAAATTGCGATAAACTGCTTTTGGTCCAATAATACCAAATTTTTCAATTCCATATGTTTCCATAGATTAGCTTCCTCCTTTTTTAAAGCGTTTTCTCTATACAAAATAAGCGTATTACAAACACTTGCAAAAATCAACAATTTTAACCGTAAAAACCTATAGTTATTATTTTACAGACATGCTCATGAGCTGCTCGCGTTTTTTGCGGACATCTGGATTTTTCAGGTAATCTTCATAGTTCATCTGATAATTTAAATAACCGTTTGGCGTGATTTCAATTATTCTTGTTGCAACAGTGTTTATGAACTGGTAATCCTGAGAAGTAAATAGAACAGTTCCGGTATAATCAATTAATGCATTATTCAATGATGTAATTGCCTCCAAATCGAGATGGTTCGTAGGCTCATCAAACAAGAGTACGTTCGCTTCCTCTACCATTGTTTTAGCAAACATGCACCGAACTTTTTCCCCTCCTGATAATACATTTACCGCCTTCTCTGCATCTTCACCGGAGAAAAGCATTCTTCCCAGATAACCTCTTAAGAAACTTACATGCTGTTCTTCTGAATACTGTGCAAGCCACTGAATAAGATTTTTATCTGTTTTAAAGAAGTCATTATTATCTTTTGGACAATAAGAATGTGTCGCAGTTACACCCCAGTTTACAGAACCTTCATCAGGTTCTATTTTGCCTTCTAAAATTTCAAAAAGCGTAGTTACAGCAAGCTGGTTTTGAGAAATAAAAGCAATCTTTTCACCTTGCCTTACATCAAACGAAAGAGCCTTAATTAAGCGCTCGCCATTCACCTCTTTTTTCAGTCCTGTAACAGTAAGCACATCTTTTCCAGGTATTTTTGAGAATTTAAAATTAATACTCGGATATTTTCTTGTTGAAGGTTTAATATCTTCCAGCGTTAATTTTTCAAGCATGTTCTTTCTGGAAGTTGCCTGTTTTGCCTTAGATGCGTTTGCGCTGAATCTTGCAATAAACTTTCTAAACTCTTCAGCTTTTTCTTCTAATTTCTTATTGCGCTCTTCTTTCTGCTTCATAATTAATGCACTTGCCTGAGTCCAGAAAGAATAGTTTCCGGTATAAAGCTGAATATTTCTAAAATCAATATCAGCAATATGTGTACAAATTCTATCTAAAAATTTTCTATCGTGCGAAACAACAATTACAGTATTTGGGAAATCAATCAAAAAATCCTCAAGCCACGTTATTGTTGCCAAATCGAGGTGGTTTGTCGGTTCGTCCAGAAGCAGAATATCAGGAGTTCCAAATAGAGCCTGTGCAAGAAGCACTCTTACCTTTTCACTGCCTGATAAATCCTTCATCAAAGAATAATGAAGTTCCTGCGGAATCCCGAGGTCATTTAATAAAGACGAAGCATTAGGCTCTGCCTGCCAGCCGTCCATCTCTGCAAACTCTGTTTCAAGGTGCGCTACACGAATACCATCCTCATCATTGAAATCAGGCTTCATATAAAGGGCATCTTTCTCTTTCATTACATCATAAAGATGCTTATGCCCCATTATAACAGTATCAATTGCAGTATAATCGTCAAACTCAAAATGGTTTTGCTTCAATACCGCAATTCTTTGCCCTTTTTTAATATGTACAGAGCCGCTTGTCGGTTCTAAATCACCTGACAAGACTTTTAAAAATGTACTTTTACCTGCACCGTTTGCTCCAATAAGCCCATAACAATTACCCGGAGCAAATTTTATATTTACGTTTTCAAATAATGCTTCTTTTCCGAAGCGGACTGTTAAATTCTCTGTTGTAATCATAATAATATGATTTTAACATAAAAAAACGGGCCGTGCCCGTTTTTTTAACTGTTTTGTAATCCTCTTTTGAATTCTTCCGGCCGGCTTGAACGAGCGAGCGCATCTTCCAGAGTAATTTTCTTTCTCATATACAAATCTCTGAGGGACATTTCCAGAGTCTGCATACCGAAACCGGAGTTTGTCTGCATTGTTGAATAAATTTGAGCTGCTTTTGCTTCACGAATAAGGTTTGCAATAGCAGGAATAACAAGCATAACTTCCTGAGCCATAACACGACCGCTCTTAGTACCATCTGCCTGCAGAAGAGGTAATAGAGTTTGTGAGAATACAGCTACTAATGAGTTAGAAAGCTGTACACGTACCTGCTGCTGCTGACCTTCAGGGAATACGTCTATAATACGGTCAATTGTTTGAGAAGCAGAAGACGTGTGCAATGTACCAAATACCAAGTGACCTGTTTCTGCTGCGGTTAGAGCTAATCTAATCGTATCCAGGTCACGCATTTCACCTACCAGAATGATATCAGGGTCTTCACGAAGTGCTGACTTAAGAGCGTTAGCAAAACTTCTTGTATCTTGCCCCAGTTCTCTCTGGTGAATGATAGAACGTTTTGACGGGTGAATAAATTCGATAGGGTCTTCAATTGTCAAAATATGTTCTGAACGTGTTTCGTTAATATAATTAATCATCGCTGCAAGCGTTGTTGATTTACCTGAACCGGTAGGTCCTGTAACAAGAACCAAACCGCGTGGTTTTTCAGCGATTTTTCTAACTGTATCTGATAAACCTAATTCTTTAAAAGAAGGTACTTTTGATGCAATTACACGAAATGCAGCCGCATAATTGCCTCTGTCTTTGTAAATATTAACCCTGAAACGGCTTAACCCTTGAATACCGTATGAGAAGTCAAGTTCCCAGTCTTGCTCTAGTTTACGTCTTTGCTCTTTGTTAAGCATAGGGAACAAAAGCAATTCTACTTCTTCCGGTTTAAGAGCCGGAACATCCATTCTCTGAAGGTTGCCGTCTATACGCACAACCGGAGGTAAACCTGCAGAAATGTGTAAGTCAGATCCTCTCTGTTTTACAACAACTTCCAAATATTTTTCTATAAGCATTAAAAAGCCCTCATTTTCTTTTATACAGGATAAATTAATTTTATTCTCTTTACCCGTTAAGCACTCTTATACACAAAAAGATTAGCATAAAAAATGTTTTTTGTAAAGAAATATCTCGTATATTTGAATGAAATTTTTTATGAATAATTTTTATTTATCATTTCTAAAATATTTTTTATATTTTTTTTGGCAGGTTCTGATAAAGTAACTAATATATTCATAATTTCGTAATCAATGGTATCGTATTTTACACTATTTGAACTCAAAAATCTAAACAAAAAATCCGGCTCTATACCGCCTTTTTCTATCATTGTACATATTGTCATGAAACCTGGATAAGTCTTTCCATTTTCTATATTTGATAAATTAGCCTGTTCCAAGTCGGTTAATGAACAAAACTGTTCCTGAGTTAAATTCCGGCTGTTTCTATACGATTTAACCCTTAACCCAAACTCTTTTTTTGCTGTTTCTAAGTCCATATTTATAATTCTATTTGATTACAATATAATTTGTTATATTTCGTAAGACATTTAATTGACTATTTATGTTTCGCATGATAATATGAGCTAAAATTTATATTTCTTAATACGAAAGGAAAAACAGATATGAAAAAAGGGTTTACACTTGCAGAGGCACTCTCGATGTTATCAATCATCTGCATAATTGCTGCTATTACACTTCCCGGCTTAAACAGCAAGCATCAAGAAATGGAAACGGTTTTAAGGTTAAGAAAAGCATATATCACTTTGAATGACGCATATGAGCAGGGCACATCAATGCACGGAAGCCCGCTGGAGTGGGAGCTCTGTGATGTATCTGATGACGCAACAGAAGAAGATTATGAAGGCTCCAAAAATATGTATAATGCCTTTGGAGCTTATATAAAGAAAAAGAAAGATTGTCAGGGAAAAAGCGGATGCTTCGCAGAAAAATATTTATACATAAACGGCACAGAATGGGAAGATAATATAAATACAGCACCGCATCGTTATAAAATTATTACAAACGATGGTATGTCCATGGCATTCCATGCATATTCACATGATTGTTCAAAAATTCAAGAAGATTCAGATTTAAGACCAATATGCGGATTGGTTTTTGTTGATATTAACGGGCCGAATAAAGGTAAAAATATGATGGGCGATGATTTATTTGCGTTTGACTTAACTGAAGATGGTATTTTCCCGCACGGAGCTGCCACTGATACCTGTTTACACCAGCACTGTATGGTGGCCGGTTTACACTGTACTAAATGGGTCATTGAAAATGAGAACAAAGAATATTTAAAATGTAAAGACTTATCATGGAGCGGTAAAACAAAGTGTAACAAATAAAAAAAAGACTTCTGTATAAGAAGTCTTTTTTTTAAGTTATTGCCTTAAATATTCATTAATTGCTTTAGCAGCTTTCTTACCTGCACCCATTGCATTAATCGCATTTGAAGTTCCAACAGGCGCAACGTCGCCTCCAGCAAAAATTGCAGGAATTGATGTTTCGCGAGTTTCAGGATTAACGGTAAAATAACCTTTTGAATCAACTTCAAAATCAAGCCCGTCTAAGTGTGCAGATTTTTGGATAATAGGATTAGGACCCGTTCCAAGTGCAACGATAACAGAGTCAACATCTAAATCAGTATATCGTCCTGTACCTACAGGTTTTCTTCTGCCGGACTCATCTGGTTCACCAAGTTCCATTATTTCAAATTTCATGCCGGCAGCATAACCGTCTTTATTATATATTTCAACAGGAGCGTGAAGGAATTGGAAAATAACACCTTCTTCTTTTGCATGTCTAATTTCCTCAAGACGCGCAGGAAGTTCAGCCTCTGTTCTTCTATAAACAATATAAACTTTCTCAAAACCTACTCTTACAGCAGTTCTTGCGGCATCCATTGCTACATTTCCGCCTCCGATTACAGCAGCAGCTTTACCAACTCTTAGAGGCGTTACAGCATCTTTACCGTCTGCCCCCATAAGATTAACTCTTGTCAAAAATTCATTTGCAGAATAAACACCATTAAGGTTCTCACCCGGTATATTCATCATCTTAGGAAGCCCGGCACCGGAGCAGATAAATATTGCATCATAGCCGTCTTCTTTTAGCTGTTTTAATGTTATTGATTTTCCGACAATAACATTTTTCTCAAATTTAACTCCCATATCTTTCAAATTTTTAATTTCTCTATCAAGAACTGTTCTTGGAAGCCTGAATGGAGGAATTCCATATCTAAGAACCCCGCCGAACTGATGCAGAGCTTCAAATATTGTAACCTCGTGGCCGGCTTTACGTAAGTCTGATGCTGCTGTTATACCTGCACATCCGGAACCTACGATTGCAACTTTTTTACCCGTAGGGACAATCTCTACATTTTTTGCAGAAGTATTATCACCCACGTATCTTTCGAGAGCACCAATTGCAACAGCTTCACCTTTTATACCAAGAATACAGTTTCCTTCGCACTGTCTTTCCTGAGGGCAAACCCTGCCGCATACAGACGGAAGCATACTTGTTTCTCTGATAATATCTCCGGCTGCCTCCAGATTATCTTCTTTTAAGGCTTTAATAAATTCCGGAATATTAATGTTTACAGGACATCCTTTTACGCAACGTGGATTTTTACAGCTCAAACATCTTGAAGCTTCTTCTTTAACCTGTTCAGCCGTTAGATTTTCTTCAACAGGAAGAAAATTGTGACGGCGTTCTAATTTATCCTGTTCTTTTGGTCGCTGACGCATAGACTAACTCTCCTTCAACTTTATTATAACAAAAAAATCTTTTATTGTATAATTAAATATATGAAAAATATTATTTTTATCTTTGGAACCCGTCCGGAAATTATTAAGCTTGCACCTGTGATACTTGAACTAAAAAAGTATCCAGAGGATTACAATGTTATTATATGCAACACTGAACAGCAAAAAGAGTTATCAAACCAGACTCTTGCATATTTCGGTCTTAAAGCTGATATTAACCTTGATTGTATGAGAGAAAATCAGTCGCTCTCGTCCGTTCAGGCTAGAATTTTGACAAGCCTTGATAAAGTTTTTTCTGAAAATAAAATTGACGCAACAATTGTTCAAGGCGATACAATGACTGTACTGTGCGGAGCTCTTACCAGCTTTTACCATAAAATTCCTGTTTATCATGTAGAAGCGGGGCTTCGTTCCTATGATATTTATGAGCCATTCCCCGAAGAAGTTATGCGCCAGATGACATCAAGAGTTGCAGAACTTCATTTTGCACCAACGGGAGTAAATAAAGAGGCTTTGTTAAAAGAAGGTATTGATACCAATAAAATTCACATTGTCGGAAACACTGTAATTGACGCACTTTTCTGCCTGTCAAAAGACGTAATCGAAAATTCAAAAAATTTCTTCGAAGATAAAAATATACAGATTGATGACAAATTAGTCTTAATTACAGCACACAGACGCGAAAACCATGGAGAAAGAATTGACAGAATTATTGATGCAATATCTTTTCTGGCAAAAAAATATACTGACCATACTTTTGTAATTCCGGTTCATCCAAATCCGAATGTCAGAAATAAAATATATGATAGATTAGAAGCATTTGCTAACATTCATCTGCTTCCGCCATTAGATTATCCAAACCTTGTATATTTGCAAAAGCATGCAAAGTTAATACTCACTGATTCCGGAGGAATACAGGAAGAAGCTCCGTCTTTTGCCTGCCCTACTCTTGTTATGAGATACGAAACCGAAAGAAAAGAAGGAATTGAGGCTGGAGTGTCAAAGCTTGTAGGCGCAGATTATGACAAAATTCTTAAAGAAAGTGAAAAAATTCTCACATCTTCTAAAGCAGAAACAAGACTCAAAGCCCAAAATCCATACGGTGACGGAACGGCCTCAAAACAAATTGAAACTATTATCAGAAAATCTTTATAAATGCAAATCGTATTACATGAAAAATTTCTACCTGAAGCCCGTCTGCCTTTCAGCATAGTGAAGGGTTCTGTAAAAAGCCGGAAAATTATGGCTGAAAAACAGTTCAAAAACTTTTATAAAGAAATTAATCATTATTGGAATGGTAAATACTGTTCTGTTGATATTTTACGCGAAACATTAGATAAACAGCTCTATCCAAATAAAATTAATTACGTAATTCTAAACGAAGAAAATCAAAAATTTGCAGGAAGCCATGGATGCTCCATAAAAGTTGTTCCAGGAGAAAATGGAGAGCTAAATCTAAATCATACCGGATATAAATTTCTCTTGCCGCTTGATGGTACAAAAAATAATATTCGGAACAAGTATACTGCTCTCCACGAAGCAAGGCATTTTTTTGACCACTTGTATAATCCAAAATATAGTTTGATAAGATGCGGAAAATCTATCAACCATGAACAATCTAAAGAAGATTACGAAAAGTTACACGAACTCTTTCTTACGGATTTAAGTAAACCAGTAAAAATGAAAAATTTAAAAAACAACGCAGCTCTAATCTTCAAACATATTCCGAATGATGTTTTAATAGACGGACTGCAAAATATACGAAATGCACTTCAAACAGAAATCAATGCGTACAAAGAAGAAATTAAATGTTTGATGAAAGATTACAAATTCCTCGACGCACTTATTCTAAAGTTATTTTTGAATACAAACTGCAAATTTAAAGCTAAACTAAAGTATACAAATCAAAGACTTAAAGAATTAATATACATTGAAAGACAGGCTCTACGAAATCAACGCCATCAATAAAAGCATTACTGCAGAAATAAAAGAACAAACCCCGACAAATTTCCAGAATAATGATACTCCGCTTTTATCTTTCTTTGTAGCCATTTTGTACGATTGAAATTTTTGCTTGTGTTCACTTTTTGGCTTAGATTTTGACTTTTCTTCAAGGTATCTGTCTGAAAGGGATTTTTTAGATTTTACACCTGTTACCAGAAGTTCTGTATCATATCTAAGTTTCAAAAGCCTGGAACCAGCACCGTTAGAATATACACAATAATTAATTGCAACCTCAAAAGCTCTCTGCAAGCATTCTAGTGCCTCAATACCATCTTTATGTACTTTAACAGAATGAGCAGAATTATTACCATGTTTCTTTAAAAAATAAAGATCGTCTATAAATTCCTTTTCCTGCTCCTCACCTGTCACGTTATCTTTAAGCGTAGCAAGCATGTCGTCAAAAGTTCGTTCTGTCCTGCACCTGCTGCCAAGAACATTCCTGCATATATGTTCACCGAAACGCCTTGTCTGAACCATACATTGTTCGAAATATTCATCTCTGTACAGCATCTCTGCTTCGTTAATTATCGTGTATAAATTTTTATCTATTTTTTTTAAAAACTCAAAATTTGTTGCCATAAGTATATATGATAAATGAGATAAAAAATTATTGCAATGAATTTTATAATGCCGCTAAAACAGCTTTCATAAAAGATTTTGCAGGCAGCTTTGTATTATGGTATATTTAATCTATGCAAATTAAAGAAATAATCAAAAATAAAGCTGATTTTATGGATATTTTATTAATCGGGGATGAAGATGAAAATATGATTAATAAATATATAAACCAGTCAACTATTTTTGCTTTATATGTGAATAGTACATTAACTTCAGTGTGTGCGATTATAAAGGTAGATAATGAAACGGCCGAAATAAAAAATCTTTCAACTTATCCAGAATACCAAAATAGAGGGTATGCATCAACATTGATTGATTTTGTGTGTAATAAATATAAAACGGAGTTTAAATACCTGATTCTTGGAACCGGCGAGAATAACAAGACACTAAAATTTTATAAAAAACGTGGTTTTCAAGAAATCCATCGACTAAAAAATTTTTTTATTGATAATTACTCGCATCCAATCTATGAAAATGGGAAGCAACTCATAGATATGATTTATTTAAAGAAAATTTTATAGTTTTGTATAGATTATTTTTAACAACACACAAAAAAACACTTCTCAGGAAGTGTTTTTTAATGGCGGAAAGAATGCGTCTTATATCGAACCATATATTCTGAAACTTCAACAACAATTAGCGGATAAATGTAGCACCAAACTTATATATATGTTAAATCAGTGGTCTATTAGAAAAGTAGCGTAAATATTATTTTTAATACAAATATTATTTCGATAACTTATATTATTTATATTTTATATCAGATTGAGTTGTTTCAATCTGGTGTAACTATAATTTAATAGGAGAAAGAAGAAAATGACACGTACAAATTCAAGTAAGGGTGTATATTTAACCCCACAAGTGCAGTACAAATTAAAAGCGATTGCCTGCACATATCATGTTACACTAAAAAGTCTTGTACCTGCGTTATTGTGGTACATTGCCACTATTAACAAAAGGTATACGAGTTCATCAGTCCTGCCCGGACCACTTAAACTAAAACACGTTGATATAAGTGATGATGTTTTTGACCGCCTGAAAATACAGGCATGCCAACATCACCTACCATTGAGTCATTATATCAATATGGCATTATTAGATACCTTTGATGAACCATATTCCGATGATACGGAAGAAAGATTCGTTCAATATTTTTATGAGGAAATCATCAGGAAGTATCAGGAGAACCTGACAAATGCTAGGCAGTGCGGATGATTAACTTAAACACGAAATGAACCGTACAACATAAGGAAAGCGTTCCTTGCCTCCCCCGACACTGGGGGGAGGGGTTGTATTAAATATATTAGTATTATAAAGGCACTGCTTATAAGTAAGTTAAAAAATCCTATTTTAGCTTATGCCTAGTGCATTATAAAAAATAGTTACATGCACTATTTTTAATTCTGACTGCATTGTTTATATAATACCCCCATATATTACTACACTATTTCTTACAAATATTACATCTTTTTCAACATTTGCATGGTATAATATTAGTATGTTCGAATCAGAAATCCTACTACAACTAAAACAGTTAAATATTAAAACAATAACAGATACATTAAAAGAGGCGGAATCAATACATCCTTTGAAGTTATTGCCATTAAAGGTAGAATTACCTTATTGCCTGTGTAAAATCAATAGCGACGCAGTTTTTGACTCGTGGTATTCTAAAGTGCCGAATATTGGCTACATTGCCGTAAACGGCATTAAATACATTATATTATTTGCAGGTACAAAGAACCAAAAATTGCGTGATTTCATTATCCTAAACAAAGGTGTACACAACCCCAACGGTGAATATGAACTGACAAGTATACTCGACCTTAAATATTCTGATAACATTAAAATCTTCCACCGCCAAAAGCCTAAAAAGAAACAGGAAGAAAAACCAAAAGAAACAACAACCCCGGCAATTGAACCGCTTTGCGGTCTGTTTGCCGATACTGTTGATAGTAAACCAAACAACTTGTTTTATATTGAATATGCTATGAAACATCCTAGTTTTTACCTTTACGCAATGGCACTCAATAATGATATGAGATTTAAAGATTTTAGAATCTTCAAGTTATATTGTACATTGCTATTCATAGCGGAAAAATCCTCTATCACCAAACACAAGCGGAATGAGTGCTACATATCCTTTAGGGATATACTTGCAGTCCTCCCGGACTACTTCCGTAACCAAAATAACAATTCTAATGCCGTTAAAAACTTTCTTAACCTTGCCTGTTCAACAGGCATGCTAAAGGAATATAACATTGAGAATGAATATTATAAACTAACATATTCAGATACATTCACGGGCAATTTATCAAGCCCACCATACACAAAAGTACCTTTAGAATTGGTAAATGATATAACCCCCCATAACCATAAATTCATTCTTTACTTTATAGTACGCAATTTTAGTAACAATCCTAAGAAACCTTATTTCATCAACATTAAAACAAAAGAGTTACTTAAACTATCGGAAATTAAAATAAGAACCTTATCAGACGCAGCAGACAGGCTAAAAACTTATTTTTCTATACTAGAGAAATATCAAGCAGTTCGCCCATTTGCTAACCCGGATAATGATAATACTGTAACAGTTGAGGACATCCGAAATAATAACCTATTGTCATTCAGATTATATAAATTCCAACAACCAAAACAAACGGATTATTTTAACCTTGATGATGAAGAACCCGGAGAAGAATCATCAAATACATCATCTGATGATGAACTTGATGAACCTACTCCACCGAACCCCAAAGCAAAGAAGTTTATACCGAGCGAGGCATTTTTAAAAGCAAACGCAGAGATAGACGCACGCTAAAAAGACAGGTGTTATCGTTTTTTTTATTTGGTGAGTTTGTTCTTTCAAATACGAA
>ULSG01038578.1_pt1 | contig 14617 bp, 21 predicted proteins | sample 1956191 | NCBI WGS metagenome assembly ULSG01 (sample SAMEA4835703, study PRJEB28245) | human gut metagenome | biome: gut microbiome; material: fecal sample | place: Denmark | collected 2008 | reverse complement strand
ATACTATTGACAAGCTTACAAATATATTGTATAATGAGTATAGATAAGAAAGGAGAAGATGTAAATGGAATTTTTAGTAGATTTTATAGTAAATCATGAAAAGAAAATAAAAACAGAAAAAGTAAATACTTGCGTAATACCAGATATTATAGACCGACTAAGAGAAAAATATAATACTAAAGACATTGTAATAACTAGTATGATAAGAATATAGATAGGAGGGATTTTTATGAAAAAATATAATATATTTGATGATATGGATAAAATAATAAATAATTTTATTGATGAAAGTAATGAAATAATAGAAAGGATGAAGACAAATGAAAAAAATAATTGAAAGTATAATATTTATAGTATGTTTTATAGGATTACCAATATTAGCATCTGCAATAGTAGAAATATTAGCAAAAGTTATTACAATGGAAATGATAATGAATACATTAGGAATATTTTTAATATTTGCTATTGTATATATAATTAAAAATTAGGAGGTATAAAATGGCTAGATTAAATGGAACAACTAAAACAATAATAAATGATTATTATAAGGAAATAATAAAAAGAAAAGAAAATGAAAGATGTGATATTGAGAAAAATTACTGTTTAGAAGTAATAGAACAATTTAATCAAGATTCAGATGTATTAAAAGTAAAAGAATTATTAAATATTTTAAAAGATAGATATAATTGTGAATTTGATATTTCATTACCTAGATATAAAATACATTATGAAGTAAGTCCAGATTATATAAATAAAATAGAAGAAATTAAAGAAATAAAAAGAGAAAGAGATGAATTATTAGTATCTTTAGATTATTTACCAAAAAATTCTAAAGAATATAAACAAGCAGTAACAAAATTAAATAATATTATAAAAGGAGAATAGTTATGGATAACATATACATAATACATACAAACAAACCATTAGGAAGATTCAGAAAATGGATATTAAGAAAAATGGGATGTAGATTTGTAGGGGATAATCAAGTATGAAAAAAGTTTTAATAACTCATAATAAAAATATAAAATTTGAAGATAAACAAAAACTAATAAATATTTTAGATAATACTATTGATAAGTATTTAGAAGAAATAACAAAGGAGAATAAATATATGGAAGAAGAAATACAAGATAAACTAGAAAAAATATATAATGATTATATGAGAATAGAAGTAAAAAAATTTGATGATAAAAGATTTGAAATAGAGGGACATATAAAAATAAGAAAAGGAGATACAATAAGTTTATCATTTTACTTTATATATGAATATGATAAAAACTTGACAATAGATGCTAATATACATTATATTATAAAAGAAATAGATTTACATATAGTTAGATTATTCAAGGAGGAATAGCAAATGAAAAATTGTGATAAATTTGATGAATGGACAGAATGTGAAAAAAGAGGATGTCAAGGATGTTTTCATAATGTTGAAAAATATGTAGATGCTGGATTAAAATATATGATTTTAAAAAGTAAATTAAACGTAAGAAAAAAATATTATGAAGAAGAACTTGAAACATTAAAAATTTTAGATAGAATACAAACACCAGAGTTTAAAATGTATTGTGAAATATTATCTGAAATAAATCATTTATTAAGGGGGATATAATATGAAAAAATCTGAATTTATACCAACAGTAGGAACAATAGTAATGACAGAAAATGCAAAAAGAGGATATCCATTATTTTCTTCTGTTGTAATTGCTCAAGCTATTTGTGAATCTGGATGGGGACAAAGTAAACTAATGATGAAAGCTAATGCAATTTTTGGAATAAAAGCTGGAACTAATTGGAAAGGTAAAGTATATAACGCTAAAACTCAAGAATGTTATGATGGAAAAACATATACTAATATTACTGCATGTTTTAGAGCATATGACAGTTTAGCAGAATCAGTAGCAGATTATTTTGATTTAATAACAAAACTAGAAAGATATAGAAAAGCATGTGTAGCTGAAACACCATTAGAATGTATAACTGCTATTAAGAATGGAGGATATGCAACATCTCCTACATATATAAATACAATAATGGCAATAATAAAGGATAATAATTTAACTAAATATGATGAATTTCCAAAAGATACTGATTCAGTTGTTGATAATGTGGAAAACTCTGTAGATAAAAAAACAAATGAAGAAATTGCAGATGAAATAATGTATAAAGAAAACTATGGAGGATGGGGAACAGGAGAAAAAAGAAAACAATTATTAAAAGATGCTGGATATGATGTAAATGCAATACAAGCTATTATAAATTCTAGATATGGAAAAAGTGTATCAGAAAAAATAAAAGTAGGAGATAAAGTAGAAGTAATAAAAAATGAACAATATAACGGAAAATCTTTTAGAGTTTATTATAAAGTTTATAATGTAATAGAAATTAAAGATGATAGAGCAGTAATAGGAATTGATAATATAGTAACATGTGCAATAAATATAAAAAATATTAGAAAGGTAAAATAAAAAAATGGCAGATTATAATGCAAGAATAGCACCATTTATTGATATAACATTTTATGTAACTTCTGTTTTTGGAATTCAAGAAACAAGAACACATAGAGGATTAGATATTGCAACTGCTACATCAGAGGGATATGTTCCAATGTATTCTATGTGTAATGGAACTGTAATTAGAAATAGATGGGATGATAGTTATGGAAATTATTTAATATTAAAAGATAATGATTCTGGAATAGGTTTTTTATTCGCACATATGAACGAACCAAGTCCATTAGTTGAGGGGGATTCGGTAGTAATAGGACAATATATAGGAGATGAGGGAACAACTGGAAATTCAACTGGAATCCATTTACATTTAGAAATGCAAGATATATCAGAAAATGATTGGATTTTTAATGCTGATATTGATAAATACATAAATCCAGCTGAATGGATGGGATTTCCAAATACTCAAGGAATTTCGGTAATATATGATGGAACACCAATAGAACCACCTACTCCACCTATTCCAATAAAAAGAAAGAAAAAATTTAAATGGGCAATATATACACATATATTAAGACAAAAAAGAAGTATTTAATACTTCTTTTTTATTTTAGGTATTGACAAAAAAATTGTTTTATGTTAATAGTTAAATATAAACTAAAGAAAGGAGGATAGAATATAATGGAAATCCAAGAAATAATAAATACTATAAATTTCACAAGTATTGCATGGCAGATATTAACACCTCTATTATTTAGTTTATCAGATGTGATAACTGGATTCATACAAGCAGTTATAAATAAAAATGTAGATTCTGGAGTAATGCGTACTGGATTATTACATAAAGTTTTAATAACTATTGTAGTATTATTATCATTTATAGCAGATATTGCATTTTCACTTAATTTCATATCTAAAATAGTATGTATATATGTTATTATTATGGAATCAACATCTATTCTTGAAAACTTAAAAAGAGCTGGATTAGAAGTTGGAAAATTAACAGAAATATTATTAGAAAAAGGAAAGGAGGAAAAGTAATGGCTAAATTAAGTAAAGAGGAACTAATTAAAAAAGTATCTGAAAAAGTTATGGATGAAGATGTACAAATTGAACTAATGGAAGATATAACAGATTCTATGGAAGTTGAAAATATAGATACATCATCAGGAGATAAAACCAGAATAGAAGAACTTGAAACACAAGTAAAAGAATTAAAACAAAAATATAAAGATAGATTTTTAAAAGGTTCTGAAGAAAAAGAAGATAAAGATGAAAAAGATGAAGATGAAGATGTTGAATTAAAAGAAAAAGAAGTAATTGACATCAAAGAAATTTAAATAAAGAAAGTGAGGAAATAAAAATGGCTTTAAATAAAGTTTTAAAAGTTAATAGTGATAGTGAATTATTATCATTTATTATCAATACTACTCCAGAACTTAAATCTAATATAGATTTACCAGTTCAAGGAGAATCAATAGCACCAATAGGAAAATTGATTATGTCAAATGAAAGATATAAAAATGCTTTCATAAATACAATAAATGTAATAGGATTAACAATAATAGATAGGAATTATTGGGAAAATCCATGGGAAGAATTTGCAAATAGAGGTACTTTACCTTATGGACAAAGTGTAAGAGAAATGTTAGTTGATATTGCTAATGTTTATGATTATAATGAATTCAAAGATGACCCAGAACACTTTTTACAAAATGTTGTACCAAATGTTTATAATTATATACACGAATTAAATTATCAAAAATTCTATAAAACTACTACATCAGATGCTGAAATAGCAATGGCTTTCAATACAGAGGGAGGTTTATTTGATTTAGTAGAAAGAATAATAGCATCTCTTTATGAGGGATACAAATACGATAAATATATAGTAGATAAATACATGTTATGTCGTAGAATGGTAGATGGAACAATTACACCAGTATATGTTGAAAATTATGCTACATTAACACCTAGACAAAGAGTAGCGAAATTAAAAAATGTATCAAACTTAATGACTTTCAGAAGTCCAAATTATAATCCAGCTGGTGCAAGAATCGCTACACCATTTGAAAAACAAATTGCAATAATCAACACAGATTTTGAGGCAGATTTAACAACAGAAGTATTAGCAACATCTTTCTTTAGAAATGATGCTGAAATGAAATCAAGAATGGCTTTAGTTGATGGATTTGGAAATCATGATACAGAAAGATTAACTGAATTATTAGGTACTGCATATATTCCATTTACAGAAGAAGAATTAACACAACTTAGAGAATGTCCAGCAGTAATAATAGATGATGAATGGTTCCAAGATTATTCATATGCATTAGATGCTCAAGGAAATGGAGAAACAAAACAAACTGATTTTTATAATCCAGAATCATTAAGACATAATTTCTGGTTACATACATGGAAAGTATTGTCAACATCTCCATTTAAACAAGCTATATGCTTATCTACAACTGCACCAGAAGTAGAAGAAGTAGTTGTAACACCTCAAGAATTAACAATTTCAGCTGGAATACCAGTACAATTAAACGCTACTGTAAAAACAGTTGGATTTGCTAATAAAGCTGTTACATGGTCAGTAGTAAAAGGAACAGGAGTAACAGTAGATTTAACTGGAAAAGTAATGATACCAGCAGATTTTGTAACAACTGGAGAAGACCCAGATGTTGTAATTCAAGCTACATCAGTATTTGATAAAGATGTTTTCGGAACTGCTGAAATAACAGTATTATAGAAAAACAAGAGAATCTGAAAATATTTTAGATTCTCTTTTATTTTAAGAAAGGAGAAAACAATGAAGAAAAAATTAGTAAATTCACAACTTAATAATTTTGCAACTTATCAGATGTATTTAAGACAATGTTTGACACTTGCTGAAAATGTATTTGAATTTCCTAATATGCCAATTTATATAGATTTAGCATATGTAAATAAAGTTCTTTTACGAAAAGGAGCAATAGCATTTTTCTATGATGATGTATTAGAAGAATTACTAGCTTTACCATTTACTAATTATGGAAAATTAGATGTATACGGTAGACCATTAAAGATTCAAGTTTTTGGTAAAAATGGATATAATAGAGTTTTAAATAAGGATGAATATGTAATTATGTATGATAATAACGGACAATATCCATTGTTTATTGATATATGCCAATATGCAGAAAGAATTGCATTAACAACTAGAACTACTGATATCAATATAGGACAACAAAAAACACCAAGATTCTGGAAAACATCAACAGAAAAAGAATTATCATTAAAAAGATTAGTAGAAAATGTAGATGGATATGAAGAAACTATATTAACATATGAAGATATAAATTTTGATGATACTTCATTAGTATTAGCACCAGCACCATTTGTAGCAGATAAATTAGATATACATAAAGAAAAAGAATGGAATGAATTTTTAAGACTTATAGGAATTGCAAATATGAATTTTCAGAAAAAAGAACGAAATATAAAAGATGAAGTTTTAGCATCTCAAGGAGGAACAATAGCAAGTAGATGGTCAAGATTCCAACCTAGACAAAATGCAGTAGATAAAATAAATGAAAAATTTAAAGATTATTTAGATGGAAAAAAATTAGAGGTAAAATATTATGATGGAATCCCTACATCTACTGAAGAAAAGGAGGTAGAAGAAAATGATGAATCCGTTTTACTGGACACCAATATTGATGCCTAGAATCCCATTATTAGATAATAGACCTCCTAGACTTTATGATTTATTAGAATCTTTAGTAAATTACGGAAAACCAGATAAAACAAAAATAAAAAATTTAGCTAAAGAATCTAGAAATTATATTTTTGATTTTGATTATCCATTATCTAACAAAGTCGATAAAGAAAAATTTGAAACAATGATAATAAATCATTTTATATTAAGAAGAATAGGATTTGAAACATTTACATCATTTCAAATTCAACTAAATGTAAAACTTAATGAGATTATGCCCTTGTATAATAAAATGTTTGATTCATTAGATGGATGGAATATATTTAATGATGGAGAAATTGTTATAAGAGATTCAAACGATAATAGAACAATAAATAATTCAAGTAAAGCATCTAACAAATTAGAAAATAAATCTGATACAACTACTAATAGAATATCAGATAGACGATATTCAAATACTCCTCAAAATGAATTGGAAAATTTAAAAAATGGTTCATATGTTACAGATGCTAATTATGACCAAGAAGAAAATAAAAGTTCTGATAAATCTAATTCAAATGGAGAATCAAATGCTACATCTAATACCAAAGATGATAATATTTCACATGAAACAATAAAAAGAAGTCCATCAGATAAAATAGCAATTTATAAAGAATTTCAAGATAATTTAAAAAGTATATATAATATGATATTTAAAGATTTAGACTGTCTTTTTTATCAATTAGTTTAGGAGGTAAATTATGATAAATAAAAAATTAACACCATTTAGATGGTGCATGTTACAAACTTTTCCATTTATCGAGGCGACATTTGATGCTATAGATAATTATGGATTATTATGTAAAATAGTAGAATATGTAAATAAAAATATTGATAAAACAAATGAATTAGGAATCAAAGTAGAAGAATTAAATAATTGGTTTAATAATTTAGATGTACAAGATGAAATAAATAAAAAATTAGATGAAATGGCAGAATCGGGAGAATTAGTAGAATTAATAACTCAATATTTACAGTCTAATGCAATTATAGCTTTTAATACTGTAAATAATATGATAAATGCAGAAAATTTAGTTAATGGAAGTTTTGCAAAAACTTATGGAAAAAATAGTTATAATGATGGTTTAGGTGCATTTTATAAAATAAGAAATATAACTAATGCAGATGTAATAGATAATATAAATATTATTAGAATTGTTAATAGTCAAAATTTAATTGCTGAAAAAATAAAAGATAATGAAATTATTGAATTACAAGAAAATGTAAATCAAATATTAGAAAAAAAATATATTTTTTTAGGAGATAGCTATGGAACAGGACAAAATGAACTAGGTGACCAAACAACTCCTTGGTCAATATTAGTTCCTAGATATTTAGGATTAACAGAAAATCAATTTATAGCTAATAGTTCAAATGGTAGTGGATTTTTTCATGGAAAAACTTTTTTAGCACAATTACAAGAAGTTGCAAATTCTATTGAAAATAAAAATGAAATTACTGATATAGTAATAATAGGAGGATATAACGATAGATATCATACAATACAAGAAATAAAAAATGCTATGAGTATATTTTTTGAATATGCTAAAAATACATTTCCATTTGCAAAATGTAAATTAGCATGTGTTGGATGGTCTAGAGTGTATGATACAAGACAAAGTATATCTAATCACTCTTTACCAGCATATTCACAATGCGGACAATACGGATGTCAATATTTAAAAAATACACAATTTATATTACATGATTATTCATTATTTTCAGCTGATAAATATCATCCAAACCAAGAAGGACAAAATGAATTATCTAGATATTTAACGGATGCTATTTTATCTGGAAGTTGTGAAGTAGTTAGAGGTTTTGTTACTCCTACTAATGCTGGTACTGATAATGTAATTCAATATAATCCTACTTATATTTTACAAACACAACATAATGATAAAATAACTTTAATGGCTAATTTAGGTTATATTACAACTAACCCAGTTACTATTGCAAATAGGACTCCAGTACCACTAGTTGAATTTACAGATGGTTTAATAATGGGAGCTGGTTTACCTTTATTAAGACAGTATATGAAGGTATTTTGTGCTAATTCTTCTAATGAATTTAAAAAATTACAAGGTGCATTTTCTGTAGCTTATTCTCCTAGTAATGATAGTTGTATTTTATATTTTAATAACCAAGCTGATAATTTAAGTCTAAGCAATATTACTGCTTTTAATACTGATATAATATATATGGAATTACCAGCTTTATATTGTTAATAAAAAAAGAGGGAATAAATCCCTCTTTTTAAATTATGTTATTTTCAATATTATAATTTCCTAAATTCTCATGATTATGCCAAATTGTAACACCTCTACGACATGCATTATTTATATTATTCATAAATATTGATGGTACTTCTCCATAACCTATTTCTTCTGCTTGACCAATTTCTACATAATTAAAGTTTTGTCTACCAGTTATATTAGGTAATTTAACTCTATTTGTTGCATATCCAAATCTACTAAAAAAATCATCAATAATTAATAAAAATTCTTTTTTTGGTCGCATGTGCATTATTCTAAATCTTATTAAATTTTGACTAAATGATACATCCCCAGCATTTGCATTACCTCTAGCAGTATTTGACCCCATACTTGATTGCATTATACTTCCAATAATTCCAGCAGTATTACTTGCAACAGTTCCAATACCTCCTGCAACAGTGACTGGATTAGCAGTTGCTATACCTCCAGCAATCGATGTGGCACCAGATAATGCTGTATTAAATGCACTAATTCCAAGATTTATTGCATTTTGAGTTAACCAATTTGTAAAACCATCACTTGACCATGAAAGAGTTGGATATTTTCCTAATGCGATTGATTCATCTTCATTATATAGTAATCCTTGATATTGTTTAGGTCTTAATTTGCCAGAATAACCTTGACATGGAACACCAATAGCATTAAAAACTACTTCATCAACTTCATTTCCGTCAATATCTGTTATATGAAAATCCTCTATTTTATAATCGTTATAACTTCCTAGATTATTTGTTACTCTTATAAAAGAATATGGATATGTTAATAATTTTTTATTTTTTGGAATATAATCACTAAAATTTCTTATAAGTGATTTAGTATATATTAAATCTTCATTTAATTTATTTCCCTTTCCATTACTTACTAAATGTGTATCTGAATCAACATCAGATAAACTAAAAGCTTGATAAGGTAGTGTAAATATAGTCTGTATATTATCAGCTTGTCCATCTTGTGTAATATTAAAAATCCATTCTGAAATCTCATTAATTGTTTCTGCTGGTTCTAAAATATTCACAAGCCATGCGAACCACATATTTCCTTGGGGATAATCTCCATACATTCCTACCCCAGCATATCTAGTTTCATTTGACGGATTATAATTACAAGCAATTACAAACCAATAAAAAGATTCTGCACCTATAATAGTTGGATTTTGTACATTATCACATATTAATTGTCCTATATTTAAATTTTCTGGTATTGTATTAGTTCCTACAGTATCATCATTTGTATGTTCTCTTTGAATAAAACAAGGTTTTTTAGTCCATTTATCAAACCATGTTGACCAAGAATCTATTGTATATTTAATTTCAGTATTTGAATCTCCTTTATATATTACCTCATCTATCCATGCAAAAAACCATTTATTAGAATAATCTGGATTTTGAAAAGCTATATAATTTGCTTGTAAACATTCTCCATAACTAAATGGAACTTGAATAGATTTATTAGCTCTAATAAATGAAAAATTACTTGATTCTTTTACTATATTTTGTAAACATAATGTTACAATTTTACTTTCAGAATATGATAAAACATTAACATATTCTCTATCCATTTTAATATTTTTACTTAATATCACTCTACTATTCATATTTTATCTCCTTATCTCAAAATCTTTTACTTGTTTAAAATCTGTTCCACATAAATCGGAACTATAAAAAATCATGTTTTCCTTAAACATCTGAAAAAACTTTTTCATTTTATCATTAGGTATTGAAATATTATAAATATCTCTTTGCCAATGTCTATCAACTTTTACAACATCTGAAAAAATAATTGTTCCTTTTTTAAATTCTGTATATTTTGGATATATAAAAAAGCATGTTTGTTTATCTTCTAAATCTATTAAATATTCACACATAAATTTGAAATTTTTATATTGGAATCCAAATCTATATTTACATTTATAAGCATTTCTACTTTTTGGAAGTTTTGGCTGAGGATGTGTTTGCCATCCTCCTTTATCTATCATAGAACTTGCATTACCTATTGCCATTGTTTTTCCTCCAGATGCTCTACAATATTCAACGGCTATTTTAACATCATTATTTTCATTATGAATTATTTTAGTTTTTATTTCTCCTTGTTTTATAGTTCTGAATATTTCATCTAATCCCCATGCAGAAATATATGGACATACTCTAGAAATAGAATTTCCAACCATCCATAATTCTGTAGTTCCTCTTTTTCTATCTATTGTAGAATATAATGTCATTAATTTATCTGGTTCATTAGGAATATAAGAACCTCTTTCCATAAATTCCTCAAATATTATTCTTTTAACATCTAAAAAACTTCCTCCAGAATAATGTTGTTCAGTTGATAATGCCATTGCATATCCTATTTTTTCATATCTTTTTATTTTTGCTTGTTCTACATCATAAATTGATAAATATAAAACTTTTCTATAACAACTTATGCAATTATATTTTCCGTTTGTCAATTTTTCAACATCTACATCTGAAAAATATTGTTCTATCCATAAATTACTAATATCTTCTTTCCATCTTCTTAATAATATAAATCTTTCATCATTAACTAATGCATTTTCAATTATTTTTTCTTTTTCTTGTTTTTCTAAATATGGTAAAATTCCTTTTTTATGCTTTACTTGATAACTTTTACCATTGGATTTTTCACCATATATTAAATTAAAATTTGCTTTTTCTTGACTAATATTATCTATATTATAATGTATTTGTTTTGACATTATTTTATCACTCCTTTTATGATAATATTAGAATATAATTTTATTACTTGTTTTTTTAATTCATCTGCCACTTTTTTTTCATTTTCCTTTGATGTTTTTCCTCTTGATAAATTGGGATAATCTATCCCAAATTCTTTGCAGATTTTTCCAACTGATTTCATATTTTTATATTCCATTATAAAATCAAAATCTTCCATTTTATCCCTCCTCATATATTGCTCTTTTACTTGAATCATCAGATATTAAATATGCATATTCTTCTGATTTTCCTAATTCATATGTTGTAGGAACTAATGAGCAACCATATTTATTTTTTACTATTTCTATATTTCCTTGATAATCTGTTAATTCAAATGATTCCATTTCATCATTATATATCAATAGATTTTTTCCAGTATCTTCATATTTAAAAATAAAATTATCTCTAAAATCTTCTAATTTCTTTAATGCTTTAGCACCTTTTTTAGGAACTCCAGAAACTGTTATATGAATTTCATCATCATCTGCATCTACATATGCATATTTTTTAGCACCTTGTGTAATAAATTTTTTATATGTTATTTCATGTTTTCCTTCTTTTTCAAATAACCCTAACATATGCTCAATACCATCTGAATCTTTAGGTTTAAATTTTTCAATATCTATTTCTAATTCTGTTGATACTTTTTTTATTATGTTAACTACATTTTCATTATAATCTTTTATTATATTTATGTCAAATCCTTTTTTAAGTTTTAAAGAATCTGTATCAGAATATATAACATATTTATCTAATTTAACTAAATTTGATAATAAATTATATCTAGCCCATGCAGTAACCCATACTCCATAACTAAATGATAAAAATGCATCATTTTTTTCTTTTTCGAGTAATCTTTGTATATCTTCATTATCTAATGGTTTTTCATCCCATCCTTTTTCATTATCAAATTCTACATCATCTTTTATATTGTTTGTTACACTCATTCCATATAAACTATTAAATTTTGCTTTTTCTAATGCATATTCTACCTCTTTACCTATTACATTTTTATATTTAGTTTTATTTACATATTTTTCTAATATAAATTCTATAAATTGTTTTGGTAAATAATCATAGATAGAATAATAAACCTCTATAAACTCATACTCTTCATATTCATATGTTTCCATTATAAATTTTAAATCTACATCTGTTAATACTATTTCTAATTCATCTGCACCTATTACTCTTCCATTATCATATTTTCCTCTTAATATTCTGGTACATTTACTTTGTGAAATGAAATTATTATAATATTTACATTTTATTTTTTTAAATTTTACATTTACTAAATATGCAAAACATTCTTTCATCTGTTCTATTTTTGTTATATTCATTTTTCTAAATTCAGTTGCTGGAAATTTATGTGTAACCATTACATATGGATATGCTGATGTTTCATCATATGAATCAACATTTTCTATTATTTCATCTGTATATATCCAATTTGCATGTGTATATCCTCCAGCAAATGCTTTTATTAGTAAATTGTAAATATGACCATCAACATTTATACTTCTTCTAACTTTATTTCTATAACCATAATCTTTTATAGTTTTTTCTTTTAATTCTTTTCTAACATGTCCAGTAGATGTTAATGGTAATCCTTTTATAGTTTCATATGTTTCAAGTTCTTTTTTTATATATTCATATACAACTAAACAATCATTTTCACAATATGATAACTCTTTTTCAGATAATTCTGTTTTACTATTTCTAATTAAACTATAATCTAAATTTCCTACTAATTTTTTAATTGGTAAATTATAAATTTTAGGTAATTTCTCCAATGGACTGTTTGACATCATATAACTGCATCTAAATTCAAAATTAAAATCTTCTAATTCAAATTTTAATGGTTTTCTGGATTTTCTTGCAAAAACATTTTTAACTTTAAATTTATTTCTCATAAATTGGAACTCATAAGCTAAATTATGAACGAATACAGTTTTTTTATCTGATGTTCCCCAGCTATCAATTCTACATAAAAATCCAAATAATTCATCCCAAGTTCTTCCATAATAAACTATATCATTTATAGAAAACATCCATATATACATATTTGACATAAATATACATTCTTCTTGTTCTTTTTTACTTAATTTTAAATAATCAATAGCTGGAATTTGTTTTCCATTTAAAATTAAAAATGATGAAGTTTCAATATCAAATGTATATATTGTATTATCAAATTTTTTTCTTTTTCCTTTCATATCTGGTATATGACCATAATATTCAGTCCAATATTTCATAAGTATCTACCCCATTACATAAATATATAATGCCTCTAAATCCGCTTTTAGTTCTTCATCTATTTCCATTCCTATTCTTAATGATATCTGTTCTGCAAATGTTTCATTATCCCAATTTTCTTTACGAGCAGTAGGAACCCATACACCCCAGAACTCTGATTTTGGTATATATTCATAAATCCATGTATATGATTTTCCACTTCTATATAATACATCAGCTTGAGCATATGAAAGAGGTACTTCTGCTTTTTCCTCATATTCTTTCTTCAATTTCTTTACTCCAGATACTTTTGATACATCTGATTTTAAAAATTGTTCTGTTGCTTTTTTTATTGCCATTAACTGTTGAACATTATAACTTTTTGATACTCTTATTCTGGATGCTGATGTAATAGCATTTAGTTCATTTATTCCTAAATAATCATATAATTGCCTAGATGCAAATGTTCCTTTTTCTCCTGTTAATCTTTCTAGTCTAACTAATCTCTGATTCGCTCTTTTTGCAAGTTTTTGTAATTCATTATATAATACTTGTTCTTCCTTGCTCATTTCTATCTTCTTTCCCATCTTTGCACCTCCTATTATAAAAATAAAGAGTTAGTATATTATACTAACTCAAATCCTAATGCTTTATTTCCAGTTGCTTGTTTATTTTTTACAATTTTAATCAAGAATCCATCCTCATTTATTCCAAACATTTCTAGATATCTCATCATTTGAATTGTAAATACTTTTGAGCCAGTCGCATATGATACATCATTTTTATCTATTAAAATACAAGCCATTGAAATTTCTTTGTCTTTAATTATTTCTCCAGTTTCTTCATCACATATAGGTTCTTTCATTGGTTTTTCATATCTTTTAATTAGAACTTCTTTTACTTCTATTATTGAATTTTCATAATCATTTAATAGATTATCTACTTTTGAATCTAAATTAAATATTTTCTTTTGGTCTGTAATGTTTGTGAATATATCAGCTTTTGTTGTTGTTCTTTTTGACATACTTCCAAATCCTTGTATTACTAATCCAGTTTCCTCCTTTACTTCTTCTACTTCATTTAACATTTCTTTTTCTTCCATGTTAATTCCTCCTTATAAAAATTTATTGTTCATCTTTGAACTATACTCATTATACAATATATTTGTAAGCTTGTCAATAGTAT
>ULSG01035459.1_pt1 | contig 14976 bp, 9 predicted proteins | sample 1956191 | NCBI WGS metagenome assembly ULSG01 (sample SAMEA4835703, study PRJEB28245) | human gut metagenome | biome: gut microbiome; material: fecal sample | place: Denmark | collected 2008 | reverse complement strand
GTGCTTAAGCCGCAAGGCGGGAATTGTGCGGTGTTGCCCTATCCTCACTTCCCTTTTGGTGAGCGGCTAGCCTGCAATTCGACGTATTATTGAGGTTACCATTTCTATCCACGCTCTCCTTGCGGAGAGCGATACGTTGGGGGCAACCAAGGCCGATGCGGCATTTCTATCCACACCCTCTCACAGGGAATGACTGGCATTTATTCATGGCTCTGGTAATGTTACACAAACTTTTACCGATGTTTGTGAACAGAAAAACAATCGTACTGGGCACTGGCATGGCATTTTTGCTGGCTCAAACACTCGTGCATTTATTTCATGTTCTGCTTCTGCTATTTTGTGCAGGCAATGCTTATTTCATCAGTTTCTGCAGCGTTTTCAGCAGCTCATCCACAACTTCGTCATTCCCGGCACGGATATCATCCGCCACACAGGTGCGGATATGGTTTGCCAGCAGCTCACGGTTGAACGCGTTCATCGCCGCCGTTACCGCCGCCGACTGCACCAGAATATCCGGACAATACACTTCGTTTTCCACCATCCCACGGATGCCCCGAATCTGCCCTTCGATCCGGTTCAGTCTGTGGACCAAGCTTTTATACTCTTCTTCACTGCGATGCTTTGTTTTGTGTGCACAGCAGCAACACGGTTCCTTCTTTTCGTTTTCCTGCATTATGTTACCCTCCCATCACATGCAAGGTACCCCGGTGGGGTATATTCACTATATACCCCTCCAGGGTACCTTGTCAAGTAGATAATATAATATTTTTATATTATTTTATGCGAGAGTTTTTTACTATAGCAATTTTTAAAATTAAAGCGGATATCCGCATGAACAAAACCACCCTGAACAGTCAGAAAGAGAAACATTTTATGCTCTCCTTGCGGAGAGCGACTCAACGTGCCGGACTTTCCCGCTACTGATCCCCTATTTCTATCCACGCTCTCCTTGCGGAGAGCGACTCCTCGCCCCAGCCCCAGTTGCCATCCTGTTTGGGATTTCTATCCACGCTCTCCTTGCGGAGAGCGACCGGGAACGATCGGCGCGGCTGCTGGTACAGCTGCTATTTCTATCCACGCTCTCCTTACGGAGAGCGACGCATGAGTCGCTGCACGGTCGCGGGCTCCTGCCGATTTCTATCCACGCTCTCCTTACGGAGAGCGACCGGGGCCGAAATCCAGGACCCCGGACAAGTATTATTTCTATCCACGCTCTCCTTACGGAGAGCGACATTGTCAAAAGATGCCAAAGACGGGCCAGTACTAATTTCTCTCCACGCTCTCCTTACGGAGAGCGACGCCAAACTTACCCAAAAATTTGAAATCAGAAGCAAATTTCTATCCACGCTCTCCTTACGGAGAGCGACAGCAAATGGAGCATCTTAAAATCCCGGCGCATGGTATTTCTATCCACGCTCTCCTTGCGGAGAGCGACATCTCCGTGTTTTGGACGGCTCTAAGTCGTCCATTATTTCTATCCACGCTCTCCTTGCGGAGAGCGACACATTACGATAATTACAACTTGCACTGTGTCGAAATTTCTATCCACGCTCTCCTTGCGGAGAGCGACGCGTTTTTTTTGATGTATCATTAAATTATTTCTATCCACGCTCTCCTTGCGGAGAGCGACTTAACAAGCGTTGTGAGTTCAACGGGGACAATAGATTTCTATCCACGCTCTCCTTGCGGAGAGCGACGGTATCGGTCTGGTGTTTCTGTGGTGGGGCGTTCGGATTTCTATCCACGCTCTCCTTGCGGAGAGCGACGGCGGATGCTCCCCAGGACGGGCCACAGCTGGGATTTCTATCCACGCTCTCCTTGCGGAGAGCGACAAACTTGAAAAATACGGCATCAAGATGCAGGGGTTATTTCTATCCACGCTCTCCTTGCGGAGAGCGACGCTTGAGTTATTTCTATATTATCAAGATAACACAATTTCTATCCACGCTCTCCTTGCGGAGAGCGACCATTCCTGACCGGGAACCTGCTGCCGGATATCTGATTTCTATCCACGCTCTCCTTGCGGAGAGCGACCCAACAAGATGGGCACCAACATGCAGGATATCCAATTTCTATCCACGCTCTCCTTGCGGAGAGCGACGATAAAATAAAACAATAGGGAGTAAACGCAAATGATTTCTATCCACGCTCTCCTTGCGGAGAGCGACGCGCGGACAAAAACGCCGCCGCGCAGCGCTCGCAATTTCTATCCACGCTCTCCTTGCGGAGAGCGACTCACAGGCCTGTTGAGCGCCGCTCTGGCCCTCAGCCATTTCTATCCACGCTCTCCTTGCGGAGAGCGACTCGCGCCCGCTGTCCTTGCTGCTAACTTTGAATTATTTCTATCCACGCTCTCCTTGCGGAGAGCGACGCAAGTCCGGCGGCAGCACAATCTACGACCTTGATATTTCTATCCACGCTCTCCTTGCGGAGAGCGACCGCCGCCGGGTTGACTACCTGTACGCTGCCTGCAAATTTCTATCCACGCTCTCCTTGCGGAGAGCGACGGACTTTATCTCCCCGGCAAACTTGACCTATGAGATTTCTATCCACGCTCTCCTTGCGGAGAGCGACGCAGCGCGTGTTCGCCATGAACGGCGCGGACGTATTTCTATCCACGCTCTCCTTGCGGAGAGCGACCGGCAGGTTCTGGTTCTGGGACAAACGCCAAAACATTTCTATCCACGCTCTCCTTGCGGAGAGCGACACCTGCACTATGACGGCGATGCCGACCGGGACGTATTTCTATCCACGCTCTCCTTGCGGAGAGCGACGAAAAACTCTTTTTAGCGTTGCCTCTCCGTCTATGAATTTCTATCCACGCTCTCCTTGCGGAGAGCGACGGATGCCTCAACAACTGCGGCATCAATTTTGGATTATTTCTATCCACGCTCTCCTTGCGGAGAGCGACAACGGATTTTTCGCTTAACCTGGCGTCCAGGCTAAATTTCTATCCACGCTCTCCTTGCGGAGAGCGACGTATGTCTAAAGTAGTACAATATAGACAGTAAAGATTTCTATCCACGCTCTCCTTGCGGAGAGCGACGCAGTGGACACTGCTTTTATGGTTTCCAATGACGATTTCTATCCACGCTCTCCTTGCGGAGAGCGACTCTGGATTAGTGTAAGCATTATTCACCCTCCCCATTTCTATCCACGCTCTCCTTGCGGAGAGCGACGCATTACGATAATTACAACCTGCACTGCGTGGAAATTTCTATCCACGCTCTCCTTGCGGAGAGCGACCGAGTGAACCAGTTTCGCGCCAAACCCAAACACATTTCTATCCACGCTCTCCTTGCGGAGAGCGACACGGCACTGCACAACATACTTGAATTGCTCGCGATTTCTATCCACGCTCTCCTTGCGGAGAGCGACGTTTATGGCGTTTTGCCCGTTTCTGTCGCTCTGATTTCTATCCACGCTCTCCTTGCGGAGAGCGACTCTCGTTGTCACTGCCTTCCCGGGCAGTGTGGATAATTTCTATCCACGCTCTCCTTGCGGAGAGCGACTGGAAGCCAAGCGCAGAATTGCCACCTATCTTGGCATTTCTATCCACGCTCTCCTTGCGGAGAGCGACCTACCGCCAGCAGATCGGCATGGATGCGCAGGCATTTCTATCCACGCTCTCCTTGCGGAGAGCGACTTATTGCTTTTGCTGCATGGCTTGCAGAATGTTTATTTCTATCCACGCTCTCCTTGCGGAGAGCGACGCGGTGCCAGAGATGCGTCCAAACGGCCAGAAATATTTCTATCCACGCTCTCCTTGCGGAGAGCGACGCATCTTATCGCCAAGGCCGTCAAAAAGCTCCGTATTTCTATCCACGCTCTCCTTGCGGAGAGCGACGATGCAGAACGCAAGGGCAAGCCGATGGACAAAATTTCTATCCACGCTCTCCTTGCGGAGAGCGACAGGACGGGATGCACGGCAGCGGCATTTTGCAGGAATTTCTATCCACGCTCTCCTTGCGGAGAGCGACCTTTTTCGTAGTCGTTGTTTTGCGTCCCAACACTTATTTCTATCCACGCTCTCCTTGCGGAGAGCGACAAGGCAAATACCGTTTCGTTGTCCTGCAATCCGTCCAATTTCTATCCACGCTCTCCTTGCGGAGAGCGACGCCACGAAAACATGGGCGAGCAGCGTGACGCCGTATTTCTATCCACGCTCTCCTTGCGGAGAGCGACACCTGTTTTAGCGGGCGGAAAGTGTTTAAGCAGATATTTCTATCCACGCTCTCCTTGCGGAGAGCGACGCATCCATATTAACAGGATCAAGCACAATATGTTATTTCTATCCACGCTCTCCTTGCGGAGAGCGACCAGCGAGCCGCCGCTCGCAAGGATTGGGAAAAGCAATTTCTATCCACGCTCTCCTTGCGGAGAGCGACCGCTGGAAGCTGCCCTGTACGCCGTGGCGTATATTTCTATCCACGCTCTCCTTGCGGAGAGCGACAAGGCGCAAATATAAGCGTTGTAAGCTTCGGGGCGAATTTCTATCCACGCTCTCCTTGCGGAGAGCGACTACGGTCTCAACGCTCAAAATCTTGGCAACATTATTTCTATCCACGCTCTCCTTGCGGAGAGCGACAAGCCCACCCACCTTGCACAACGTATTACTACGCGATTTCTATCCACGCTCTCCTTGCGGAGAGCGACGCAGCCTGATTAACAACAGCGACTTTGACGTGGTATTTCTATCCACGCTCTCCTTGCGGAGAGCGACAATGCGGCGATCCAGCGGGCGGTTGTGCCGGTGATTTCTATCCACGCTCTCCTTGCGGAGAGCGACTTGAACAGGATGCCAACAGTGCAATATTTGTGGAATTTCTATCCACGCTCTCCTTGCGGAGAGCGACGCCATGATTGGGCAGGCCGTGTGGGGCAAGCTGATTTCTATCCACGCTCTCCTTGCGGAGAGCGACACCGCAGCTATGGCAGTGTGACTGACCAAAAGCAATTTCTATCCACGCTCTCCTTGCGGAGAGCGACCACTGGAAGCCTACACACTGACCACCATGGGCATATTTCTATCCACGCTCTCCTTGCGGAGAGCGACAGCAAAAGTGCACAAAACAGTGGGGCACTTTTGCGCATATGAAACAAATTTTATGGGGATTGCATCTTCATGCTGACAGGCAAGGCTGTATTTTACCCTTTCTGCCCCTGTTTTTTCCATATTTTCTGGTGCGAAGGAACCGGGAATTTTATGATTGCCTTCCCCTCGCACTAAGCAAACAAGATTCCATCCTGATCAAAATCCGGGTGCAGACCCACATGCTCGACTTTGCTTTTGTAATGGTTTCCCAGTTGATAAAAGCGCAGGCTGTCCGATTCCGAATCGATCAGTTCGGTCAATTTTGCTTTGAACATCGTGTATTGCGCGGCATCCAGCAGGCACTCAAATACGGAGTTTTGCACCCGCTGGCCGTAGTCTACACAGACTTTTGCTACTTTGCGCAGCCTGCGACGACCGGCGGCTGTTTCGGTGTTGACATCATAGGTTACAAGCACCAACATAACGGCACCTCACTTCCAGAAAAACGGTGGGTACACTTCCAGGTCGCCGCGCAGAGCACGGGCCAGCAAAAGCGCCTGAACATAGGGCACCAGCCCCCAGGGCAGTTTTTCTTTCAAAAACGGATGGGTGATCTCTTCCTTCTTTTTGTTCTGCCATGCGGTCAGGAAAGCTTTGCGGCCATCATCCGTCAGCAGTACGGCACCATTTTCCTGCTTTTGCAGGTGTTTTGCCGTGATGATCTTTTGATTGATGCAGCTGATGACCAGCCGGTCTGCATAAACCGCCCGCAGTTCTTCCATCAGGTCAAGTGCCAGACTTTTGCGGCCGGGGCGCGGGCGGTGCATAAAGCCAACATAAGGGTCCAGGCCCACAGCGGTCAAGGCGGATGCACACTCCCGCGCCAGCATGCTGTAGGCAAACGAAAGCAGCGCATTCACATTGTCCAGCGGTGGACGGCGGCTGCGGCCCTCAAACACAAAATCCTGCTTTTGCTGCAGAATCAGGTCATTCAGGCAGTCAAAGTAGCGCTGGGCTGCCTCACCTTCCAGGCCGCGCAGCTGTTCCGGATCATCGCTGGTCTGTATCAGCGGCAGCGCGGCGGCCAGCTGGGTGGAGGTGCGTTTCAGTTTTTCGACCGGGACACGCTGGGGATGATCGCGGGTTGCGCGTTCCAGCACCCAGCGTGCGTTATACACTTTACCAAGGATAAAGCTCCGGGCATAGCGACAGCTCTGGGCCGGGTCATCCGACACGCGGTACTGCGTCTGACGCAGCAGCACATTGCCGCGTTCTTCCCCCACGGTGCGGGCCTGAAATCTGCCATACGGGTCAAAAAAGCAAAGGTCAATGCCCCGCCGGGCACAAGCTCCCATCAAAGCGGGGCTGGCACCCGCGTAAGTAAAGCAGACGATGCCTTCCAGCGTATGCAGGGCATAGCGGTGGGTTTCCTGCTTATTGCGGGTAACAACAAGGTTTTCGCCATCCAATGTCAGGTAAGCGTCCTCATTGATGACAAACAGGGTGTTGAGCAGCTTTCTCATGGCGCGCCCTCCTCAATATGCTCCCGCAGATACGCCGCCGGGTCTGCCTGCTGATACAGCGCCGGCAGGCAAAGCTCTTTCAGTGAGCAGGCATTGCAATGCTTGCCGGGTTTGCTTTTTGGGGTATAGCCGCGCGCAAACAGGCGGTTCATCTCATCCGCCATGGTCTGCGCGGTGCTGCGCAGTTCCGGTGTCAGGGAAACATGTTCCCGCTGCCGGGTTTCTTCATAAAAGATTTCCCCTTCCGGCACCTCGCACACCAGCATTTCTTCCAGCGCCATGGCCTGTGCGCAGAGCTGCAAACGGTCGGCATCGTTTACCTTGCTGCGGCCATGCTTATATTCCACGGGCATGGGCTGCCACAGGCCGCGGCGCCCCTGCAATGACACGCCGTTTGGATCCTTGTGAAACTCTACCACATCGCAGTCGCCGGTCAGTTTTAAGCGGTGGCTGACTACCCTCATACCGCGGGCGATCAGCAAATCGCCGCGTTTTTCCGTCAGGGTAACATCATGGCAGCGGGTATGCTGCAGGCGGCCTTCGGCGGTGCGTTGGTTTTCGGACCATTGTTGTTCCAGGTGTATGAGCGCCCACTGACGGCGGCAAAAGCTGAAATGCTGGATACCGGACATCAGCAGGTAATCATCTGGGGAAACCATTACGACAGCCTCTCACACGTTACCCCTGCCGGAAGATTTTCATCCACGGTCACCACATAGTCATGGTAGCTGCGCGGGAAGGCTACCCCTTCGGCACGCGTGACATGCACTGCATCAAACAGTTTATAGGACGGCGCATTGCCCAGCTCCGAATCATGCTTGAACACGATCAGTTCCCGAACTGCCATTTTGCCGCGGGCTGCACTGTGGTCATTTTCAAACATATTCAGGATTGCCTGCCACAGCAGCTGCAGGTCATCCTCTGAGAATCCTGTAGTTTTGCGGGCAAGGTTGGCCGAAACATAACCCTCTGCACGGTACAAACCATACGGGATCACATACTTGCGGCCCATCTCAGTGCCTTTTCGCTCTGCATCCGCTTCGGTCGTAATGGCAATACGGGTAATGGTCACTTCCTGCGGGAGAACAGGGTCTACCGAGCGTGCAAAGCTCAACTGAACCGGGCCACGCACCTGCCCACAGTTCAGTGCGCCTTTTACAAAGGTTGTCATAACGGCGCCAAATGTGCGGATATCATAAAAGTTCTGGCACATAAAGTCCCGGATTTTACGGTCCAACTCCGGGTCACCTTTCTTGGCGACTTTCAGGGCATCCTTGGCATCAGCATCAATGCCCAAGTATTCGAGTGCTTTTTTATCGCTGCGGTTCAGGGGGACCTGATCTTTAATGTAAATCTGGTATCCCGCTTCATCTTCTTTGGCCACTTCGACATAGTTGCGAATCTTACGCTTTAAGCAGACATCTGTAACAATGCCATATCCCGTTTCCGGGTCAACGCGCGGCATGTTGCCTGCATCCGGATCGCCGTTCGGATTTCCATTTTCAACGTCAAACAGAATTACAAAATCATACCGGTTTTTGATTGCCTGTGCCATTGTTATTCCTCCACTTTCTTTGTATAGCGTTCCTGTGTTTGATGATAATAGCCGAGAATAAAAGAGCCCTGTTCCGGCAGAGTCAGCCGTGCTGGGAAGCTTCCTTCTAATTTGCCGCCTGCCAAGGCTGCGATCTGCTTATCGTAATAAATCTTTTGTGGCTTGCTCATTTTTTGCATATGCTTTTGTGCCAGCATCAGAATTGTCGGGAATACAGTAGCTGGGGTGGATGCCGCCGCATTAAAATATCTGTCCTTGATGGTTGTATTGATATCCGGGTTTACCGCCATCTGGATTGCTTCCAGCACAGCAAAAAGCTGACCCATAACATACGGTTGATAATTTGTTTCCTTGTTATTTTCCACAGTTAATACCTCCTTTGGGCAACGGGGATCTTCATTACGCAGGTAGTATGCTTTTATAATAGCGGCACGGCCGCGTGTTACTTTTTGCTCTGCGCGGATACGCATCATAACGCCATCCAGCAGGGTTGCCGGGTACCTTGTATTATTCAGGATTGCACGCAAGACATCGCCTGCCAGCTGCGGTGATGCCGATGGGCTGCGGGAATTGGTGTTGACAGTTTCCTGCAGTAGCCAGTACAGCCCCAGCCGCGGGAATTTATCATAAGCAGGGCGCACAATCTCTAAGCGGTCATAATGCTTCTGCACATTATCAAGCAGCGTTTGAAATGTATCCTGCCAGAAAAAGCGAACCGAGAGGCGCGCCGCATTAGGGGCCAAGCCAAGCACATAAAAGTGCCTTTGTGGGTCAAGTGTCACGTTCTGCCACTCTACACGCTGTCCATGGACCAGCTTGTCCACTGCATTTCGCACATCGCTTTCGCTGACAGGCGCATCCATGGCAAACAATGCATCCATTGCTACCTGCTGGTAGGCGGTCTCACCACCTGCTGCCCAGCAGACAATGGTGGTATCGCCCACGCGCTGAACATGTTCCCTGTCTGCCAGCAGATAGTTTAATGCCTGTGCATAGGCAAAGGCCGCATAACTGCCAACCGGCGCATTGCCCCCCTGTTCATGTCCGTATGAGCAAAAAGCGTCCGCATTAAAAGAAACAATCGATGCGCCGGAAGACTGTGCCCCGGTCACGCCTTTAATCGCCGGGTGCAGGCGGGCAAGCGGTGCCTTTTGCCCTGTAACCAGGCATCGGATTTCCGGTGCATCCGTGTTCTTATCACACTGCCGCTGCCAGGCTTCCTGTATTTCCGGATCGTCCTGAACATAGTTTTCCCGAATCAGAAATACCAGATTGCCACCCTTGTAAAGTTCCTTGAGACTTTGTTCCAGCGCTGGATTCTGCTCCGCCGCCTTGGGGTCCCAGTTTATAAAAAAGTTCCGCACTGCCTGTGCCGCCTGACCGGGAACATTTTGTAAAATGGCAAGATGCAGCTCCTTTGCAGCGGCAAAGCACTGCATTGCACGCTCCGGTTTGCCTTTTCCGTCAATGCCGAGCATGTAAGCACTGTTATCACACAAAAAATTGGCTGCCACACCACTAGAGCGTTTAACCTGTTCCGGAACTTGCAGCTGACATGGAGCAAGCACTGTTTTTTTACCGCGCTTTTCCTCTTGCTGCAAGGGGTGCAATGCCATCAGTTGGCCGTTTTCATCCAGTTCCAAAGCCCAACTGACTTTTGCGCTTGTCCAACCGGGGCGCGTGATTTTGCCATTGGCCAGCAAATCTTCATAGCATTGTACCAAAGCCTGTAAAATCATCGGTACACCTCGCAGTCTGCCACATTCAACACACCATGTTCCAATTTTGCATGGAAATACATCGGGGTTATGTTCTGCGGGTCAGTGTAGTTAAAGTCATATAGCATGAATCCCAAATCCCGTGTTTCCTCAATGGTCGGGATTGGCCCGCCGGGCCATGCGCGGAATGCGGCAGGAAATTCACGGCACCCAAGATAGGGAGTATGAAAACACTGACCCCTGGACATGCGCCGGGTAACAATATCCTGGAACTTTCCCGGATTGTCGCTCGGTGCCGCACGGTCAGTCATCTCAAATTCTGCCTCAATCACATAATGAACATCCTGCAGCACCATGGCCGCACGCTGAACGATCTGCTGGGGCGTGGCAAGGTAAAGCTCTTTCCCTGTTCCCTGCATCGCGCTGCGTACATCGGAACAAAGAATTTTGCTTTTTACTTCGTTCCGACGGATGTTGGTAAAGCGGATGGGATTCATGACATAGATTTTCCGGATTTTCCACCGTAAACCGGGGTGGTAATAGATTGCTTCTACTATGCCGCGTGCCGCGGAAGGGGTGAGGACTTCATATGAAACCCTTTCGACTTTTAGCTCAGGCCTCGAGAGCAAAGCATAATTCCCCCATACTTCCAGCTGGATCATCTGCATCAACTCCTTTGCATTTCTATTTTCAGTTGTTTTTAATTTGCATTTTTGCTATAGTTTCAATATACGCTACTTGGCACCAAATGTCAATCCTTTTATCATGTATACTTTTTGTTTGCTTTTCATCCGGTTTTCTTTTATAATAAGTTGCGTCGGCAGCTTATGCCGTGGATAGAAATAGTTGATTTTACTTTAGCGCACAAAAACGGCAGGGCAGGCTCCCTGCCGTTTTTGCTTTATGCAAACCAGGCTGCTCCCGTTTCAGCTTCCATAGCAAGGCCCGTGTTGTTATCGTAAAGGCTTCCGTCCGTTAATTCCCATATGCCTTCACTGATTTGGCAAACTGCCCCGGCATTCTCCAGCGTTTTCAGATGATCCGGGTAAACCGGAACACCATATTGCCCCAGTTGACGGAACAAAGTTTTGCTTACCTCTCCTGCACGCAATCGTGCAAGCAAATGTTCCCCTTTCCCTTGGGGAATGTATACGGTCACGGCAGGTGTTTCAATTAAGCGGAACCTCTCTGCCGCTGTTGCAAAGGGGAAAATGCGCCCTTCCATATCCTGCTCGAACCCTTGCAGAATTTGCTGTTCATCCAGTCTTTTATCTCCTTTTAAGGTACGGTAAAACAGAAAGTATGTTTCGATTGCTTCCAGAGATGCCAGATCTGCATATTTTTTCAGGACGCTTTGCGTTGCGGATACATTCTGTTCCAGCATGCGCGGTACATGCTGCCCTTCCAATGTGAAAATCTGTACCAAGCTCTGCTCCGCCGGGCGTCTTCCCTCTCGATTGCAGCGCCCCGCCGCCTGCAAAATGGAATCCAGACCTGCTTCCTCGCGGTACACAGCCGGGAAATCCACATCAACACCCGCTTCGATCAAAGAAGTTGATATCACACGGCAGGGCAGCCCATCTTTTAAGCGTTCCCGGATTTCCTGCAATAACTGTTTGCGATGGGCTGGGTATAGCAATGTTGTCAGGCAATAGCTGCCCTCTTTGGGCAGGTTATTGTATAATTCCTGTGCTGTTTTTCTCCGGTTTACAATACACAGCACTTGTTCCTGCGCTGCCAGTTCTGCGCCAAGCTGGCTTTGTTCCAACTCTCCGCGCATTTTCAGCGTTGTACGCCGGAATGCCTGATATTGCTCTTTGGGATGTGGGCAAAGTTCCGTCATCTGCAGCCCAGGCGCCAGTTCATCAAACAAGGGCTGCAAAGCTGGTTGTGTGGCCGTGCACAGTACCGCTGCTGCGCGGTAATGCTGTACCAGCTGCGCGATTGCCGCAACGCAGGGGCGCAAATAAGGAACCGGCAGGTTTTGTGCTTCGTCAAAAATGACCACGCTATTTGCAATGTTATGTAATTTACGGCATTGTGACGCATGGTTGCCGTAAAGTGATTCAAAGAATTGCACGGATGTGGTAACCACCACCGGAGCATCCCAGTTTTCCGCCGCCAATGCTTTGCGGTAGGCTGCCGGCTCATCATCTTCCTTGGCAGAGTAGTCCACCCCTGAATGGTGTTCCAAAACATTTTCTGCTCCTAATATTTCCGAAAACACATCCGCGGTCTGGTCAATAATGGATGTATAAGGGATCACATAAATAACCCGGTCCATATGGTTCTTTACAGCTAGCGAAAGCGCAAATGCCAATGACGCTACCGTTTTTCCCCCGCCTGTAGGAACGGTCAGGGAATAAAGGCCGCGCCGCCCTGTTTGCCCTGCCGTTGTACAAGCACTCAAAATTGAACTGCGGCGCTGATTCAAGGTTCCCTGGGGATTGCTCCATTTTGCGGTATATTGGTTCAACCTTTTCAGCAGTTCATCCATTGTCTGGCCTTGTCCGCGCGGTTTAGGGCTGCTCATAAAGTTTTCCGTATCCAGATAGTCCGCATCGACCAGGCAGGAATACAACATCCGGGTATAAAATGCCTGTGTAAAACGATTTTCCTTCATCATTTCCGGCTGGGGCGGTATGGACGGCAGTTTAATCTCTTTCGTCCATTGGGTATAGGGTTCAACGCTCTTTTTCAATCGCCCAAACATTGTCGCATCCTGCGCGGTATCGCTTCGGCCTCCTCCATCCGGCAGGCCGCTATGGTGTCCCGCAATAGCAAAAGCCAGTGGGATTTGACCATATCGGGCAGCCACCTGTGCACCAGCCGTTGAGTGATCCACTTTTTCTCCGCCTTGCAGGCGCTTTTGAAACTTTGTACTATATTTACCAATATCATGCAGTAATCCAAGCCAAGTTCCCTGTTGCTGGGCATCAAAGGCTGCTGCAAATTGCCCACATAGGACTGCCGTTCCCTGCAAATGGTCCGCTACCGTTTGGACGCGGGTTCCGTCTTCACTGATATGAGCCAGCATCTTTTTCTCCTGGTGCATAATCAAACTCCCTTCTGTTTTGCTTTTCTCTATTATAGCAGATCACTCATCCCATAATTCGGACTTTCACTCCAGTTCTGCAATCTTTGTCATACTATCCAAATTTATCCATGTAGAATTGTTAGCTATTCCCATTAGCAGATATTTTTGATAAAATAAGATATTATAGGGTTTATGAATTCACTTTCTTATATTACTTCTTCATCTTACCGAAAAATCATTTACGCAAGGAGTGAAAGGCCATGAAAAGGAAGTTATTCTCATTTTCCGCCAGTGTTATCACCGCAATAATGTTTACCGCTTGTGCTGCAGCGCCAGAAAATAAACCTGCTTCCTCCGCTGCTCTTTCCCCGACCATTGAAGCTGTTGCCACAGCTATACCATCCACTAGCAATGCCAACTGGAAGTTACCGCCGCAATATGATTTTGACGAGATGATTCCTCTCTTCTCCCGCGAAACCCACACTGCCGGTTACGCCGCTGCCCGAAATCTGTACGCTGTGCGCAAGGGCGAACGCTGGAGCCTGTTTAATGCTGCCAACTGTAATGCTTTTCTGGAAGATTTGTCAGAAAGCATCCCGTACCTGTATGGTGAGCAGGAGCTCTCCATTGGGGTAGATGATACATACGATTACCAGAAGCTGAATGCCTTGGAAGAACAGATTAACCAGGAGCTGGTTGCCCAACAAATGCCTTTTACAACCATGCTGGGCGGGCACGGCGGGTATGGCATCCAGTGGATTTTAGGTGACAGCCAGATTTACCGTTCTGCTATTGGTGTCTATACATTTAGTGGCACGCCCATCGAACAGGTGTATGCTCCTGATTTGGTTGGCATCCAGCAAGGCATTTGGGATGATGAATATGCCGGTTATCTTGTTGACAATTCTGCACCTTTTGCCGTTGCGGATAAAAACGGTACAATTTTAACCGATTTCGACTACCAGGATGCCTGCATGGCCGGTGAATCTTTAATCGCGGTAAAGGATACAGCCGGTAACTGGGGATATTGCGACCAAAGCGGTGCTTTAGTAATCCCCTGCATTTATCAGCCGCAGATGAGTTTGTCCATCATGAACGAAACTGTTGAATATCCTTACGCAGACTTATCTGGCATGGTAGTTATGAAAAACCAATCCGGACAAAAGCTAGTTCTGGATGTTTACGGCAATGAGATAATTTCCGCTGGGCAATATGAAGATTTAGCCCCCGCGCGCGATGGCTGCGTATGGGCAAAACAGAATGGCCTTTGGGGCTTGCTGCAAGTACAGGATTATACCGAAAACAATGCCAACGTTATTCTGCCGGATGGATGCGTTGCACCAGATGTAACGCTTAGCCGAATTGATAGCCTTTGTACCTACACCACTGCTGATCATGGGCTGGTTATGCGTAAAGGTCCCGGTACAAATTATGAAAAAATGGATAATATCCCCTACGGTATCATCGTATGGGAATGCGGCTATAGCAGCAATGTGCCTGACTGGGTTGTTGTATATTACAGTGGGATTTATGGTTGGGTCAGTGATGAATACTTGGCTACCCACTATTTATTCCACTAGTAAATAATAAATAAAAAAGCAGGTGTTCATGTAGAAACGATATCGTCCTCCACGTGAATACCTGCTTTTTATAGCTTCTTTTATTATATCTGTTCTGTGCCGCTATTTGTCTCTGTATGAAATAAATAGCCGCTTATGCATTTGAATGAAGTGTTCTGTTTGTTTGCTTTTTTACTTAAAAGAATCGCGTAGGAGGCTCTCTTAACGAAAGCGCCGACCTCTCACACCACCGTGCGTACCGATCGGTACACGGCGGTTCAACCGCATAAGTGCAAGGACTCGTAGTAGCGCCTGAGGATACTAAAATATCCTGCTCCTGCGAGTCTTTCGTTTGCAATGGAACCTTTTAATACAGGACTACCGGCGATACGCCAATAACCCAGTCTGGAATTGCCCCACTGGTACTATTCCAAAATTCTTCGTTTGAGTTTCATTACTCATCGATATAATCTTTATCGAACCACTCGCCTAGCGAGTGGTTTTAGACATACAAAAAAAGCACCCTAGCTTACGCTATGGTGCTCTCCC
>ULSG01011132.1_pt1 | contig 15042 bp, 19 predicted proteins | sample 1956191 | NCBI WGS metagenome assembly ULSG01 (sample SAMEA4835703, study PRJEB28245) | human gut metagenome | biome: gut microbiome; material: fecal sample | place: Denmark | collected 2008 | reverse complement strand
TGACATATAATATAATTTGTATTAGAATAAAATTGTCGAAAGGCATTGCAGTAATATATCATATTTTAATATTTCAGATACAAAAAGAAATATTGAGGTTGAAAGAGGTCGGGAAATATTGTCATACGTCTGACAAATTGGTTATGAGCGACGAGCCGTGCTAGTCAAAACGCCATTGATATTTTATCAATGAAAGTTATCGCTATATCTTATGAAAGCGAAATATTATGGGTTGCAACCAATAGCAAGAAAGAGGAAAGAAAATGGAACAAACAAAAAAGTATGAAGTAACAGTATTAGAAAAGAAAGGAACTTGCGACAATTCGTTATTTGAGAAAATGGCGAAAAAAGGCGATATAACTTCAATTAAATTAAGCGAAGTTTTAGGAATGATCGTAAAAATAATTGGATATGCAAAATGTAATATCGTAACAGACGAAAAGAATTTTGACATATACTATTTCGACACAGAAGAATATGGCTTAATTTCAAGCGGAAGTGAAATATTTGCAGAATCTGTTGCAGATTATTACGGAGAAGTTGAAAACGTAAGACTTACAGAAGTAAAAACAAAGAAAGGCAAAACATATAAGGCAGTTCCTATTTTAGGAAATGAAAAAACAAACAAAAAAGAAGAAACTACAAACAAGAATGAGAAAGAAACAAGCGACGATTTACCATTCTAAAATTTTGTAGAAAAGAGGAATCGAAATGCCCAAAACAAAAATTGAATTGAACGCAGAACAACAAAAATTGTTCAATGAATTGAAAAAACTTTCAAAACGTGCGAATCAAAGAATCGTACGTCTTGAAAGAGAGTTCGGCAAGGACACTTGGGCTACAAAAAAGTTGAGGGACAGGCTTGCAACTGAACCGTTGCAGGCTTGGACTAAAACAGGGCGTGTAAAAGTTAATAAGTCAATGACAATAACACAAATGAAAGCAACAATAAAAGCAACACAACAATTCTTGAATTCGAAAACGTCAACAAAAAGAGGTATAAAACAAGTCAGAAAAACAACAATAAAAAATCTTGCAAAGTCACTTGGAACAGAGGAAGAAGACTTGTCAAACGACGAGGCTGAAACATTATACAATATGTTGTCAGACGATTACGTTTCAGACATTTTAAAATATATTCCCGCGTCTGATTTTTGGGCGTTAATAGAAGACGCCAAAGAACAGGGCGACACGCAAGAAGATTTTATTTCGCGTATTTCTGACTATATTGATTTTGGAAATGACGTTGATATGCGAAACAAATTGATAATGATATTTGAAAAATATGTAAAATAGGAATTGTGAATGATATTTTATGACCAATACAATGGGCATTGTGTTGATATTGTTGGAGATAGAAAGAAAATTGACAATACAATATATTCATTCGATATTGAAACAACTTCATATTTAATTTTAGACGGAAAACAAGTTGCAGGAATCGACTATCAGAAATTGACGAAAGAGGAACAGGAAAGAGCTGAATTTCGTTCGTGTATGTATATTTGGATGTTTTCAATCAATGACACAGTTTATTACGGCAGAACTTGGGAACAATTTAAAAAGTTTCTTGATAGATTGGAACTATACGACAGCGAAAAAAAGATTGTTTTTATTCATAATCTTGCTTTTGAATTTCAATTTCTAAAAGGTGTCTTTAATTTTACAGACGTTCTTGCAAGGAAATCCCATAAAGTTATGAGGTGTTTTTTTGAAGACTACAACATAGAATTACGTTGTACGTATCTTATGTCGAATTGTGCTTTGAAATATTTGCCGAAAATTTTCAATTTGCCTGTTGAAAAACAGGTCGGCGACCTTGACTATTCATTAGTAAGGACGCCAAAAACTGAACTTTCTTCGCAGGAGATGAAATATTGCGAAAATGATTGTTTAGTTATATATTATTATATCCAAAGAGAACTTGAAACATACGAAAGAGTTGATAAAATTCCGCTTACTTCAACGGGACACGTAAGACGAGAATTGAAAAACAAAGTTCTTAACGATTGGAATTATAGAAATAAAGTAAAAAAAGCAATAAACACAGATCCGCATATATATAATTTGTTACAAGACGCATTTGCGGGAGGATATACGCACGCAAATTGGATATATGTTGACGAAATTTTGGAAGACATTGACAGTTATGATTTTACTTCAAGTTATCCGTATATTTTAGTGTCGCACCAATTCCCGTCAACAGCATTTAAAAAATGCAGAATAACAAGAGCAGAACAAATGTCAAAAAGATTTGCATATTTGCTTGTTGTAAAATTTACAAATGTAAAATGTAAGTATTACAACAATTTTATTTCACAAAGTAAATGCAAAAATATTGTTGGCGGACGTTATGACAACGGACGTATAATTCAAGCAGAATCGTTTGAAATAACTTTGACTGATATTGATTTTTATTTTATACTTGAAACTTACGAATGTCAATACGAAATATTAGAAATATATTATTCAAAGTACAATTATTTGCCAAAACAATTTATTGAATTTGTTCTTGAAAAATATGTAAATAAAACACAATTCAAAAATGTTCAAGGAAAAGAAGTTGAATACGCGAAAGAAAAAAATAAGTTCAACGCTTTGTATGGAATGAGTGTAACGAATATGATTCGTGACGAAGTTGTTTTCGATAATAAAACAGGTTGGTCAGAACGTCCGCTTTCAAATGACGAAATTGTTGAGGCATTAGAAAACGAAAAGAAAAAATCTTTTTTGTCTTTTGCTTATGGTGTTTGGGTAACAGCTTTTGCAAGAAGTAATTTATTGAAAAATGTAATAAAAATGGACGAATTTGTTGTCTATTGCGACACAGATTCGGCAAAATTAAAACAGGGATATAATAAACAAGTTATTGAAGAATATAACAATTTTGTAAGAAAAAAAATTGAACACGTTTCTGAAAAATTAGAAATTCCAATGGAAAAATTTGAGCCCGCTGACGTGTTCGGCAAAAAACATTTACTTGGTTTGTTTGAATGTGAAACAGACAAAGGACGTTTGCATACTTATGACAAATTTATAACGCAAGGTGCAAAGAAATATGCTGTTGAAATAGACGGAAAAATTGAAATAACTGTTGCAGGTGTTCCAAAACAGGGTGCAAAGGCTTTGTCTAGTTTAGACGATTTTAGGGACGATTTTGTTTTTGAGTTTGAAGACACAAACAAAAACTTAATAATATATTGTGAGAATCAGACGGAATTTAATTTGACAGATTATAACGGGACTTGTTATAATGTAAATGACACTTGCGGTTGTTGTATATTGCCAACAACTTATGTTTTAGGAAAAGCCTTGGAATATTCAAATTTGATTTCAGACAATTCAAGCAAACGTGCAAGATTTAAGGAGTGATAAAAATTGAAAGATTTGGAATTTATAAAGAAATTCTCGAAAATTTCAGTTTCGGGAATATGTGAAAGAAAGAAAATAAATAGGGGCAATTTGTTGAATAATAATTCAACGCCCAAAAATGCGAAAATAGTTCGCGAAGAAATAGAATCAGAAATTGCAAAATTATATATTAAGGAAAACAAAGAAAATGAGCAATAAAAAAATAATTCACTATAATTTGGATAAAATCGACGCTGTCGGTGCAAGATTCAATCTGATATATGGCGAACGTTCAAACGGAAAAAGCTATCAATTAAAACACAAAAAAGCTGTTGAAAAATATTTGAAAACGGGGAAACGATTTATTCTTATGCGTCGTTGGAAAGAAGAAATTTCGTCAGAAAAAATTGAACAATATTTTCAAGACGTTGACGTTTCAAAGTTGACAAATGGAAAATATAATTGTATAACTTTATACAGAAAGTTGTTATATTTATCTAATTATGACAGCGAAACAGGAAAAACAAAAAGATTCGAAAAAATTGGATATGTTGTCGCGTTATCAACTGAACAAAATTATGCAGGGGCGTCCTACTTGGACGTCGAAGACATAATTTTTGAAGAATTTATGTCAAGAAGTGTTTACATTGCGAACGAAAGTAATAAACTTATGAACTTTTATGCAACTGTTGACAGAAAACGTTTGACAACACGTTTATGGCTTGTTGGAAATACAATTTCAAGAGTTTGCCCATATATAAACGATTGGGGTTTGCATAATGTTATAAGTTCACAAAAACAAGGAACAATCAAAGTTGTTGAATTTGACGGGAAATCTGAATGGCTTTCAGAAAAAATCAAAATTGCTATTGAATATTGTCAGTCAACAGGTGTTTCGTCGGGAACAATAGGAACAAACGCGAATATGATAAACACAGGGGCTTGGGAAACAGCACCGCAACCCCATTTGCCAAAGTCTTATAACGCATACGATTGCTTATATCGTTTCGGGTTTCAATACCAAGGTTTCAAATTTTTGTGTGAATATCTTATGGACAAAGAATTGAAAAAGGACGCTTGTTGGTTTATCCGACCATATTTCAAGGAATTTTCTGACAAAATTATTGTTTTTTCTGATTCAATAAAAATAAGTAAATTTTGGCAACGTGATATTTATAACATTTCAATTAAAAATGAAAAATTGCGTAACTTGTTTATGACGTTCAAAGAAAACAAAATTTTTTATGCAAACGATTTGTGCGGAACTGATTTCAAACAGGTTATTGATTTTCAGATTAGGAGGTAAAATATGAATAGTCAAATTATATTAGTAAAAAATATAAATATTGACAAAGAGTACACAAACGTTTTAAATTACACAGAATCACAAATGCTTGCGTTGTGTAGAGCAAACGCAGTTGCGTCCGCTGACAACTATTCGTTTTTAAGACCAACAGGAACAATTTTCGTTGGTTTTACTTATTCGCAATGTTTACAAGCAAATTACATTGCATTCCAAAACCCCGACTATGACAACAAATGGTTTTTTGCTTGGATAGACGACGTTATATACAAGAGCAATCAAAATTGCGAATTGAAATTCACAATTGACGCTTGGTCAACTTGGTTTAAAAAATGGACGCCAAAAAAATGTTTTATAAATAGACAACACGTAAACGACGACACAATTGGTCTTCATACAGTACCCGAAAATTTGGACGTCGGCGAAGTAGTAGAAGAAAGTCAAACGGAAGATTTAAGCTATGGAAAAGAATTTGGTTATTGGGTAGCTGTTGCGTCAAATTGGAAAATCAAAGACGGTTCAACAGGCTTTGAAATATTAGACACCGACAAGGGTTCGCAATATGCGGGCGTGACAGTTTATAACAATACAGTTTTTGGAACACAAATTTTCTTAATAAATATACAAGAACTTGCAGACTTTAAAGACTTATATTTGTTAATTGCAAGAACCAATATGGACGGACACGTTGAAGACATTCAAAACATTTTTATTGTTCCCGATTTGGCAATTGATATGGCACATTTGACACAGCATACAGCGAAAATGAGCGACAATTTAGAATTCTCATATTATACAATGCCTTACGATTTAGAACCCGAAAAATTTAACACAGTCATTCAAAAATTGACAAGTTTCAATGATTACACGCCAAAAAACAATAAATGTTTTGTCTATCCGTACAATTATATATTTGTTTCAAACAACCAAGGAAGTAACAACATATATAAATACGAAGACTTTACAACTGACACTTGCGTTTTTGAAAATCAATTTTCAATGGCTGTTGGTGGAAGTGGTCGAATTGTTCCAAAGAATTATAAAAGAATGCCAACAAATGATGACGAGGCGTTGCCACTTGGAAAATATCCAACGTGTGCTTGGTCTTCTGACGCATTCACAAATTGGCTTACACAAAACAGCGTAAACCTTGCAACAAGTCTTGCAATGACAGCAGGAGGAATCGCACTTTCAGTTGCAACAATGGGAACAGCAACGCCCGCTGTTGTTGGTGCAATGGCATTGTCAACAGCAGGAACAGTCGCAAACACAATTGGTCAATTTCGTCAAGCGTCTTTACTTCCAAACATAAGCGGAGGACAAGCAACAGGCGACGTGGTTTGGGCGTCAAACAGAAATTTATTTACTTTTAGACAAATGAGAGTTAAGACAGAATATTTAAGAATCATTGACGATTATTTCACACGCTTTGGATATTCAATAAAAAGACTTGAAATGCCAAACATAAGCGGTCGTGCAAATTGGAATTATGTTGAAATAGGTTCAACAGAAGAAATTGGCTACGGCGAAGTTCCAAGCAAATTTATGCAAACAATAAACAATGCGTGCAGACGTGGTGTCACAATTTGGCATAATCACGCAAACGTTGGAAATTACAATTTGAATAATGGTATTGTTTAGCCGTAAAAATTTTACGGCAACAAAAAAAGAGAGGTTATAACCTCTCTTTTTTATTAAGGATTGAAACTTTCACTTGCAATTATTGTTGGACTTGTCAAAGGTGTCGAAACGTTTTTAGATAAATATATTTGATTTGAAAATCTTGACATTATTCTTGTAATACAAGGATTCAATGACGAATTTCTATCACTTGATTTTACAGCAAGACCGCAATAAAATTTTCCTTTTTGGTCAACAGCCCCGTTTATTAAGGCAAGTGTGTAAGAACCAACGTGAGAATTGCTTTTAATATTTTGAACTGTTATTGTTCCATTTGTGCCAACAACTAAAATTGCACGAATTAGTTGATCATTTCCCATTGAAATATCTATGTCATAAGTTCCCGCCCTTAATACAGCAAATTGATAATATGCGTTTTGTTGCATTGCAATTGTCCAAGGATTTTCAACAGAAAGATAAGAATCTTCATTTCTAACTTGAAAACATTTTATATTGTCTATATCTTCAAACATTCCGTTGTATGTCTGAATGTTCAATAATTTTACTTTGTTATGTGTATTGAAATATTCCCAATAGTTAGCCGTCAAGTTATCAATGTCAATTCCTTTTTTTGTTCCTTGTGTTGGTGGTTGTAAATTTCCGCCGTTAATTATAAATTTTGTTGGATATTGATTGAATTTAATTAAAGACGTTGTATAAGTTTCATTTTGTTTCCAAAATACTGTGTAAAAATTATTTACAAATACAGAAACATTTGAAGACGAAACCAAAATTGATTGAGCGTAAGTGTCAATATATAAATTATTGAATAAATATGTTCCGCCTCCGTCACATTCAACTCCTATTGTGTCGTTATATTCACTCGCAGAAACATTGTCTTTTGAATAACTAGTTGTTAAGTGAACATTTGAAATTAAGTCGCCACCGCTATGCAAATACATTGCTTTTTTTATTCTTTGAATTCTTATTTCGTCTAATTCGTTGTCAGTACCGTACATATATAATCCAACCGCATTTGAATAAACGTCCGCACCATAACCCGAAATTGATATATTGAACAATCTAGCGTCAGTTGATGCAGAAGTGTTTGTTCCTCTATCCAAGTATATTCCAATATTTCCAACATTTATCATATATATATCTTTTAAAATTGTAAATTTTCTATTTGCTGTAAGATATATACCATATATTGTATTGCTTGCGTCCCATACTCCACCTTGAACAACCATTTTTCCATAAGCTGAATATCTTTCGTAAGTTCCTGTAATATCTTTTGCAATTTCAAGTAATGCGTTTATTTGTGTATTTGTTTTTATTATTGCGTTGTCTTCTAATATTAAATTTACTTGATATTCATTTCCTTTTTTTATTGATAAAGGTGCGGAAATTAAATATTCGCCATTAGGAAAATATATATTGTGATGTGGAAAATTATCAATACAATTTTGAATTGCAATTGTATCGTCTGAAATTCCGTCACCTTTTGCACCGTGTTCGAGAACATTTATTGTTTTATAACTATTTATGAAGTTTCTTGCGACTTCATCTTTAATATTATACGTTTCATTTTCAAGACGTATTTTTGAAATATCCATTTTTTATTCCTCTCTTTCTTTAATTTCCAAGTGAACCGATTTCAAGTAAAATTTCTAATGTTTCAGTTCCGCTTGTATATTCTCCGACAATTTTAGAATTGTCAATTTTAGTATTTGCATTTGTTGCATTTGTGTTTGCTGTGTTTGCTGTTCCTTGTGCTGTTTGTGCGTTTGTGTTTGCTGTGTTTGCTGTACTTTGTGCTGACGCAGAATCCAAAATTGCTTGGTCAGCTTTTGCGTCAGCTGAATTTGCTGTTGTCTGTGCTGACTGTGCTGTTTGTCTTGCTGTTGAATCTTTTATTGCGTAAGTGTTTATTCCAATTTTTAAATTTGAAATATCCATTTTTTATTCCTCGCTTTCTGTATGGTTTAAATATAGAATCAATGTTTCAGTTTCAGCGTCATACATACTGTCAATCATCATATCGTTGAATTTTTCTTCTATATATTCATTCAATTTTTGTTCAAGAACGGAATTGATAAAACGAATTATTTCGTTTGTTTTTCCGCCTAGTTTTTGAAGAATTTGCCATTCTGTTATGCTGTCAAATGTTTCGTCTATGAATGGAAATTCAGTCAAAACGCCAATGTGTATTGGTCTTATGTTGTCTTTTTTAAAATTAGGTTTCATTTTTATTCCTCCTATACTAATTGATAGAATAGACATTCAAGTTCTTTGAATATCATTCCGTATATTGAATTTATATTTTCTTGAAATTCTTTATATATTGCAATTTTATCCGCAGGACTTCTTTTCACGATTTCGTGATATTGGTTGTCGTCCTTTGTATTGTTTTTGCTGTTTGACGTACCATTTGAACTTGAATTGTCTGTTGATTCTCCGTTGTTTTGGTCGTAACTATAATTTGAAACATAAGAGCCGTCACGTAACAATTCCAATTGGTCTTGGGGAAGTTCGCTGTTACGTCTGTCACTTATTTCATTTGAACGTGTTGTTGATTGATTTTCAAGAGTGTTTGAAGTTTCAGCCGTATTGTCAATTATTCTGTTGTCTGTTCCTGTTTTTTCTGTTATTTCTCCGTCATTGAATATGTCCCAATTTTCAACAGATTCGAACATTTTATTGTATAATGGCATTATCTCGTTAAGTTTTATGTCAAGTTGTATTGAAAAAAGTGTCACAGTTTCAAAACCAATTCTACGCATAAGAAAATGATTTAAAATCATTGTTTCAAATTTTTCCTTTGTTATTAAATTTGTCAAAGGATAATCAAAGTTGAATATTTTTCCGCGTCCCTCTTTTGCCAAGTCTTTTACTTTTGTTTTTGGTTCTTTGTCATAATTTACTATTGATTCTAAAATGCTGTAAACTGTTGGCGGTTGTTGATTATAACTTGGGATTCTCGGAAAAACTAAAAAATAATCGTTCCAAGGTATCATATTTCGTCGCCCCCCTCGTCTTCGTTTTCTTCGTCAAAGTCAAATTCTTCAAGTTCTTTTGCAGTTGTTGGGATTCCGTCATAATATTGAACTTCGATATTTTCTCCGAATTTATCGTTTATAAGTTCAATTGCCTTTTGTCTTGGTTCAAAACGACTGTATCTACTCGCAACCGTTCCGCCTTGCATTGCTGAAATTTCGTCTTTTATATTTCTTTCTTTTTTCTGATAAGACAAATTGGCGATTCCGATAAGACGTAAAAATTCATTGTATATTTTGTCTTTGTCAAGACCTATTTTGTCGGCAACGTATGGTGCAGGTTCTAAAACTAAAGTTGTATCGTCCAAGTCAACGTCGTCATAAGTCAAAACAACGTTTTCGTATCCGTCAACATTATTGACAATGTCTTTGATTGATTTTTCTTTTTCTGTTTTTGTTTTCCAAAACCTAGGTGTTTTTTGTTGTGCAATGTTTATGTCAATTGTTCTTGTTGCCTGTGCCAAACGTTCCGCATATTGAAGAATGTCAAGGCATAATGGATAACGTCCGTTATTATCATACATTATTATAAATTCGTCTTGTTTTAAAACTCTTGTATATCCGTTACGTGCAATTACTTCAATTGTTCTTGGTCTTCCGTACACGTCCAAGTTTCCGACACTTGTAAATGGCAACGCAAGTAAGCCCATAACTTCGTCTTTGAAAAATGCGATTGCCCCTTTTCTTAATAGTTGCTTATTAAGATATGCAGTATCAATGAAAGTTGGCATATTTTTGAATTCAAAAACATTTTCGGCAAGTGTCAACAATTGTCTTTTATACATTTCATAAGTTTTGAAATTTGAAAGTTGACTATTGATTAGCTTTTTTTGCATTGTTTTTTCTCCTTTCTAAAAATAAGGTGCAACGTTTATTTGTTGCACCTTTTTTCAATAGGCTTACGCAACTGTGATTGTTGCTGTTCCTGTTTTTGTACTATCATAAATTGATTGTGCTGTTACTGTTATTGATTCAACTGTTGCACTTGCAGGAACTTTCAATGTTCCGTCACTTGATATTGTTACGCCGTCAGTTTCGGCAGTACTATCAACAGCCCAACCAACAGCCTTATTTGCAAAACCTGTTGTTGCAACTGTTGCTGTTAATTTTAGAGTTTGTCCCTTGCTTACTGTTGCAGTTGCAGGGCTTACACTTACACTTGTAACGGCAGGTGTATCGCTTGTAAATACAGCACCATTTTCAAATGGACTTGTTGAAAATACTCTCCAAGCGTGTAAGAAGTGATTATTTTCAAGGGTTGTTGGATTGTAAAATTCTGTTTGTTTTTCTCCGCTTTCTGTGTCTAATGCATAGTCGTAATCCATAAACCATTCACGAGAAATTAAGACAGCAGGAATTGTTGCAAGTTGTGTTAGTTCGTCAGATGTAAAGTTGACAAATGCACTTCCAAGTAATTCTGTTAGTCTGTTTGTGTCGTGTGAATTGAATCCGTCAATTAAAACAAGTCTTGATTTCATGTCGGCTTCATCTCTGAAATATGAAGTTGCAAGAACTTCTGTTGAGAAATCAGCCTCAAAGTCTGTGTTTATAATCATTATTTGGTCGTCAAATGAAGTTGCACGTCTAACGCCCGCAGGGTTATAATTTGGACTTCTGAATGTCATTTTATTTGAAATAGATTTCAATGCAGAAACTCTTTGTCTTGGTGTTAAGTTTGCATAATCGTCTATTTTAACACTTGTCATTGTTCCGTCTAAAATTCTTCTACATAACATATATTTGTCAACAATGTATGTGTCATATTTTAGTGATTCATATAACATTGCGATTGCATTGTCGATAAAGTCGAATAAACTGTCTTCACTATCGAACGCCATTGCAAGTTGAGAATCACTTGTTGTTGTTTGGTAGAATTTTTGGAAGTTTATTTCGTGAATATAATTGAATACGTTTGGAACGACAGTTTCAAGGAATCTTTCTTTATTTGAAAAGTTTTCGTTATAATCATATACATTGCATAAGTCGTTTATTAACTCTCTTATTTGTTGACCAAAACGAAGTGTTCCTCTCTTTGTAAAATTCCAAGGGTTGTCCCAACCATTTCTTTTGATTACAGTAAGACCAATTAAGTTTACTGTATTTATAAATGCGTTTCTATATCTTTGATTGTTTATTATGATTTTTCCTATTGGTGCTATTGACTGACCTTGAACAGGTAAGTCGATTTCGCCTTTTAATTCAGGCGTTACGTTTATAATGTAACTTAATAATTCAGCACTTGTTTTTGCTGAAACTGTTTGTTTAGTTGCCATTTTCTTTTCCTCCTATAAATTTTTAAATTTCTTTGACGTCGATAACTTCTTCTTCTTTTAATTCTTCGCCGTCTTCTTTTTCGTCTTCTTTGACTTCTTCGCCTTTTAGAAATCTTTCTTTGTATTTAGCTTTTAAGTCATTGTATTTGATTTCTAATTCGTCGTAAGCTGTTTTTTCGACTTTGTCGCCGTCCTCTGATTCAACGAAACTGTCTTCAATGTCTTCAAGTAAGGCAATTTGTGTGTCTTCGTCGGCAACGACTTCTGTAATTTTCTTTTTTAAGTCTTCTTTACTTAACTTCATTGTATCGTTCCTCCTCTCTTTCTAACTTTTCGCATAATTTTGTAAGTGCAATTGTGTTGTTGTTTAACGCCTCTTTTATTTCGTCTTTGAACGCGTTCATTTCTTGACTATGTTGTGCATTCAATTCTTTGACATCTTCTCTATTGTTTTTTGTTTGTTCTTTTACATATAGAGCCATACAAATACACGCGACAATTGGAAAACCAAGAGTGCTTATTAGTTGAACCCAAGTTTCCATTTTTGTTCCTCCTCTTTTGATTTTACATATTTATTATACGCATATTTTTAATTTTTTGTCAAGAAAAAACGACTATTTTTTAAAATAGTCGTTTTCTTCTTATTTTATTTGTCAATACAGCCCAAGGAAATTTGTGCTTTTTTATTGTAATTGTCGGTGTTGGAGGCACAGGCGTTCCGTCGTATATCCACCACGTGTCATCTATATTGTCAATTCCCATATAATCGCAGGGGTTTAAATAATCGCTTTGAACATAAGACCAATGCCAAACATTATTCCAACGATTCAAGTCTTGCATTTCAACGTGCAAGTGAATTCCTGTTGAATTTCCTGTTGTTCCCTCCATTCCAACTTGTTGTCCTTTTTGTACCGAATCGCCAACAGCTACAATTGGAACGTCGGCAAGGTGCATATATAATGTTGCGTAACCATAAGTTGCAGACAAAGGGTTGTTGTCTTTGATTACAATCCAATTTCCTTGGCTTGAATCATAACCAAGAGAATGAACAACCCCGTCAAGCATACTATAAACAGGCTTTGAATCACTTGTCGCAATGTCTAAACCTCTGTGAATTTGAGGTTGTCCCGTAATTGGATTGATACGTTCCGTCCACCACGGCGACGTTATTAAGAATCTATCATTTATAAAAGGGGCTATATGACGAACAATATTGTCAGCCATAATTTTTTATACCTTTCTTATATTATTTTTGTTAATTGCACAAGTGACAGTTTTTCCGATTCCTATTACAATTCTGTCGCCTTTGACTTCTATTACGTCATATATGTCGTAATATGTTTTGAATGGTTGTCCGTTATATTGTGTCGCATTTAAAACTTTTACTTTGTCGCCAACATTGATATTATTTGAAACAGGTTTTGCCGTATATCCTAAAATTTCATTGACTCTTTGTTGTACTTGACTATATAATGCACCAAGTTTTTGTTTTCTTTCTTCGCCGTTTCCGTATTTTCCATTTATAACGTCCCTTGCAAGTTGTTCTATATCTACATTCGCAGAGTTTTCCACAGGGTTTTCCACATTATCAACATTGTCATATTTCGTCAAATTGTTTGAATTTATAATTGACATAATTGTGTTGATATATGTTGGACTTGTTGCATATCCGCCATTTTTTATTGCTGTTATACATTCAAGCGGACTATTTGCAACGCAAGCCTTTCTATATCTTTCCGCCTTTGTTATTAAGTCGAAATAATCGGAAATTGATTCTTGCAAATTATTGTATGCCCTAAAACAAGCATTTATATTTGTATAACTTACGCCGTCGTAACATTCTTTTGTGTTTGCATTATATACTTTCCCTTTCCAATTTGAAGTTGCCTTGATTCCAAAAATTGCATTTGCTTTCATCATAATTTGAGATTGTCCCCAACCACTTTCACAAATTGCCTGTGCAATAACAACACTTGCAAAAAGTGGTTTTCCTCTCCTGTTGTTTTCTTCAACAACTAATTTTGACACAGTTTCTAAAAATTCATTTTTTGTCATTTTCGTTTCCCTCCCTTTTCATTGTTGCTGTACCTTTGACAGTAACATTTTCAATTTTGAAGTCTTTTGATTTTCCAATAAGTTTTTTCATTTTTCTTGACCTCCTATAAATAATTTTATATAGTATTTTATCATTTCAATATTTGCAGTATAAGTCAAATTGTCTTTCCATTCATAAAATATTGTTTTTGTTCCAATGTTTATACTATACATTTTTATTTTAACATATTCAACATTGATTTTCAATGTTGGAAATATTTCTTGCAATGATTCTTCGATTTCAGCTATCATTTTTATTCCTCCATTCCTAGTGATATTTTTAAGCATTTGTCAATTTCTTTCATTTCAGCGTCATTCAAATGATAATTGATATTTGAGTTTATTTGGTCTTGATTCAATGTTTTTATTTGTTCACATAAAACAACGCTGTCGTGATAACTTATTCGATAGTGTGTTGGCTGTGCGACTTTTTTAAGTTTACTTGTCAAAGGACACGCCAACACAATGTCTGAAAAGTAATTTCCTGTATTATTTGAAACAATCAAATATGGTCTTGAATATTCTTCAATAGAACTTGTTTCAATATTTTGTTTTCGCATTTGCACATATACAACGTCCCCGCGTTTAAAATTTTTTGATTTTCGTAATTGTTCTTTTAACTTTTTATTTTCTTCGATAAGTTTTAATATGTAACTATCCATATATTTTTATTTCCTTTCTATTCAATAGTTGGAATATGATTCAATAATTCTTCATATTCAATTGTTGGTTTTAATTTTTCAACTTTATTGTCATATACAATTGGAATCTTTATAAATAAATTTAAAATTGTTTGATTGCTTAATTTTCCGTCGTAATTATACATTTTTTTGATTTTGTCTTTTGCTGTTGCTGACGCTGTTCGCATTGCCCTTTCAACTTGACTTGCTGTTTTATTATTGTATTTTCCTATTTCTTCATATATTTTTGTCATTGTTGTATTTTGTTTTTTCTTATATAGATTGATTGCAGTTATCCAATAATAAAAACCGTCTGAATTGATATTGAATCCAAGTTCGAAAAGATATTGCCTTTGTAAATTATAAAGTTGTCCGCTGTGTCTACTACCGAATTTTATTTCAAATTTTTTGTCTGTGTCAATTTTGTTAATATCATAATACATTTTTATTCCTCCCCTTGATAAAAATAATTGTTAGCTTTTGCAACTAACCATATATAAAATAAACTTGCTGTCTTTAAAACTATAATGCCGAATGTCAATTCTTCTATTTCTCCGATTAGTATTAAGAAAGCAATTGACATTGTTATAAATAAAAATACTTTTTTCATTTTCTTTCATCTCCTTTCGACAATTTTATTCTAATACAAATTATATTATATGTCA
>ULSG01001039.1_pt1 | contig 15091 bp, 14 predicted proteins | sample 1956191 | NCBI WGS metagenome assembly ULSG01 (sample SAMEA4835703, study PRJEB28245) | human gut metagenome | biome: gut microbiome; material: fecal sample | place: Denmark | collected 2008 | reverse complement strand
ACGGCGGCAACGCAGCCATGATGCACTACCACGCCACCCCGGAGGATCACGCCGTTTTGCAGCGCAAGGGCTTTTTGCTGGTGGACAGCGGCGCAACCTACATGGACGGCACCACCGACATCACCCGCACCTACCCGCTGGGCGAGCTGACCGAGGACGAGCGGCTGTTCTATACCTGGACTTTGCAGTGCCACATCGACATTGCCAAGGCTGTCTGGCTGGATTACTGCGACTGCCACATGCTGGACACCATCGCCCGCGAGCCGCTGTGGCGCCACCTCATCAACTACCGCTGCGGCACCGGCCACAGCGTCAGCTTTGTGGGCAACGTCCATGAGGGCCCCCACGCTCTGAACGGCCGCAACACCACCCTGATGCGCCCGGGCATGATCGTTACCGACGAGCCCGGCGTGTATGAAGCCGGCGAGGTGGGCATCCGCATCGAGAACGAGATCGAGTGCTACCACAAGGCCGACAACCAGTACGGCACCTTCCTTGCCTTCCGTCCCCTCACCTTTGTGCCCATCGCTACTTCTCCCATCGTGCCCGGCGTGCTGGACAAGGAGCAGGTCGCTTGGCTGAACGACTACCACCGCAAGGTGTTCGAGCAGCTGGCACCCCGCCTGACCGAGGACGAGCGCGCATGGCTGGCTGAGAAGTGCGCCGCCATCGGCTGCTAATGCTAAAAAGAACAAAAGTCAGCTGCCGCTTGCCGTCCTGACTCTTGCCGTAAAAATGCAATTCCGGGCAGACCGCAGTCTGCCCGGAATTGCTTGATTTAAGATGATTTTTCCGCAAAGGAAGCCAAACCATGATCTTTCACATTGCGATCTGCAGCCCGGACGGGGCGCTGCGCAGCCGGCTGGAGCACCAGTGCATGGAGTTCTTCGCCCGGCGGGAGGACGCCTGCATCGTGGAGCAGCTGCAAAGCCCGGAGGCGCTTTTGCAGCAGGATGCCGCCGGGCTGCGGTACGAGCTGTACCTCATCGAGCTTGCGGCGATAGCCCGGCCCGAAGGGCTTACGGCGGCGGCAGAGCTGCGCCGCCGGGGACGCCGCGCGCCGCTGGCCTTTGTGGCACGCACCCCGGCCCACGCATACAGCGCCTACCGGGTGGACGCCATGCAGTATTTGCTGCAGCCGGTGCACCAGCCGGAAGTTTCTGCCCTGCTCAAGCGGGCGGTGGAGCCGGAATACGGCCCCACCCTTACCGTGACCACCGCAGACGGCGTGCGGGCGCTGGCCTATGCCGAAATTGAATATCTGGAATGCACCCACCACATCGTGCACTTTCACCTGACCACCGGAGAGGATGTGGCCTCCCTCTCGCTGCGGGTGCCCTTTTCCACCGTGGCGCAGCCGCTATTGGCAGACGGCCGCTTTGTGCAGCCGCACCGCTCCTATGTGGTCAATCTGGAAGCAGTACAGCTGCTGTCCCCCGGCGAGGTACGGATGCGCAGCGGGGCGCGCATTCCCATTCCCCGCGGGCGGGAAGCCGCCGTCCGGGAGGCTTTCTGCGCTCGATTGGGGTAAAGAAAAAATGAAGAAGCCGCTGCACGCAAGATTGCTGTGCAGCGGCTTTTGTTTTACGGAAAATTATCACTTGGACTGGGTTCTGCGCTTCAGCAGGGTCTGGACAGGGCCTGCGGGCATGAAACGCTCCGACTGGGCAATGAGGGTGTGGTACAGCCGCAGCTGATTGCCACGGGCGATCCCCAGTTCGGACAGCATCTGCTTGTAATGGGGGAACATCTGCAAACGGCTGTTCACGATCTTGCCAAGGTCTGCATTGGTATGCAGCAGACTCTGGGGGTTTTGGATGTAGTAATAACCCGGAGCGGCAAGGGCGGTATAGGCCTTCGCCAGCCGGAAATACCGCACATTGAACAGCTGATCCTCGTTGTAAACTTCGCGGGTGAACCAGAGCCCCGCGTTCATCAAAAGGCTGCGGCGGTACAGCTTATTCCAAACAACGTTGAAATAGAAGGAGGAGGGCTTTTTCATGTACTCCTGCATAAACTCCTTCTGGCCGTAATTTCCGGCAGGCAGAAAGCTGTAAACGTTCACCTCCGGCTCGGCGGTGTCGGTCTGTACGCCCAGCTGCGCCAGCAGCTTTTCGGTGCGCTGGCCGCTTTTGCTGGAAGCCAGCGGGATCACCATCCAATAGGGTGCAACGACCAGATCGGCATAGTTCTTCTCGGCGGCTTCCACCATGCGGGCGGTAAAGGTGGGTTCGATATAATCATCACTGTCCACGAACTGCAGATACTTGCCGTGGGCAATGCGCATCCCGGCGTTGCGGGTGAGGGAAAGTCCCTCGTTCTCCTTGCTGATGACCACCACGCGGGGGTCTTTTGCCCGGAACTGCTCACAGATGGCAAGGCTGCCATCCGGGGAGCCATCGTTCACCACGATGATCTCAAGGTTCTGGTAGCTCTGGCCGCAGATGCTTTCCAGACAGCGGGCAAGGGTCTTTTCCACGTTGTAAACGGGCACGATCACGCTGACGAGCGGGGTGTTCATGGGGTTCCTCCTTCACAGGCTTACTCCGTTCCGAGTTTCTGCTTTTTCTTGGCGGCAGTCTTTCGTCCGCTGCGCTCGGCGGCAAGCTCCGCTTCCTCGTCGCTGCCGGCAAAAAAGGCATACCAGTACTCTGCCGCGTCGCTCAGCGCCTTCTGGATGCCAATCGTGGGGCTTACGCTTTCCGCCAGCCCCAGCAGCGAGGCGTGCAGCTGGGTCTGCACCTCCTCGTAGAGGCCCAGTTTCGTGTAAAGAGCCTTATAATAGTCTATCATTTGCAGACGGTTCTGCATGATGGTGGACAGATTGATCTGGGTGTGGCAGATGCTCTGCGGGTTCTGGACATAGTAATAACCCGGTTCCTCCAGCGAGACCACCCGTTCCACAAATTCCAGATACCGGATATTGAACTGCTGATCCTCGGCGTGGATCATCTCGTTGGTAAACTCCAGCCCGTGGGCGTTCAATACGTCCCGGCGGTAGAGCTTGTTCCACACCACATTATAGAAAAAGGTCACAGGCTTTTCCATCAGGTGCAGCGCATAGCTTTTCTGGTCGTAGACACCGGCGGGCAGAAAACCATACTCCCGGTACTCCACCTCCGGCTTTTTCCGGCGCAGCTTCTTTTTGGCGATGTTCTCCGGGTTGCTTGCCTTGACCTTTTCCCGCAGCTGCTCCTTCTGGATATCCCGGGGGATCTCCATCCAGTAGGGCGAGATGACCAGTGTGGCATCGTGCTGCTCGGCAGCTGTCACCATACGCTGGGTAAAATCCGGGGCAAGGTGGTCATCACTGTCCACGAACTGCAAATATTTGCCCTGTGCCAGCCGCATACCCACATTGCGGGTGATGGAAAGGCCCTCGTTTTCCTTGTCCACCACCACGATGCGTGGATCCTTTGCCCGGAACTGCTCACAAATGGCAAGGCTGTCATCCGTAGAGCCATCGTTCAGCACGATGATCTCCAGCTCCTGATAGGTCTGGCTGCAAATACTTTCCAGACAGCGGGCAACACTATTTTGCGTGTTATACACAGGCACGATAATGCTGACGAGCGGGTTTGTCATGACAGGGATCTCCTTTTGACGATAAGGTTTGGTTTTTTTCGCTTCACCAAAGCACGTCTTTGTAAAAAAGACGTAATTATTTATATTATCATACTCCTATGGCACGCAAAATGCAAGGGGATGGGCGTTTTATCCATCCGGGAGCAGGCAGTTTATACCTGCGCCCAGTCCAGTGCAGTCCAGTCCGGCAAAAACTGATTGCATATCCGGCGCAGGGCGGGGGCGTCGGCAGCGCTGGTGGTGTCCTGAATGCCCACCAGATAAAAGCCGGCGTCGTGGGCAGTCTGGGCGGCGTAGAGGGCGTCCTCGCACACGGCACACCCGGCGGGCTCCGTGCCGCCAAGGCGGTGTAGCGCCTCCATAAAGGGGGCGGGGCTGCTCTTGCTCATGGCGCCCCGTGCCTCGATGTAGAAATCAAAGTATTCGTCGATGCCAAGGCGGGTCAGCACGGTGCGGCACTGGCTGCTCCATGTGTTAGAGCATACGCACATCCGCGCGCCCTCGGCCCGCAGCCGGGCAAGAGTGTCCCGCACGCCGGGCTTCAGTTCCACCTTCTCGTACAACTGGGCGATCACCTCGCGCATCATGTCCAGATAGCCGTTCCTGTCCAGCGGCAGCGCATATTCCCGGATGAGGTACTGTGCGCCGTCCTCCATGCCCATGGTCAGCAGGGTCTCGTGCAGGTCTGCCTTCGGGGTGCGGCCAAAGCGCGCCAGCAGCGCCTCTGGGGCACCCTCCCACACCACCACCATGCTGTCGGTCAGGGTACCGTCCATATCAAAGATCCATTGTTTGCAGTGCATACGTTCCTCCTGTTGTGCGCCCCTCCGGGCTGTCTCTATACTTGTCTCCGGCTAGTATAGCACGAAACTTTCACAGGAAAAAGGCATGATCTCTGAAAATTCGGGAGAATTTTATCCGAAAGTATGGTATAATTATAACAATTTTAGAAAATACCGGGAACGTGCACGGGAGGGCTGGATATGGAACGCAGAGAACCTACGCAAAAGGCGCTGGTGCTGGCAGGCGGCGGCGCGCGGGGCAGCTATCAGGTAGGCGTCTGGCGGGCTTTGATGGAGCTGGACTGGCACCCGCAGATCATTACCGGTACAAGCGTGGGCGGCTTGAATGGTGCAATGTTCGTGTTGGATCTGTACGAGACCGCCCGGGATATGTGGCTGACCATCCGCAGCCGGGATGTGATGGAACTGCCGGAGGAAAACGCCGACCTTTCCGCCCTGCACCAGTTTCTGCGCCGGGTGGTAAAGGAAGGCGGCATGGATGTGACCCCGCTGGAGGAGATCGTGGAGCGGGTGCTGGACGAGGATGCGCTGCGGGCAGCGCCCATCCGGTTCGGCATCGTGACGGTGGAGCAGCGGGGGCTGCGCCCCCGGGAGCTGACGCTGGAGGATATCCCCGCCGGGCAAGTGCGGGACTACCTGATGGCTTCGGCGGCCTGCTTCCCCGCATTGCGGGCGCGGCAGATCGACGGGGTAAAGTTTCTGGACGGCGGGTACAGCGATAATATGCCCACCGGTCTTGCCAAGACCATGGGCGCAGAGGAGCTGGTCTGTGTGGACCTTGAGGGCGTGGGCATCACCCGCCCCAACCTGACCGGCCTGCCCACCACCATGATCCGCAGCTACTGGGAGCTGGGCGATATCCTGCACTTCGACCCCGACACCGCAAAGCGCAACATGGAGCTGGGCTATTACGACACCCTGCGCGCCTTTGGCCGCATCCGGGGCTGTGCCTACGCGGTGGACAGCAGTGCGGACAGCAGCGCCGATGCCGAAGCCTTCCGCGCAGCCTTTGACACAGTGCAGAAGGAGGTGCGGGAGAAGTACCCTGTCACCCTTACCGCCGATGCCGCTTTGCTGCTGGCACGGATGAAGGACGCCCAGCTTGCCCCGCTGGAAGCCGCCGCCGAGGATGCCGGGGTAGACCCCACCCACTTCTACACCACCCGGACGCTGGCCGAGGCGTTTCTGGCGGCGTGCGACAAAGAGCGTATGGAAAGCTTTACCCCGCTGTTTACGGGCAGCAGCACCGCCGGACAGGCGGCGCTGGCCGCTTTGCTGCCCAATACATTCTTACAGGCGCTGGTGTGGCGCACTTTGACCGCATCGGCTTTGCCGGAGGTGACAGAAGATGAAGGTTTATAAAGGCGTATCCGCTTCCCCGGGGTTGGTGCTGGGACAGGTGAGCCGACTGGAACATCATGTGGAGACCTTCAGCCACGGGCCTTTCAACCCGGAGCGGGAGCTGCGGCTGCTGGCAAATGCCGTGCACACGGCGCAGAACGAACTGGACTCCATGGCGGAGCGCGCCGCGCCCACCGAGCAGGCCATCTTTTTGTTCCAGAGCATGATGCTGGACGACGAGGGCATGATGAACGAGGTGCGCTTTTGCATCAATGCGGGCATCAGCGCTTCAGCGGCGATGCATCAGGTGGGGCAGCGCTACGCCGACCAGCTTGCCAACATGAAGGATAACCCCTATATGCAGCTGCGCAGCGTGGATATTCTGGACGCCACCCGCCGGGTGATCAACATCCTGACCAACCGCCCCCGGGTGTGGCTGGCGCTGGATCATCCGGTGATCCTTGCCGCCGACCGGCTGATGCCCACCGACCTGTTCAGCGTGCCCTCCGGCATGATCTTGGGCGTCATCACCGCCGAGGGCAGCGGCCAGAGCCATGCCGCCATCATTGCCCGGGCAATGAACATCCCGGGTATCGTGCAGGTGGGCAAGGATTTTCTGGACGACTGCGACGGCCGCACCGTCATTCTGGACGCAACCAACGGCAACTGCATCCTGGACCCGGATGCCGTCGCCCGCCAGCAGGCGGAAGCCAGCATCTGCCAGCTCCAGCGCGAGGACGCGGAGATGAAGCAGCTGCACAGCCTGCCGGATGAAACGCGGGACGGCGAACCCTTTGAGCTGCTGGCAAACTGCTTCGGCCCGGAGGATATCGACACCGCCATGCAGTCCGGTGCCAAGGGCGTTGGGCTGCTGCGCAGCGGCTACATGATGCTGCCCGGGCGCATTCTGGACGAGCAGGAGCAGTATTTCTTCTACTGCTCCTGTCTGGCCGCCGCAAACGGCTGCCCGGTGACCGTGCGCACCTTCGACTTTGGCTCCGACCGCACCGTGGCCGACGCCAATCAGGGGCCGCAGTCCTCCAAACTCGGCCTGCGCGGCATCCGCAACAGCCTGCGCCAGCCCCAGCAGTTCCAGACCCAGATCTGTGCCTTGCTGCGCGCCGCCGCCCGTGGCCCGCTGCGGGTGATGTTCCCCATGGTGACCGATGTAGAGGACTGGGACGCCGCCATGAGCATTGTGGAGCACTGCCGCCAGAGCCTGCGGGAGCGGGGCGTGCCCTTTAACGAAAATACCCAGTTCGGCGTGATGCTGAGCATCCCCGCCGCCTGCCTGACCGTGGAGGACTTTATAGCCCACGGCTGCGATTTTCTGGTCATCGGCACCAACGACCTGACCCAGTACACCCACGCCGCCGACCGCGAGCTTGCCAGCGCAGAGCACTACTACCGCCCCGCCAGCCCGGCCATGAAAAAGCTGATCACCATGGTGATGGATGCCGCGGGTGCGCACCACGTCCCGGTGACCATCTGCGGCCTTGCCGTGGGCAACCCCGCCAACACGGCGCAGTACCTGCACCTCGGTCTGCGCAGCTTCTCGGTAAGCCCGCAGAATCTGCTCAAGGTAAAGCGAGCCCTGCTGGACACCGATGCCCACCCGGATGCAGGAGAAAACGGCTGAAAGCATTTACAAAACGTAATATAATATAAAATTATAAGAGGCTGCTGCACAGGGGTTTGTGCAGCAGCCTTTTTCACTATACAAATATTTTTGTTGTAACGAATAAAAAAGTATGCTACAATAAAAATACCGCCTGAAAAGGCGGTAGACTAGGTGTTGCCTGCATTGCAGGTGGTCATGCTTCCGTACCCGGCTCGCAAAACTCGTTCTTCGGAATGAATCAGGCGCAACGCCGGGAAAGGAACTTTTTTGAGAATTTGTGATCTTCCCGGAGCCTGACGGCAAAGGGGGGATGCCCTATGACGCTGCTGGAAACCTTGGCCTTGGCAACGCTTATCGTTACCGTGGTCTACGAAACGGTTGACGTTACGTTAAAAGTTTTACAGTACATCGAGAGCAAGCAAAACAAAAAAGATTGACCGCCACAGTTGTCCAGACTCAAACGGCCAATCTTTTCTGATTGTCTAGGGTATGGAAGCTGACCATTGCCGGGCAGCACCTTTTCTGTTTTCAGTATAATCATTCCGGGCGTATTTGTCAAGCAGATACGTTTTTTTTATACTTACTCCAGATTCCCGGTCAGGGTCATGACGGCGGAGAGCACCGCCAGCGGGGCGGTCTCGCAGCGGAGGATGCGGGGGCCAAGGCCCACCGTTTTTGCCCCGGCGCTCGCGGCCATTTCGGCCTCCTCGGCGGCAAAGCCGCCCTCGGCGCCGGTCACGATGGCAAGGCGCAGCTTCTGCCCGTCGGCGGGCTTTGCTTCGGTCAGCAGCTGGCGCAGGGGCGCGCCGCCGCACTCGTAGCAGAACAGCACCAGATCGTACTGGTCAAAGCTGCGGCACACCGCCCCGAAGTTCGGCAGCGGCAAGGCTACGTCCGGCAGAACGCCCCGGCCGCACTGCTTGGCGGCTTCCAGCGCAATGCGGTTGTAGCGCTCGTTCTTCTGCTCCTCCTTTTTGGGTGCAGCCACGCAGTAGCGGCTGAAGAAAGGCACGATATGCGCCGCGCCCAGCTCGACCCCGTGCTTGATGATCTGTTCCAGCTTGTCCTGCTTGGGGTAGCCCGCCAGCAGCGTCACTTCCACGGTGGGCTCGGCGGCGCTGGGGTAGCCCGGCTCTACGGCAAAGTCTACCCTGTCCTCCCCAAAGCCGGTGATGGTGGCGGTGTACTCTACGGCGTTGCCGTCGCAGAGGATGACGGTATCCCCCGGCTTTGCCCGCATCACCCGGGCAAGGTGATGGGCGTCCGCGCCCCGCAGGGTGGCGGTGCCGTCAGAGATCTCGGTGGTAAAGTAGCGGTGCGGCATACTGTGCGCTCCTTCTTATAATATTTGAATCTCAGGCCTTTTTGCAGATGATGCACTCCCAGCCGCGCTTTTCCTTGACTTCCACGACGGACAGACCGGCTTTTTCCAGCCCGGCAATTACTTCGTCCTTGCGGCTGTCGATGATGCCGCTGGCAATAAAGGTAGCGCCCTCGGCCATCAGGCCGGGCACGGCGGGGGCAAGGCTGAGGATAGCGTTGGCCACGATGTTGGCAGTGATGATATCATAGGTGCCGCTGGCCTTGTCGGACAAATCGCCCACCAGCACGGTCAGCTTATCCTGCACGCCGTTCAGGGCTGCATTCTCCCCGGCGGTGCGCACCGCCACGGGGTCGATGTCCACACCTTCGGCGCTGGCAGCGCCCAGCTTGAGGGCGGCAATGGCAAGGATGCCGCTGCCGGTGCCGATATCCAGCACCCGCTCGCCGCCGCGCACCTGCTCGTCCAGCGCTTCAAGGCAAAGGCTGGTGGTCTCGTGACCGCCGGTGCCAAAGGCAAGGCCGGGGTCAAGGATCAGCTTGACCCGGTCGGTGTCGTACTGCTGCCACGAGGGCACCACAGCCAGACGGCTGCCGATCTCCATGGGGTGGTAGTATTTGCGCCAGCCGTTCTGCCAGTCCTCCTGCTCCACACCCTCGGTCTCTACGGTGTAGGGGATGCCGGCGGCCTCCATGCGGGCGGCGATGAGCGCCAGCGTCTCCACCTGAGAAGCACCCGGCTCCAGATACAGATGGATGATCACGGTATCCCGGGGCTTGTCCAGCAGCTCCTGCTCGATCAGGTCCACATGGGCGATCTCGGCCACCTGCTGCTCGATGTCGCTGTAATCCTCGATGTAGATGCCGCCCTCGGCGATCAGGGTGGCAACGGCTTCGGCGTTTTCGGCATCAGCCTTGGCCACGGTCAGGCGGATATCGGTCCATTCCATAGTACAAGTCTCCTTTTTGTATCCTGAGGTGTATCTGAAAAGTCGAAAATTTAGTCTATTTCTACAAACACAGCTGGATTTTGCGTGAATCAGCCTTGAAATCCACAAAGGATTCCTGCGGCTATTTGCCTTAAATCCCGCTTGTGCTTGCGAAATATTCGTCATTTTCTTTGTTTTCAGATACACCTTAGCCCTTCCGGCAGTGCCGGAGGGAAAAATTCTGTTACCTGTATAGTACCCGATTCTGCGCCCGGATGCAAGCCCCTTGGCAAAACCGGCGGCGCTGCCGCCCGAAAGGGTGCACAGATTGACTTTCGGCAGAACATCCGTTATGCTATATTGGACAAGGCAAAAAATGTGATGCTGCGCAAAGGAGCATCGGAAAGGGATCTTTATCGTATGTGTACCAAAACCTTCACATGGCGGCTGCTCACCGGCCCCGAGTTGACCGAGGTGTATCTGAACGAGATGCGCCGGGATTTCCCCGCCGGGGAGCTGAAGCCCCTGAGCATGATCCTGAACAGCGAGGCGGACGGCACTGCCCATACTTGGGGCGTGTTTGATGGCGACACGCTGGCGGCTTATCTTTTGATGGTGCGGCCGGAGGGCTGCCGGGTGAGCCAGCTGGATTATTTTGCCGTGGTGCCCGCCTACCGCGCCCACGGCATCGGGGCACAGCTGCTGGCGCAGCTGCCCGCCCACGAGGGCGACGCCGAAGCCATCCTGATTGAAGCCGAGATGCCGGAAAAGGCCGAGGACGCCGCTATGGCCGTGCGGCGTCTGGGCTTCTACGCCCGCTGCGGCGCGTGGGACACCCACTACACCGAGCATCTTTTTGACGCATGGTTCCGCATTCTGGTGCTGGACTGCCCGGGCTGCGCACCCCTTGCCCCGGAGGCTGCGGTAGAGGCGCTGACCGACTGTTACCGCCGCACCATCAGCCCTACCCAGTGGCAAAAGCACGTTCAGTTCTTTGCCCCGGACGGCAGTACATACTGCTGATCGCGCAGGAGACCACCTATAACAAAGCCCGCCCACCTGTGGAGACCCACGGTGGGCGGGCTTTTTGCGGTTTATCGTTTGTGCCGCTGTAAAAGCATTCAGAGGACGGTGGTCTGGGGTACCAGCCGGAAGAGCATTACAGGAAGCTCGCTGTTTGCATAATCCAGCGTAAAGATGAGCTTTCCACGCTTTGTTTCAAAAGGCAGCTCGGTCTGCGTGCCGTCCGGGGCAATGCGCACAAGCGTTTTGCCTTCCAGCAATCCGGCGGGCAGCGCGAGCCTTACCCGGCCGGTGGGCTGCGTCAGGCTGCCTGCGGTTTCAAATGCCACACTCAGGTATTCCCCATTCGTCCGTGCGGTCACATCCTCCGCAGAAAGACTGCCGATGAGCGGCCACGCCGTTGCGGCATCGATCTTTTCCAGCTGCGCGGCGTTTTCTGCCTGCCCGCACACGGGGCAGAAGGTCAGCGTTTCGCCTTCCGCAGTGCGGAAAGTAAACTTCCGGCAATCAGTGCTGCCAATGTGCGCGCAGCCATGCCGCAGGCAATCGGCGCTCTGAGAGCCGGTTCCGTTCGGGGACCATGCACCGAACTGGTGTCCCAGCTTATCGGTCGGGTCTGCGGTGTAGCTGTCTTTGCAGCGGCTGCAAGTAAAGATGGTATAGCCGTCTGTTTCACAGGTGGGAGCTACGGTAACAGCCTGATAATCATGGTTCAGTGCGGGCTGCTCTGCATAGGTGGTATAGTCACAACGGGAGCAGGTTTCGTAAGCATTCCAGCCGATTTCCGTACAGGTGGGGGCTTGCGCGTCATGCTGCACCAGAGCATGATTCAGTGCGGGCTGCTCCGCATAGGTGGTATAGTCGCAGCGGGAGCAGGTGTCGTAAGCATCCCAGCCGGGTTTCGTACAGGTGGCGGCTTGCGCTTCGTGCTGCACCAAATCATGGTTCAGTGCGGTCAGCTCTGTATAGGTGGTATAGTCACAACGGGAGCAGGTTTCGTAAGCGTTCCAGCCCTTTTCCGTGCAGGTGGGGGCTTGCGCTGCGTGCTGCACCAGATCATGCTGTGCAGGCAGCTCCACATAGGTGGTATAGTCGCAGCGGGAGCAGGTTTCGTAAGCGTTCCAGCCCTTTTCCGTACAGGTAGGGGCTTTTGCTGCGTGCTGCTCCAGAGCATGGTTGTTTGGGTCTTTTTCGCCGTATTCCCCACCACACGCCTCACAGACCGCTTTGGCGCTGCAGGTTGCTTTGCCACCGGTACACTTTGCAGTATCAACTTCGCGGCAGTAGTTCGTGCAGCTGCGGGTGTGCGTGCCGTTGCCGGCGGATGACCACTCGCCCCATGCGTGACCGCCGTAGTAACTCCCTCCGCAAGTATTGCACATTCCCAGAGTGTCGCAGGTCGCGTAGCCGCCGCTGCAGCTTCCAGTCTCTTCTGCGTTGCAGCGCTTGCATCTGCGGGTGTGCGTGCCGTTGCTGGCGTAGTTAGGCGTCCACGCGCCCCAGTCGTGACCGAGAACGCCGTATTCCGCGCCGCATTTTTCACAGATTTTGCCCTCGGTGCAGGTGGGACCTTGGGTACCGCCGCTATGTACCTGTAAATACGAAACATTGCCATCGTTGTGGCAGTTCGGGCATTCAGTTACATAAACCCTATGACTGTTCGAATCATATTTTTCGTATCCGAGGATCTCACGTGTCTCCGTACTCCCACAGCGGGCGCAGCGCCTCTGGACTGTTTCTGCCGCTTTAACGTTTAACACGGTCCCCGGTATCAGGCACACCATTGCCAGCACCGTCAAACACCAGATCAGCCATTTTTTCATGTTACTCCCTCCTTGTCATCAAACCTTGTTATCCTTTCAGATCAAATTGCACGGACAGCGATGCAAGCACGGCATCTACCACCTTCCGCGCCTCGGCAAGCATATCGATCTCCGCCACAAAAGCGATGACCTGCTCGCGCTCCTGCGCGGGGACCTGCAGCGCACTCAGGCTCATGCTCAGATAGCGCCGTATTTTGCGCTCCAGCGTAAAGTAGGGGTCGCACTGCCGTGCCATGTAGCCGCGCATCATGCCAGCCGTGCCCAGCTCCATCTCGTAGAAATCGCACTCGGCGCACCCGGGCAGATACGCGCTGAACGCCGCCTGCAGCTCGGCCGTGGTGCTGCGGTGGATGATCTCCGCCGTGGCGGGGAAGGTGTACGCTTCCACATAGATATCCCGCAGATTCTCGCTCAGCTCGGTCATCGCCAGCTGCAAAGCCGTTTCCACCGCGTAGAGGTACACCGGCGAGGGGGCGTTTGCCGCCAGCGGCCTTACCGCGCCGAACTGCCTGCTGAACATCATGCCGATCAGCTCGGTCAGCACACCGTCCTTGGTGCGGAAAATATTCTGGAACGACCCGGCAGAAACATCTGCTTCCTTTAAAATTTCTGCCACCTTGGTGTTCGTGTAGCCTTTTTCCAGAAAAAGCCGGACACAGGCGGTCAGTATCCGCCGTTTTGCTTCTTTGCTGTCGTATCTGCGCGCCATTGGAAATCATCCTTTTCTATAATTGGTTTCTAACCCAATTATATATTGATTTGAAAATCGCGTCAAGTAAACTTTTAAGGGCGTATTTTGGGCAATTTACCAGTTTTCAAAAAATTGACGCATCTCATGGGGATGCGTGACTGCAAGAGCAAGTCGGAAATAGAGAAAGAGAAATGCCCACTTGCCCGAGAACTTCTCAGGGGAGTGGCCATCTGCGCCGACCCGAAGCTGGCTTCCAGCGTAGCGTTGATCACCGACGGACGCTTCTCCGGCGCAAGCCGCGGCCCGGTCATCGGCCATGTCAGCCCGGAGGCTGCGGTGGGCGGCCCCATCGCACTGGTAGAGCAGGACGACCTGATCCAGATCGATGTGCATAACCGCAAGCTGGCCATCGTGGGCGTGAAGGGCGAGCCCAAGACCCCTGAAGAGATGGACGCCATCCTCGCCGAGCGCCGCGCCAACTGGAAGCCCAAGGCTCCCAAGTACACCAAGGGTCTGCTGAAGCTCTACTCTCAGCACGCCGTCAGCCCCATGAAGGGTGCATACATGGAGTAAATCACTCTGCATAAATAACAAAATGTAAACTGCCCGGCGGGTTTTGCCGGACGGCTTGGATAAGTGCAACCAAAAATCACGAAACGGAGGAAATTTCTATGACAGCAGTTGCAACGCCCGATGCGGCACGGCTGGTTTTTGCGCCTGCGTGACCCGGTCACGGAAAAGCGGGCGGCGTATGGGGTATACTGATATTGTCAGTAAAACACAACACCCATTCAGGAGGGAAAAAATATGGCAGTCATCAACATTACCAAGGAAAACTTTGCACAGGAAGTGCTCCACAGCGAAAAGCCCGTACTGCTGGACTTCTGGGCCAGCTGGTGCGGCCCCTGCCGGATGCTGAGCCCCGTGGTGGACGAAGTAGCCGAGGAGCGCACCGATGTAAAGGTGGGCAAGGTGAACGTGGACGAGCAGCCGGACTTGGCGGCGCAGTTCGGGGTGATGAGCATCCCCACCCTGCTGGTGTTCGAGCAGGGCAAGCTGGTGCGTCAGGCCGTGGGCGCCCGCCCCAAGGCCGGTGTGCTGGAACTGCTGGGCTGAATGATGCTTTAAAAAGGGTACAGCGGAGCGCCTACGGGCGTTCTGCTGTACCCCTTTTTACGGAAATGGCGATATCAATTCAAAAAAATTATCCATGCTTCTACAAATGGAACCACAAAACCAAAGCAAAAGAAAAACAAAAGATCCAGCACAACTTTCATCCATCTGGCAGAGCGTGTACCGAAGGACATGGCATGAATGATAAAAAGATTGATCTCGCCCCGGCGGCGATAATAGCCTGTCTGTTCAAAGCTGTTCCAGATCTCCAGCGATAAAAATTCAATGCCAGCACACAACGGGAAAATGACGAGAGAATGCATCCAGCCGTCTGCCCGAATAGAACCATCGCCAAGACCATACCAGTGCACCGCAATGGTGCCGGGGCAAGCCAAAACACCCCACAAGGCAAGCGCAATGCTCAGCCCAAGCAGGGCGGTGCGCACGGAATGCCAATCTACGGCGTGCTGTCGGCGCAGCATGGTAAAGAAATCTTCCAATTGGACGGTCGGTGCGGCATCGGCTTCTTCCGGGGCGCGGCAGTGCATAAGGTCGGCAAGGGTCAGCCCCAGAGCATCTGCCAGCGGTTCCAGTGTGTTGATATCCGGCAGACCGATGCCCCGCTCCCAGCGGCTGACAGCCTTGTCGGTAACGTGCAGCTGTTCAGCCAGCTCAGCCTGTGTCATCCCCTGCGCTTTGCGCATCCGGCTCAGATAATTTCCGAAAGTTCTGGCATCCATTTTATCAACTCCCTTGGAAAAAGCATAGCATAAGGCCGCGCAAAACGCAATCGACGCTTTGTTTACCCGGGCAAAAAGTGTTTGGATAGCTTGAATGCAAAC
>ULSG01019899.1_pt1 | contig 15094 bp, 9 predicted proteins | sample 1956191 | NCBI WGS metagenome assembly ULSG01 (sample SAMEA4835703, study PRJEB28245) | human gut metagenome | biome: gut microbiome; material: fecal sample | place: Denmark | collected 2008 | reverse complement strand
TAGGAGTAGGAGTAGGAGTAGGAGTAGGAGTAGGAGTAGGAGTGTCGGTAATCGCCCCGTTTTTTCTGTTTCGGCTTGGTTTCCGATTCCCGCTCTTGCGGCCTCTTTTTTGGCGCTCGATCGTGGGCTTGGCCCTGTTTGTCCTGTATCTTTCTGTTTTTTTGTTTTTTATCCCGAGGCTCTTTCCGAACCGGCGAATAAAAAGACGGTGTATCATAACAGGCAAACCGCTTCGTTATTATCGGTATCGCGGCTCGATTATGTACGGTCAGGACACGTTCTTCGCCGTGAACCTCGATGTCTGTTCTTACATACCTGAAAGGGGATGCGCCAAATTTCTCAATTTGACACATCCCCTTCGGGAATGAATCCTTCCTGAAATTAGTATCCCAGGGTTTTCGCAGCCGCGTAGGAAATTTTCAGGGCATTCGCGCGGCGAAGTTCCTGCTTGATCTCCGTGATACGGCCCATAGTCGTATATCGGTCGGCCTTCAGACAGATCGTCATCAAGGCACGCTCCGACTCATTGAGCTTGTCACGCTCGGCAGCTACGAACTGGCCGATATCCTGAGCGGTTTTGAAGGCATCGTTGAGCTGAATACGGGGTGCAGGACCGTACTGTTCCCGCCAAACGCCGATCGGCTCTCCGATGTGGATGTAACTTACGAGTGATTTCTTCTCCAGTTTCTGCACCTCGGTTGCTTCTGGAACTTGGTATTTTACATGTAATTCCTGATCGCGCATGGTCGTAGATACCATGAAGAAGAACAGGATCATGAAGATCACGTCCGGCAGCGAGGCGGTAGAGATCGGGGGCAAACTTTTGTTGCCTTTCTTTTTAATTACTGCCATACTACTTTTTTCCTCCTAAATCTCTGGGTTCTGCTTCCGAGATACTCATGGGAACGGCTTTGGCTACGATACCGCGCTCCGCTTCTCCGAGATCCGAGAATTTCATTTGGAATTTATTCTTCGAAACTTCGTCACGGATTTCGTTGATCGCACGCGTCAGCTCGTTCTGTACCATGATGTAGATCTGATATTGGGTATCTTTGGTCGTTTGCAGCGAGAGTACGCCTTTTCCGACCGGATAGCTCCATTTGCTGCCGTCGGGGAGCTCGAACTCCTCGACCTCTTTTTCGGGCAGGTTGGGATCGTCCATCACATTGAGGAGGAAGTCCTTCGCCCGGTCCTTCAACTGGTGGATATCGACGTACTCCTGTTCGCCGGCCCTGCCCACGAAGATATCGCCGCGGCCGTTCACCAGAACGGGCAGAAGGTTACGTATCTTCACCTTCATATCCTCGACCTTTTGATCCTCGGGGGGCATCGGCGGCAGGTTACGGGCGATACCCGTATCGACGTTCATCGTCGTAGCCACCAGGAAGAATATGAGCAGCAAGAAAGCGATGTCGGCCATTGAACCGGCATTGATCTCCTGTACTTTTCTTTTATCTATAGGCATCGTTCAAACTCTATTTGAAAGCTTTGTATATCTCTGTGAAAATAGCTGTCAGAACAGCGGCACCCAGAGCTACGTAGGTTACCAGAATGCTGGCTTCCGTGATAACGGTTTCAGGATGCGGGAAGAAGCCTCCGTTCGCGACGTCCGGAATTTCGATCGTATGTCCGCGGGCGATCAGGTAGGCTGCCGCGACGATGACGATGATCAGAAGTGTCGAAAGCAGCGTTCCTTTGATGCCTTTGGAACTGTTGACCATACCCCAAACGGCCGTGAACAGTGCTGTTGCAATACCGACTGCGATCAGGATATAACTCCAGATGAGGTTCAGGTTGATCGCCTCGTTGCTGCCGCCGGCCACCATTGCATATACGGTCAGAATCACCGTAATCAGCAGGATGACGCCCAGCAATATGTTTAATATTTTTTTCATAATAGGGAATAAAGTCTTTATAAGTGCGAATTATTTCTTGTAAGCCGTCAGGATATCCATCAGGGTGATGGACGAATCCTCCATATCGTTTACGAGCGAGTCGATCTTGGAAACGATATAGTTGTAGAACAACTGAAGAATAACCGCAGCGATAAGACCCAGCAGGGTGGTCAGCAGGGCGACCTTGATACCGCCGGCAACCAGCGTCGGAGAGATATCGCCCGCAGCCTGGATGGCGTCGAACGCCTCGATCATACCCACGACGGTACCCATAAATCCGAGCATCGGGCTAAGTGCGATGAACAGACCGATCCAGCTCAAACCCGACTCCATGCGGCCGGTCTGAACCGAACCGTAGGAAACGACGGCTTTTTCAACGCTGTCCAGACCCTGGTTGTAACGGTCCAGACCCTGATAGAAGATCGATGCCACCGGACCGCGTTTGTTGCGGCAAACTTCCTTGGCAGCTTCGATACCGCCTTTTTTCAGCGCTTCCTCGACCTGGGCGATCAGTTTCTTGGAGTTGATGGTCGAAAGGCTCAGGTAAAGCATACGCTCGATAGCTACGGCAAGACCGAATACCAAGCAGAGGAGCACCGGAAGCATCCACTCCCAACCGCCTTCGAGGAACTTCTGCATCAGCACCTGGTGCATCGGCTGGCCTTCGGCAAGCTGAGTTTCCGAAGCCGGAGTTTCGGCCGTTTCGGTCGCTGCGGTTTCTTCGACTTCTTCAACGACTGCGGTTTCCTCGGTTGCAGGCGTAGTCGTCTCCTGGGCGAAAGCATTAACAGTACCAAGCGAGAAGATGGCGACTGCTACAATCAAAAAAAGTTTTTTCATGGTTGTTTAATTAAAATTTTGATTAGTTGATCGTTTTTTCGTTTGCGTTTTTTATTTCAAAAAATGTAAATTTTTTTCATCCTGGCTTGCCCGTCACGGTTCGAATCCGATCTTTGCCGGCTTTTTCAGCGATCCGACTGCCGATTCGAAAAATCGTCCCGATTTCTCATTTCGACAGCAATATTCTTTGTAATAAATTGAAAAATAACGTATTACCTCCTCATGAACAGGTCGTGTACCTTTGCCTGGCGTCCTGTCGATGCGATTTTTAGCTCCGAAATATACAAATTTATTTTCGTACGCACAATGTTTTAGTCGGTAAATTCTCCTTTGAGGGGCGTGCGGAGCAGGTCGAGCGTTTGCTCGCGGGGCAACTCGAGCCCGAGGACGTACATCAGTTTGGCGACGGCCGCCTCGGTGGTCATGTCATGGCCGCAGAGCACGCCGATCCGTTGCAGGCGGAGTCCCGTTTCGTAGAGTTCCATCATGACCCGACCGCCCCGGCACTGCGTGACGTTGAGGACGATCAGTCCCCGGTCGATCGCCTCTTCGAGTACGCGGATGAACCATTCGCAGGTCGGGGCGTTTCCTGCGCCGAAGGTTTCGAGCACGACGCCCCGGAGTCCCTCGGCCGAGAGCATCGCGCGCAGGGTCCGTTCCTCGATGCCGGGGAAGAGCTTGACGACGGCGATACCTCCGCTCAGGCGGGCGGCGATGTGCAGGGGTTCGTCGTAGCGCTCCGGCTGGAGAATGTATTCGGTGTGGTAGGTGATATTGACGCCCACGTCGGCCAGGGCCGGATAGTTGTACGACCAGAAGGCGCTCAGGTCTTCCGAACTGCGTTTGGTCGTGCGGTTGGCGCGGAACAGACAGTTCTGGAAATAGAGCGACACTTCGGGAACGGCGGGGCGGCCGTCGATGCGGGCCGAAGCGATTTCGATGGCCGTCATCAGGTTTTCGCGCCCGTCGGTGCGCAGCACGCCGATCGGAATCTGGCTGCCGGTGAAGACGACGGGTTTGGCCAGGTTTTCGAGCAGGAAGCTCAGGGCCGAAGCGGTGTAGGACATCGTGTCGGTGCCGTGCAGCACGACGAACCCGTCGTAGCGGGCGTAGTTGTCGCGGATGATCGCCGCCAGGTCGAGCCAGTTGCGGGGGCTGACGTTCGACGAGTCGATCACGGGGTCCATCGTGAATACCTCGATGCCGATGTTCAGGCTTTGGAGGGTCGGGAACTCCTCGAAGATGCCGCTGAAGTCGAACGGTACGAGGGCGCCGGTCGTCGGGTCGGGCTTCATGCCGATCGTGCCGCCGGTATAGATAATCAGGATCGAAGGTTTCATATCGATTCGGTAGGGCTTGAATGGTCGTTTGTCGTCTGTCGCGCCGCGTCGAAGCCGAACATCCGCCGGGCGTTGCGGGTCGTGGCTGCCGCTACCTCTTCGGGTGTCGTGCCTTTCAGCGCTGCGATTTTGTTGCAAATATAAGGAATATATCCGGATTCGTTTCGCTGGCCGCGATAGGGAACCGGCGTCAGGTAGGGACAGTCGGTTTCGAGCACCAGGTCGTCGAGCTCCATTTCGCGTACGGTATCGGCCAGCCGGCTCTTTTTGAAGGTCACCACACCGCCGATGCCGAACAGGAAGTCGCCGCACTCCTTCAACTGCCGGTAGGTGTCGGCGTCTTCGGCGAAGGCGTGGAAAACACCCCGCAGGCGCAGCCCTTTTTCGCGGGCGGCCTTCGTTTCCGTTTCGACAGTGCGGCACATATCTTTCCAGGCCGCCCGCGTATGGATGGCGACGGGAAGGTCATAGGTCGCGGCCAGGCGGCACTGTTTCGTGAATGCCTCGAGCTGTTCGGCCTTGAAGCGGTCGTCCCAGTAGTAGTCGAGTCCGATTTCGCCCACGGCGCAGAATCGTCCGACGCCTTCGGGTGGCGAGCAGAGGTAGCGTTCGACCAACGCCAGCTCTTCCCGCCAACGGGGATTGTCGTTGATGGAGGTCGGGTGCAGCCCCATCATCGGGGTGCAGTGGTCCGGATAGCGGCGCACGGTGTCGAAGAGGCGCCCGTGGCTCTCGGAGTCGATCGCCGGCAGCAGCAGCCGCTCCACCCCGGCTTCGCGGGCGCGGCGGATCGCCTCGTCGCGGTCGGCGTCGAACTCTTCGGCGTAGATATGCGAGTGGGTGTCGATCAGATAATTCAATGTTTCGGAAATTTTGTCTTAAAATATTTTGTTTATAGAGTTGGTGTCTCGTTGTTCTGATTCGGTGGGTATATTATTTAATTCGGATTTTTTTGCTTTTATTTCATCAATAATGTTGTTTATTTCCTGAATTGAATCTACATCTTTACTCAACAAGTAGTGAGTTGTACTTGATGTACTGCCATATCCGTTTCCGCTGCTTCCAGATACTTTTACATATGCTTGCTCGAATTTCCAACCCAATGCGGACATAATGTTAAGTGCTTCCACCCGGGAATAGAAGATTTCAGCTTTTTCATTCGTTTTCGAGTCTGATATCTTTCTTTTTATTGCGTTCTTGCCCGTAATCGAGGTATATTCGAGTTTTTTTCTGACTTACGATTTGTTCAATAATTTCACAGAAAATTTTGTTTTGTGCAAAAGTGAAACTGATTGGGCTGATAGTAAATAAAAGAAATAAGATGACGAATTGTTTCATAGGATTGGGATAGTGTATTTTGTATTTATTTTTTATTAGCGTAGTTTCATATATCGGTTCCCCGGAAGCTGCCGGACGGCTCCGGCCATTTCGAGTCCCAGCAGCAGGGCCGAAAGTTCGCCGAATCCGAGCCCCGAGAGTTCGCAAAGCTCTTCTGCGGATATCGGGTCGTCGGTGCGGAAGCAGCCCAGCAGCCCCTCTTCGTCGCGCGTGAGTGCTGCGGGAGCCGCTGTCGGCCGGTCGATCAGATCGCCGGGGCGGTTCTGGTCCCACATCATTTCCCGCACGATATCTTCGCCCGTGCATACCATTTGGGCACGCTGGGTCCGAATCAGCAGATTGGCTCCGGCCGAGGCGAAGTCCGTCGCGCGTCCAGGGACGGCCATCAGCGTGCGGTTGTAGCCGTCCGCCAGCCGTGCCGTATCCATCGACCCGCCTTCGACGGGCGATTCTACGACGACCGTACCGCCGCTTATGCCTGCCAGCAGACGGTTGCGGGAGTGGTAAAAGTTGCCGTTCTGCCTGGTTTGGGAGTGCAGCTCCGAAACGACGGCTCCGCCGTGTTCGATCATATCCCGGGCGACGGCCGTGTGCTGTGCGGGCGTGATGCCGGGAAGGGCCGAGGCGATGATGCCGACGGTCGGCATGCCGAAAGCGAGCGCCGCACGGTGACAGGCCGTATCGATGCCGAAGGCCAGGCCGCTCACGATCACCGTATCCGCCACCCGGTCTGCCAGTTCGCCGATCAGCCGGTCGGCCATCTGTTGCCCGTACGGAGTCATCCGACGCGTGCCGACCATCGTAAGCGTCGTCTTGCCGAGCGCTTCCGGGGAACCCAGAACATACAGCACATGCGGGTAGTCGGCGGTTTCGCGCAGCAGGGCCGGGTATTGTGCGTCGGTGGAGGCGATGATCTCGATCCCGTGTTTGCGGCAATGTTTGACTTCGCGCTCTGCGTCTGCGAACGCTTTCTTTTGGAGGATCGCCCGCGCGAGTTCCGGTCGGAGTCGGGCTTTTTCGATGAGTTCGTCGGCCGAAGCGGAGAAAACCGCCTCTGCCGAACCGAATACGTCGAGCAGATGGACCGCCCCTTTCGGGCCTATTCCCGGCGTGAGGGTAAGGGCTATGTCTGGAATTTCGCGCTTCATTTTCCGTATCCGGCAATCCCCGAATGAGTTCGGCTCCGCCTCTTTTGGGCGAAACCGTAGGTTCCGGACCCGCTTCGGGGCTTCGGTTAGCGGTTGTAAAGATAGGTTTTTGCCGATAAAAATGCAAAGTTGCCCGGAAGTTTTGCAGAAAAGAGAAATCTTCGTATATTTGCAAACCCGATCCAGGGAATCAGGGTCTGATGGCCGAGTGGCTAGGCAAAGGTCTGCAAAACCTTGTACAGCGGTTCGAATCCGCTTCAGACCTCACAGAAACCGCGCTGCAGATAGCTGCAGCGCGGTTTTCGTTTTGTTTTGTACGGCATTTGTACAGCAGCGGGCCGGTTTGCCGTTTGGCTCAACTGTTCTCCGACCACATTTCGCACTGCTCCATGATGGTGTTCAGTGCGTCCTCCTGCCCCTCGGGCGGGTATTTGTACTTCTTGAGCAGTCGTTTGACCAGCCGGCGCATCCCGGCCCGGGCGCTCTCCTTCAGATTCCAGTCGATTGTCTTGTTTTTGCGCAGGGCATCGGTCAGTTCGTGTGTGATGGCCAGCAACTGGTCGTTCGTGTAGAAGTCCCGCACGGCTTCGGGCTTGGTCAGCGCATCGTAGAAGGCCAGCTCCTCGGTCGTGAGGTGCAGCGCCTGGCCCGCCTTCTCTCCGTCTATGATCTCGCGGGCCGTCTTCAACAGCTCCTCGATTACCTCTTCGTTGGTCAGCATTCCCTTCAGGTAGTTGCTCATCGCCTGGGTAAGAATCTCCGAGAACTTCGCGGCCCGCACCGTGTTGGTCCGGCGGTAGAGCTGCACTTGCTCGGCAATCAACTTGCGCAGCAGCTCCACGGCCAGATTCTTCTCCTTCATGCGGCCGATCTCCTCGAGGAACTTCGGGTCGAACAGCGAAAACTCCTTCTGCACGTCCGAGAAGAGGTTGATGACTCCTTTGCTCTGAATGCTCTGCCGGAGCAGCTCGTTGATGCGCTCGTTGATTTCGCGGAACGAGATCTTGCCCTTGCCCTCGACGCGCGTCAACAAGGTGCGCACGGCCTCGAAATAGGCCGCTTCGAGCCGCTCTTCGCGGTCGGGCATACTCTGACACAACGACAGCGCCTGCCGCAGCAGCAACGCCTCGCGGATGTAATCCTCCTTGACCTTCGCCCGCTCCGGAGCCTGCAGGAAGTCGGCGCCGCCGCTGATGGCCCGGGCACGCTCGAGGTCCGAATCGCCCCGAAATCCTGCGTAATCGTAACCGTGCAGCAGGTCGCGGCACACCTCCAGCTTCTTCCGGAACTCCGGATAGGCCGTCTTGGCGATGTCGGGGTCGCCGTAGTTGCGGCGGTCGCGCAGCGTGTAGTCGTTCATCGCCTGCCTGAGGGCCGAGGCGATGCCGACGTAATCGACCACCAGACCGCCCTGCTTGTCGCCGAAGACGCGGTTCACGCGCGCAATGGCCTGCATGAGGTTGTGACCTGCCATCGGCTTGTAGACATACATCGTCGCCAGCGAGGGGACGTCGAACCCCGTCAGCCACATGTCCACCACGATAACAATCTTCAGCGGCCCGGCATTGTCCTTGAACCGCCGCTCCAGCTCCTTCTTGTGGGCGTCGTTGCCGATCACGGCCCGCCACTCCTCGGGGTCCTTGTTGCTCGAAGTCATCACCACGGCCAGCTTCTCGCTCCACGCCGGGCGCATCTCCAGAATCCGATGGTAAATCTTCATCGCAATCGGCCGCGAGTAGGCCACGATCATCGCCTTGCCGGTCTGTTCATACTGGCGGAACTCCTCGTAGTGCTTCACGATGTCCTCGCACAGCGATGCCACCGTCGCATCGGCCCCCAGAATCGAGTCGATACGCCCCAGCTCGCGCTTGCTCTTCTCGATGGCGTACTCCTCGGCCTCCTCGGCCATCGCGTCGTACTCGGCATCAATGCGGCGCAGCGTCGCTTCGTCGAGATGGAGGTTGACGACGCGGCTCTCGTAGAAGACCGGGCGCGTGGCGCCGTCCTCGACGGCCTGCGTCATGTCGTAGACGTCGATGTAGTCGCCGAAGACCTCGCGCGTCGAGCGGTCCTTCTGCGCAATCGGGGTCCCCGTGAAGCCGATGTAGGTGGCATTCGGCAGGGCGTTGCGCACCAGCCGCGCCGCCCCTGTGCGCACGCGCCCCGTGCGCGCGTCGATGTGCTCCTCCAGCCCGTACTGGCTGCGGTGCGCCTCGTCGACCATCACCACGATGTTGCGGCGCTCCGACAGCGGCCCGTCGCCCTCCTCGAACTTCTGCATCGTCGAGAAGAAGATGCCGTTTGCCTCGCGCCCGGCCAGCAGCTCGCGCAGATGGGCGCGGCTCGACGCCTGCACGGGCACCTGCCGCAGAAAGTCGCTGCACTGCGCAAACTGACCGTACAGCTGCCCGTCGAGGTCGTTGCGGTCGGTCAGCACGACAATCGTCGGCGAGGCCATCGCCTGCTGCAACCGCTTGGCGAAGAAGACCATCGACAGCGACTTGCCGCTTCCCTGCGTGTGCCAGAAGACCCCGCCGCGACCGTCTGTCTCGGCGGCGCGGAGCGTCGAATCGACGGCCTTGCGCACGGCGTAGAACTGGTGGTAGGCGCTCAATATCTTGATGTCTTGCCCGTCCTTCTCCGAGCAGCAGATGAAGCCGCCGAGCAGCTCGATGAAGCGGCTCTTCTCGAACATCCCGCGGAAGAGGACGTCGAAATTGGCGTAGCGCGCGTCCTCCAGCTTGCCGTCCACGGTCTTCCACTCCATGAATCGGTCCTCACCCGCCGTGATGGTCCCGGCCTTGGTCGTAGCCAGGTCGCTCATCACGCAGAAGGCGTTGTAGACGAACAGCGAGGGAATCTCCTGCATGTAGTTACGCAGCTGGGCGTAGGCCTCCGAGACGTCGGTTGCCTCGCGCGAGGGGGATTTCAGCTCGACGACCACCAGCGGCAACCCGTTGACGAAGACGACGATGTCGGCCCTGCGCACCGAACGCTCCTCGACCGTCCACTGGTTCGCGACCGTGAACCGGTTGCGCATCGGGAGGTCGTAATCCACCAGCCGCACCAGCCCTGCACGCTGTTCGCTGCCGTCGAAGTAGTTGACCGCCACGCCGTTCTGGAGCATGTCGGTGAACCGGGCGTTTTTGCGGGCGAGCGAACCGCTTTCGATGTTTCGGATGCAGGCGATGGCCTCGTCGATGGCGGTGCGCGGGAGCGAGGGGTTTATGCGGACGAGGGCCTCGTCGAGAATCTCCACACAGAGGGGCTCGGCGAAGTCCCTCACGACATCGGGGCCGTAGAGGTACTCGTAACCGAGCAGGTCTCGGAAGATTTCGAGGATGGCGTTTTCGAAATTGGCTTCTGTGAAGGGCATAATTATAAATTTCTCCAATTGTGTTCTACATCGAGTAGTGGAATTTGCTCAAGTAAAAAGGTTTGCGCATTTTGAGAGTATCTTTTATGTGTTTGACTATTTAGTTTTATTTCTTTATAAAATTCTGGATTATCTTGGAGGTGTAAATGATTTATAACCTTTAGCAATTTTGTTGTAGTAATATACGCAAAATGTTGTTGTATATTAGTTGTCATTGCTTTAAGACCTAATGAATAAAAATCTAATTCGTTGACTCTTTTAACCGCAACGACTGCTGCATTAGGACTATTTTTGACTAATGTGACTTCTACATCAGCCTTTTTTGTTATTTTTAATGATATAGATGGACCTTCACCTTCTCTGCTGAGTTGAATGCCTGCGACGCCCTTAAAAATTTCATTCCAGCTAATACCGCTTCGTAATTTATTGGCGATATTTCTAATTTTCGCATCGGATGGTTGCGTGTTTTTCTCGCCAGAAATGACAGCGTCCAAAATACATAAGGGCCGAATTTTTGAATAGGCTTCTGGCCCTCGCCTTGATCCGGGGTTCAATAGTTTTTTTATTTCTTTAGTTTCAAATCGAAATAATGCATCTATGTCTAATGGTGCTAATGTCGCTATAGGGAGAACTCTTTGAGGTAATCGATCAGATAATTTTATACCAAATACATTATTGAGTATATCAGAGAATAATGTTACTCCCGATTGCATATGAACATATAATTGTTGCTCTGATATTTGTAAAATATAATGTTGTGCAGCATCTCGTAACCCATTGATCGCTTGAGCAACCAAGGCTTGCTCCTCTGTTAAGAATTTTATATTCCCATTAGAAACAGCGATTCGTAAACACGCATCAAAGCCAATAGTATTTTTATTGTTTCTCTTGTCGCGGATTTTCCCGTTGCGATGTATTATTGCAGCTTTTAGAATCATCTCAAAGCTATGATCTAATAGGATTAAAGCTCCGGTATGTCGACATTGCTCTTGTGGTCTATTAAATAATTCAATACTTAATATTAAAGAGTCCGTTGCTTTTTCAAGTAGCATTTTAACCTCTTTTTTCATAGCTTTTATTTATTTAAATTTCTCCGGCTATCAATTTGGGCAGCAGGGTGTCGCGCAGGGCGGAAAGGGTTTTGTTTTCAACGCAATTTTGAAGAATAGTTTTTATTGTTGGTAAAAACAACGTGCCGAATTCTTTGACTTTTTCGTTTTCGTTTGTGAAAATAGGTAACGATTCAATATCTTTCGTGTTTATTCCCGGAATTGCAGCCTTTCCTCCAATAGTATTAAGTTGGTTCATAATATATGGAGTTCGCATATAGAAATAGGCGAAAGTATTAAATCCTTTGTCGAAGAAATCCAAACAAAAGACATGTTCGTTTATATACATTTCTTTGTAAGGAAATCCCTCTCCAAAAATAGTAAAATTGGGTATAAAGTATCCCGGTTTGCCGCCGTCTTTATATATTAACAATTCGTATCCGTTTATTTTCCCCTTTTTCATTGTTGAGGCAAAATCCTCGGGAATGAATTTTGTTTTGGCGTAATCATATATGCCTAATCCTTTGATGTTTTCTGCGCCGATACTTGGAATCCCGTGTTCTGAAGCACCTCCTTTTGGTCGTTTCCCACTTTCTATTTTATGAGGAATATTTCCGATATGCTCTATTTTCAGAGATGCAGGGATTTTGCCTAATTCGGAATCGACAAAGGGGCCGTCGCGGAAGGGTTCGAAATCCACAAACCACGACCGGAAGAGGGCCTGCGCCTGCGCCTCCAAATTCGCATTGATCCGCCGATTCAATTCGATTTTATCATCCAACGACCCCAAAATCCCCGCAATCCGCCGCTGCTCATCAAGGTCCTCCGGAAGATATACTTCAATATTTTTCATGGTTGCACCGGACACCTCCTTGAATGTCGTTCCGCTGCCCATTGCTTCAATGTTATCCTTGTTGTATTTCAACAAATAATACAAGAATAAGCTGTCTACCTTTTCCGGGTTGGGGATAATGCTTTTAAAGCCTTGATTTGTTGCAATAGGATTTTTTGCAATGGCAACATAACCAATTGGCGCGCGAGAAGAAAACAAAACGCTTCCTGCCGGTAATAATTGAGCCGAACAACTATTTAATCCGGATTTGGTTATATTTCGCTCCCCTCGTTCAATGTATCGCTCGTGAAAATTGGATAAATCCTTGGGCGTAAGCCACGGTATATCTCCGTTGTAATAAGCATCTACGGTTGTAGATGGTGTTGCTCCTCCAACGACAGATCCTATTTCGGATAACTTATATTTTTTCCACGTGTGAATCATTCATTCTCAGTTTTGTAGGACTCAAGTTCAATTTCGTTAGAATTAGCATCGTATGTACAATCAATAATGTAGATTGTCTCATTAATTGTGCATTGAATATTTAACTTAAAATAGTCATCATCTTCGCATTTAGATACATCTATTATTTGAAAAGCAGTGACAGACTTATCGAATTTGTTACCTGTCATTGAAACAATAGTATCTTTTAAATATGTATCAGTCTCTATTTTGTTCTTAATTGCGCTTTCATTACTGATATATGATTTATCAAGGAGGAATTTTTCTAAATTTTGAATTGATTTACATATATGTATGCTTTTAGTATCATCAAAATCGGGATCTTGAGATACGAGTATTGTTATGCAATTATTCTGCTGCCCATATCTGATTATTGATTCTAATATTAAGGCATCTTTTAAACCAGCATCTGTGTAGGTTTTGGTTTGCGCATGGGTTGTTTTAAATGGCGGCTTTTTGTCTATACATTTATCAATTAATGAATTGAAAAAGCCTATATCGTTGGGGTAATCTACTATTGTGCATTTGTTTACACGAAGAAAATCATTTTGTAATGTCTTTATATGTTCAATATATTGTTCCTCGTTTTCTTGCTTAAATTCGTATATGATGTCAAAGGTTGCTCCAAAAGATTTTCGATAAGCTGTTTCTTGCTGTTTGAAGTCATTAAATCTTTCTCGATAATTTTCTATTAAATGATTTGTAAATTCCTTCCAAGAAATTGAAGTTATGCAGAAATCAATTAAGTGCTCGATTTTGTTTTGGCGTATATAATTAATTACGTCATAAAACAGCTTATTGGGGATGATATTATGATGGAAAAGGAATTCTTGCTTTTTTTCAGAAAAACGAGCTTCCAAAATATTTGTATCGAAAAAAATAGCAATACGTTTCATAATATCTACAACTTGTACCCAATCTTTTCCAACTGCCGGCGGATCTCCGCCTCCAGATCGTGCGACCGCGCGAACAAACCCGAAAGCTCGTTCGTCAGACGCTCCATCTTCGCCGCGAAGGGTTCCGAATCCTCCGCCTGCGCCGCGATACCCACATAGCGCCCCGGCGTCAGAATAAACTCCTGCGCCGCAATCTCCTCGGACGTCGCCACGGCACAGAAGCCCTGCTCCGCCTCCAGCCGTCCCTCGGCGTAGGCCCGGTAGGTGTCGGCGATGCGCTGGATGTCGCCCCGGCGGGCCGGATCCTCCGACTCGCAGTCGGTCAGCTCGCGCAGCTTGCGCGTGACCATCGTCCCGAGGTTGCGCGCATCGATGAAGAGCGTATGGCCCGGCTGCGTCTTGGCCTTGTTGAAGAACCAGATCGAGACGGGAATCTGCGTCGTATAGAACAACTGCGGAGGCATGGCCACGATGCAGTCCACGAGGTCGGCCTCGACCAATCGCCGCCGGATGTCGCCCTCGCCGCCGCTCTGGCTCGAAAGCGAGCCGTTGGCCAGCACGACGCCCGCACGCCCCGTCGGGGCCAGATGGTGGATGATATGCTGAATCCACGCGAAGTTGGCGTTGCCGTTCGGCGGGGTTCCATACTTCCAGCGCACGTCGTCCGCGAGGCGGTCAGCGCCCCAGTCGCTGAGGTTGAAGGGCGGATTGGCCAGCACGAAGTCGGCCTTGAGCGTCGGGTGGCAGTCGTGGAAGAAGGTGTCGGCGTTGTACTGCCCCAGGTCGGCCTCGATGCCCCGGATGGCGAGGTTCATCTGCGCCATCTTCCACGTCGTGGGGTTCGAATCCTGGCCGTAGACCGAGATGTTGTTGATGTTGCCGGCGTGGCTCTCGATGAAGCGTGCCGACTGCACGAACATCCCGCCCGAACCGCAGCAGGGGTCATAGACTCGGCCCCGGAAGGGTTGCAGCACCTGCACGAGGGTCTTGACGACACAGGCCGGGGTGTAGAATTCGCCGGCCAGCTTGCCCTCGGCCTCGGCGAAGCGCGAGAGACAGTATTCGTAGGTGCGGCCGAGGATGTCCTTCGAGTCGCCGTGCTGGTGCATGCGGATGTTGGTGAAGAGGTCGACGACCTCGCCCAGACGCCGTTTGTCGAGCTCGGGCCGCGCGAAGTTCTTCGGCAGGATGTCCTTCAGACGCCGGTTTTCGCGCTCGATGGCCCGCATGGCGTTGTCGATGGCGGTGCCGATTTCGGGGGTGTGGGCCTGCGCGGCGATGCTCTCCCAGCGCGCCTCGGCCGGGACGTAGAAGATGTTCTCGGCGGTGTATTCGTCCTTGTCCTCCTCGAAGCCCTCGCCCTCGTCGACGAGCTGGCGGTATTTGGTCTCGAACTTGTCGGAAATGTATTTCAGGAAGATCAGCCCCAGCACGACGGACTTGTATTCCGACGCGTCGATATTGCCGCGCATCTTGTCCGCCGCGCGCCAGATCTCCTTCTCGAAGCCGATATCGGCCGTATTCATGGTTGCCATAGGTAATTGGAAAAGAATATTTCAAGTAAAGATAGCGGTTTTTCGGGAAAGTCCGTGCAATTTTTCATACAAAAACGACGCGGCGGCGGGGTGTTACCGTTTGATGGTATGTCGTCGGATGACGGGACGTTCGGGGCGGACGGGGTAGCCCAGGCGGGTCATGAGTTCCACATACCGTTGGCGGAACCAGGCGTGTGCGGGCTGGCGGTCGATGAGCAGCTGGAAGCCTCCGGGGCCGTTCGGGTCGCGTTGCAGGCGGATTTCGGTATTCGAGACGTCGAAGCGGCGCGAATACTCCCGCGTATAGAGTTCGCCCGAGACGTAGAGGGGTTTCATGGCGATGATCTCGCGGGCGCCCGACTCCGGGATTCCCATGTCGCGGC
>ULSG01002974.1_pt1 | contig 15261 bp, 15 predicted proteins | sample 1956191 | NCBI WGS metagenome assembly ULSG01 (sample SAMEA4835703, study PRJEB28245) | human gut metagenome | biome: gut microbiome; material: fecal sample | place: Denmark | collected 2008 | reverse complement strand
GGGAATCCCACCCCGGCACAGTTTAAGTAAAAACTAATATTCCTTCCTGCCTCACGGCGGTATATTAAGGTCTTGGTAGCTTTATTACACATAAACATTCAAACAGTGCTAATGTGGTAGCTGGGGGAACTCGAACCCCCTGTAACCCTGAATAATAATATGAATTTATTATGGTTCGCTACCTGCCCTAGCCATTTCCTAGGGTGGGATTCTTCTTTCTTTCATTGTTATAAAACTTGGTTATTAATAGGTCTATGGTCTTATTCATTTTTCTTCCTCTATTGTATCATCTAATAACTTATTGATAGCCATGATAACCTTATCCGGCAACTCCTTGGCGGTATCATTAGACTTGAGATATTCTATAGTCCCACCTATTCCGATAATCATCAACATGTCCCTTTTAGATGGAATGAATACTAGTAAAAAAACAGGTATTGATATATAGGCAGCGGATTTTAAGATGATTTTTTTTAACTTAGACTTGTCTTTTTCATCATCTTCCATAATCCAGAAGAGAATATACAAGAATGTAAATACCCCCAAGATAAATACTGCGATTATCGCCAACGTTTGTATGGCATCTAACCTTGTGATCCAATAAATCTCATTCATGTTGTTATTATTTAAAAGTGTTCGCTCCCGCCTCCGGTCTCGCTCCGGAACCTGCGAGTCTTTGGCTCTCTTGGCGGGAATAGTTGCGGTCTTGGCTAAATTGCCTATCTTTAGGCCGTTAAACAAAAAAACTATATGGAATTAAAAGATTTTATTAAGGAAACGTTACTACAGATCGCTAGTGGCGCAAGACTTGCGGATGATGAATATCGAAAACTAGGAAATGGTGGAGTAAATCCTGAAGGAAAATTTCATTTAGAGGGTATTCCACACATCCTATGCCCGGGAGTAAATGATAAACATGATATCTCTAAGCCTGTCGTATCCGTTCAATTCAAGTTGAATGTCCAGATTGAGGAAAAGACCCAAATAGAAGGGAAGATCGGTGGCATATTAAACGTTATTTCCGCTTCTTTCGGAGGATCAAAGGAAGATACAAACAAATCCGTTCAAGAGATTTCTTTCTCCATTCCCGTAGCCTTGCCGTCACGCTCTTCGGCTTCGGGCAGATAAAATCGTAAATCCTTTGGGCCGAGTTGATAATGTCTTCCGATTTTGCCATGTTAAAAGGGTCTCGGATGTATTCTAAACAGTACATCCGAATCTCCTTATCTGTTTTTGGATAGTAGTCCATATTTTTTATATAATTGCCATTGAATAGATTATAGACACCATGGATTATTTATTGAGCAAAGGAACTCCCTGACCTTCTCGGAGGCAATGGTAGCTTCTTCCTTTGAGGGGAAAAGGTTACCCGCTTCCTTGAGCAGCTTGATACCCGTCTTGCCCGGCCCTCGATTGTTGAAAATGCCCGATACCGGCTCCGGAAGGAAATCTCCTTCCCTTAGATACCATAGGTCGGTGTTTTGGATGGAGGAGTTACCAGTCTTCCCTTTATCACCTGTCATTATCCAATCGTAAACGGCCTTATGATTTGGATAGGAACGGTTTACGCAATCGCAACGTATCATGTAATCCTCATGATTTCGATTCTCCTTTAGCCAATCGAAAAGTTCCTCCATTTTCCCTACCGGTTCTTGCCCGATGAGGGCTAGAATGTCTCTCTTGATCTTAATATCTTCCATGTCTTTCTTTTTTTTAGTTCGTTCCCGGAAGCCGATTCGATCAGCGGCTCTCGCCTCCAGTCCGGGATATATTTTCAGAGGATAGGGTTTACCAATGCTGGATCATAACACCCCAAGGAATATCCTCTATATAGTACATTAATATAAATATGTAGACTCCAACATCGGAACCGATTGAACTGCATCGGGAGCGGGGGATCATCATCCCTTCCGGTATCTTCGCCTATCATAACCTTACCCGCCATACCTATATCTCTTACGTATATCCTCTTATGGGGATAAGGATTTATTCACTAAGTCAAAGAACTCTTTTTTTTAGTAGCCCCACCGGTAATCGAAACCGGAACCTTCTTCTTAGGAGGAAGACGCTCTATCCGTTGAGCTATGGGGCTTTTGAATTTACATGTAATCTTGTTGGTTCTCTGCGGCTTTTAAAAGCTCTGTCATGAGATACTCTATACTTTGGGGGCGTTGGAACGCTCTCACCCTTCCTTGCTCTCTCCATCTTTCTACATTAGCCCTACCGAATCTTTGGAAAGCCTTGTTCTGAGATATGTAGACCATTGGTTCCTCTTTTATCTTGTGCGCCTCCAAGAATCTTAGATAATGGAGTTGGGAGGCTGATATATCTACCATCATATGCGTTATTTTAATCTGGTTACTATTATGTAATCAAAGCATCCATTTTCAGTGCAGGTGAAAGAATATCCTTTTTGGTTAAGCCATTTTATGGAGGACCTGACCCCAGATGGCTTGACATATTTGTTCGGGATCGCTCTAGACTCTCCCTCTTTCAACGCTAATAGACTACCTTGCAAGTCTATTTTCATCTTAAAATCAATCTGTTGTATTTCCATTGTCATAAATGTTTGTATCTTTGCGACTTGATACCTAAATGAGCGGTATGCAAGACTGATTAATTATTATAACGCGAATATACACTAGAATAGTGTATTATCAAAATATTTATACACTATTTTAGTGTGTAAATATATGCTTAAAAGCATGTTTTTTGTATGTTTTTGAATATTAGATTGTTATATGTATGGATGCAAGAGAAATTTTGGAGTTTATACTTAAAAAGGAAGGGGTTACTTATTATAAGTTGTCAAAGATGATGGGTTTGCCACGTGTACAGCCTTTATATAATATAAGGGATGGGGCTGTTAAGAGTATAACAAAGAATTATGCTCAGAAAATAATTGAAGCATTTCCAGACTCAGGTTATACTTTGGCTTTTTTAATGACAGGGGATGAGAATCTTATCAATACTACTAAAATATTAGTGCCTGAAGATGACAATGTCTCGGATTCAAATTTCGGTATTGAACTTATCAAGCAATCCTTGAGGTTCAGTCAAGACACTGTGGAAAAACAAAGGATAGCTATAGCTGAGCTGGAAGATGAGATATTGAGGTTGAAAGCAGAGAACGCCGCATTGAAAAAAGGCATGACTGTCTCTACGGATGAATCCAAAGATTTTGCTGGATAGTATATATAGTGTATTATGAAATATAGATCGAAAGAGACCAGACTAAAAGAGCAAGCCTCCCAATATTGGGGGTTAATGTACAATGCTTCCCCTTGTCTTTCCGAGAGATACCCGGATGCCATAAAGGTGGATGTGTACATAGAGATGGAGTTCATCTCGGCAGTCGCCCATTCGAAAGAGGAGAGGCATATTGAGATAAGGCCAAGCGATAAGTTATACTTACACTTGAATTGCGCCAATAATGATTGCACGGGATCCGGGTTTGACTTGACGAGCTTAGTGCGGAAGAGCCTTGTCGAAAGGTCGGAGATATCCGGTCGGCTCCAATGCGATGGAAAAGAGGACTGGAAATATTACGGCCATAACGGTTGTTCCTGTCAGACTACTTTGGATTACAGGATTCTTCCGCTATTCTTTTCAGCAGCAGTGTCTGACGAACCATGACATCCTGTATGATCTGCCCGGATGCGTCCAGGCGTTCAAAGATAGGTTCGAGCGTTTTTTTGTCCTTGTCGGGCCAGCAGAAAGCCGAATATATGTCTAATGACGTTTGCTTAATATCGCAATATAGCTTAGTATATTTCATCATCGCTTGTATGTACGACTCGGCGATTCTCTTGTCTACTGCGCCATAATGGGGGATGAATATCTTATCGGAATCTTTTTTCATATCAATATTTCTTCATTTTTGTACTATTTTCTGTAAATATAGAAGTACGCAGTGTGTGCATGACGATAAATATTACTTTTAATATATTGAATAGTGTTGTACAACATGTAGAATATGAAATCCATATCCTTTGTCTATTTTGTTATAAATAGACATAAAAAGTCAATAGAGGTATGAATGAGGATTTATTTGAGAGACAGTTAGCTGTTATAATGGCTAGGTTCTCTGAGTTTGAGAAAAGGAGCGAGAAACAGTTGTCAAATCACGAGAAACGACTGAATGATTTAGAAAAAACAAATAAAGATGTGAAGATTGTATCTCTCCCCTTTGTTAACAATAAGTTAAATAAAGTTAACGAGGGGGGTAAACTCCTTATTCAAAGAATTACATATTAGCTTAAAGAGGAGGCGGATTTTACATCTTACCTCCTCTTTGCGTTAAGAGAAAACTTTTGTTATAACTTTCTCATTGAGTTTGTCTATGGGATCGTACGATTTTCTAATATATCCTTCTGTGACCTTATGGGCTGACGCATGATTTAATGAGAAAGCCACGAGTTCCGTGCTTGCTCCGCAATCATTTTGCGCTATCGTGGCCCATGAGTGCCGGAAAACATAAGTTGACAATGGAGTGTTGATGCCTGTCGCCTTCATTATCTCTTTACATCCCTTGTCGATGCAATAAATGAAGTTCTTCTCGACATTATATCTGTCCGCAAAAGAAAATAGTTTCTTGTTCCCCTCATATTTAGAAAATAATGGTCTGATTATCTCAGGAACCTTTATCTCCATATAGGCCTCATAGTCGCTTTTGTCACGGGTCTTTTTTCGTTTATATTTCAATGTCCATCCATCTAGGCAGGATTTCTCCATGTCATATAGGTCTGCGGCGTTAATACCTGCGAGACAAAATATCAACATGCACACGTCCTTGGCTATGGTCATGCGTGAGGGCTGTTTCTTTATAGTATCTGGAGTGTTGCAGGAAAAGAAGGTCTTTAACACGTCGATCTGTACGCTTCTCTTTTCTGCTCTCTTGTTCTTCGGGATCTTTATCCGGGAGAATGGGTTGTACTTGATCGGGACGATGTCGTTATCATAGTCATTGTACTCGTTCATCGCCGCGGTTATCATGGTCTTGATACATGTTGGGTAAAGGTTTCTCTTACGGGGGGATTCCATCATGGATTCGATCCATTCGAGAAGCTTTTTCGATGTAATATCCCTAAAAAGCAAATCATCTTTTCCGATGAAACTTCTTAGGTTGTTGTACGCTAATTTATAATTGTCGGCTGATCTCTCCCTGTTGTCGTTGATCATCTGCCTAAGGTATTTATTGGCGAATTCGGAAAACGATAGATCTTTTTCTTCGGAGGTCAGCATTTCCAATAGTCTCTTGCAGTCCATGCCGGATGTGTTGATGTTATTGCATTTCGCCGCATATTTATCAATAAGGAAGAGGCATTCTTTCAACACGAATCTATCAGATATTTCGATCTTGGCTTTTCCGGTATTCGTGTATACTTTTTTCAATCCTTTATCGTTTACGATGAAATTTGTCTTGATATACTGTATCCCGTAATTATGGGATAGCCTTATGTAGACCGGATAATACCCGTCCGATCTCTTGTTTCTGATACATGGTGTGAACTGTGCCATATCTTTTGTAAGAATTTTGTAATATTGGATGCAAATATAACAAGGTTTCGCCATGAAAATGTTTAATAAAAAAACGCTTAAAAGGACGTATGAAAACAGAAAAGGCCTTACAGATTAACTGTAAAGCCTTAATAATCAATAGGTTTTTCTGCGGAAGCGGGGGGATTCGAACCCCCGGTACCCTTACGAGTACGTCAGTTTAGCAAACTGGTGGTTTCAGCCACTCACCCACACTTCCTTGTGTGTTCTGTGCTTCTTCCTTAGAATTGCGATGCAAAGGTAGAACTATAATTTTAAATAAACAAGGCTTTGCACATCATTTTTTTCGAAAAAAGATACTACTTTTGTGCCTTATTCTGATATTCAATAGATTATTCATGGATTTGAACAAACAAATTTTATCGAGGCGTCCGATAATTATCGCCTTGATAGCGATTCTCGTTGTTTTGATAGGCGGTGGAGGCTTTTGGGTGTACCGTTTGGCTTGGGCTCCGAATTTTAAGCCGGATAAGACGGTCTATGTCTATATAGATGATAAAAAGGATTTTGATGATCTTTGCCGGCAGTTGAGTGATTCGGCGAACTGTCTCCGTATCGGTAGCTTTAAGCAATTGAGTGGATTGTTGAAGTATCCTGCGTCCATGCGTACCGGTCGATACGCCGTGAAGCCCGGCATGAGTAATTTAACCTTATTGAATGACTTGCGGAGAGGACATCAAGTAGCGACCCGGGTTACTTTTAATAATATCCGTTTCAAGGAAGATTTGGCGGAACGTATAAGTGATCAATTGATGTTCGGGAAGGAAAATCTCCTGCGTCTATTGAATGATTCCGTGTATTGCGACTCTTTAGGTTTTACCCCGGAAACGATCCATGCCCTTTTCATTCCTAATACCTATGAGATTTATTGGAATATATCCGCGGATAAATTTATACGTCGCATGAAGCGTGAATATGACGCTTTCTGGACACCGGAACGATTGAAAAAGGCAGAGGAGATCGGGCTTACTCCAGTTGAGGTATCTATCTTGGCTTCTATCGTAGAAGAGGAGACGGCGGCATCGGACGAATATCCAATCGTGGCGGGTCTTTATATCAACCGCCTTCGTGCCGGTATTCCTTTACAGGCGGACCCTACCGTAAAGTTTGCGGTGGGGGATTTTTCTTTGCAACGTATCTTATTTGAGCATTTGGAAATAGATTCTCCCTATAATACCTATAAATATGCGGGCCTACCTCCCGGTCCTCTACGGATTCCTACTATCAAGGGCTTGAATAGCGTATTGAATCATACGAAACATAAATACTTATACATGTGCGCTAAGGAGGATTTCTCGGGACGGCATAATTTCGCCGTGACGTTGGCGGAGCATAACCGCAATGCCAACCGGTATCGGGCGGAGTTGAATAGGCGCCGGATACGGTAATGGATCTAGTATAAATCATAAGTCTCTCATTCTAAATTGAACATTTTTCATTACCTTTGGCAGCTAAATAGTGTGAATAGTCAATATTAAGAAAACAGATACACATGGAAAAACATTTATTTTTGGGGGACGAGGCCATAGCGCAAGCCGCTATAGACGCTGGTATCTCCGGGGTGTACGCATACCCGGGAACCCCTTCTACTGAAATCACAGAATATATCCAAGGTTCTCCGGTAACGAAGGAAAGAGGTATCCATTGTCGCTGGAGCGCGAATGAGAAAACCGCCATGGAAGCCGCTTTGGGTATGTGCTATGCCGGTAAACGTGCGCTTTGCTGCATGAAGCACGTGGGTTTGAATGTAGCCGCCGATTGCTTTATGAACGCCGCTATGAGCGGTATCAACGGAGGTATGATCATCCTTACGGCCGACGACCCATCCATGCACTCTTCCCAGAATGAGCAAGACAACCGTGTTTATGGCAATTTCGCCATGATCCCGATGTTTGAGCCATCCAGCCAGCAAGAGGCTTATGATATGGTATATCATGGATTCGAGTTATCCGAGAAATTAGGGTATCCTATCTTGCTGCGTGTAACGACCCGTATGGCGCATTCTCGTGCCGGTGTCGTAACCAGTCCGTTGAAGCCGGAGAACCGGATGAATTGTCCGGAAGACGGTCGCCAACGTTTTATCTTACTCCCGGCATTGGCCCGTAAACGTTTCAAGAGTTTGCTGGCGTCTCAAGAGGCTTTCACGGAAGCTTCCGAGAATTCCGCATATAATAAGTATTTCGATGCCCCGAATAAAGACTTGGGTATCATCACGACGGGTATCGCTTTCAATTATCTTTCCGAGAATTATCCGGACGGTTTCGAGCATCCCGTATTGAAGATCTCCCAGTATCCGCTTCCGAGAAAGCAAATCGAGAAGATCGTTGGCGAGTGTAAGGAGATCTTGGTGCTGGAAGAGGGATATCCGGTTGTGGAGGAGCAATTGAAGGGTTTCTTGGGGAAGGGAGTGACGGTTCATGGCCGTCTGGACGGTACGCTTCAGCGTGACGGCGAGCTTACGCCAGATGCGGTAGGCAAAGCCTTGGGTAAGGAGATCCAGAGCTATTATGCGATCCCCGAGGTGGTTGAGCAACGTCCGCCCGCATTGTGCCAAGGTTGTGGACACCGGGATATGTATGAGGCCTTGAACGAGGTGATCGCCGAGTATAACGGTACGGCTAAGGTGTTTGGCGATATCGGCTGTTATACCTTGGGAGCTTTGCCTCCTTTCCGTGCGATCGATTCTTGTATCGATATGGGGGCCTCTATCACGATGGCGAAGGGTGCTTCCGACGCGGGTGTATTCCCGGCTATCTCCGTGATCGGCGATTCTACGTTTACCCATTCCGGTATGACTGGTTTGCTGGATTGCGTGAACGAGAACACGAATATCACCATCGTTATCTCCGATAATGAGACAACGGCCATGACCGGAGGGCAGGATTCCGCCGGAACGGGACGTCTGGAATCTATCTGCGCCGGTATCGGTGTGGACCCGGCTCACATCCGTGTGATGGTTCCTTTAAAAAAGAACTTCGAGGAGATGAAGTCTATCATCCGTGAGGAAATCGAGTACAAGGGCGTATCCGTATTGATCCCCCGCCGTGAGTGTATCCAGACATTAACCAGAAAGAAAAAAGCAAGCAAGAAATGAAAACAGATATTATACTATCAGGTGTAGGAGGACAGGGTATCCTTTCTATCGCCGCCGTTATTGGAGAAGCCGCCTTAAAAGAAGGTCTGTATATGAAGCAAGCGGAAGTACACGGTATGAGTCAACGGGGGGGAGACGTGCAGTCTAACCTGCGTCTTTCCGACGAGCCGATCGCCTCGGACTTGATCCCGAAGGGCCACGCCGATTTGATCATCTCCTTGGAACCGATGGAGAGCTTGCGTTATCTGCCTTACCTGAAGAAAGAGGGTTGGCTGGTGACGAACTCCCGTCCGTTCGTGAACATCCCGAACTATCCGGAGATCGAGAAAGTGAACGCCGAGTTGGACAAACTCCCTCACAAGGTCGTATTGGACGTGGAGGAGATCGCCAAGGAAGCGGGTTCTGTCCGTGCCGCCAATATCGTGATGCTGGGGGCTGCTACCCCATTTATCGGGATCGAGTATGATAAGATCGAGGCGGGAATCCGTCAGATATTCGGTCGTAAGGGCGAGGATATAGTTAATATGAACCTAAAGGCGTTGAAAGCCGGTTATGACTTAGCGCAAAGTCTGCGGTAAATCTTTTTCCGGGTTTGCATGATATCAGCGTACGTGACATCTCCGGGTTTCACGTACGTTTTTTTTAACATCTAACCCCCTAGAACTTTTAGAAGAGCTGTCAAGGGGTAGGTACGGCACCGTAGAACTTTCGTAAGCCTTAGAATTATGCGGTTTGATGAGAATTTTAATGTATCTTTGTCGCTGAATCCTAAACGAGAAATGATTAAGGTTATGAAGAAGTATTTATTGGTTAGTTTACTAGCGTTATTGGCTTTCGTAGGCAAAGCTCAGGAGGATAATTCCGATATCGTGAAGGTCGGTGATACTATGCCGTCATTTACGATTGTTTCCGACAACGGGAGTAAGTTGCAGTCCGCTTCGTTGAAGGGAAAAGTGATCCTCGTGAATTTTTTCGCCACTTGGTGTCCTCCTTGCCAAAAAGAATTGGCCGCTGTCCAACAAACCCTCTGGCCGAAATACAAGAACAACAAGGACTTCGTTCTCTTGGTGATCGGGCGTGAGCATTCCGATGCCGATCTACAGAAATATAACGAGAAAAAAGGCTTCGATTTTCCATTGTATCCCGATAAGGACCGGGCTATTTTCGGCGCTTTCGCCAAGAACTTGATCCCTCGTGGCTATTTGGTCGGAAAAGACGGGAAGATCATTTATACGAGCAAAGGCTATACCGACGAGGAATTTGCTGAGTTAATGACTAAAATAGAGGGTGCGTTAAAATAAGAATCATGAAATATAGTAACATACATTTAATTTATTTTTCTCCGACACACACGTCCGCCAAGATCGTTTACGCGATAGCGGAAGGAATGGGTGCCACTTCGATGTCCGAGTCGGATGTCACTTGTGAGAGTCTGGATATGGAAGAGTATATTGATGATGAGCTGACGATTATAGCCGCTCCTGTATACGGTGGCCGTGTGGCGGAGACTGCCATGGAACGTTTTCGCATGTTCCGTTCTGCCCACCATGCGCCGGTAGTCCCCGTGGTATTGTATGGGAACCGGGATTATGAGGATGCTTTGAAAGAGCTCTGTGATTTAGTGTCGGAGCAGGGGTTCGTACCTGTGGCTGCCGGAGCGTTTATCGGTGAGCATTCTTTCAGCCGCAAGGGGATGCCCATTGCTGAGGGGCGTCCGGACGAGTCGGATCTTAAGCAGGCTACGGAATTCGGGAAAAAGATTATCGAGGAGCTGGAGAAGGTTTCCTGCATGGAATGCTTGTCCGCCTTGGAGGTGAAAGGTAATTTCCCGTATCGGGTGAAAGGCCCTTCCACTCCTCAAGCTCCTGTTACGGATAACGATTTATGTACGCAATGTGAGTATTGCGTGGATGTGTGTCCTACACATGCGATATCCTTGGCAGACGAGGGTATGTATAGCGACCCGAACCTATGTATCAAATGTTGCGCCTGCGTGAAAGAGTGTCCCGAGGGCGCACGTACTTTCGATACTCCTTACACGGCGATGCTCCATAAGAACTTTAGCGCACGCCGGGAGCCGGAGATATTCTTCTAATGGAGGACCGGGTATCCGGTATATTGTGAGGGAAAGCGTCAAAAGGCAAAAGTTCTTTTGGCGCTTTCTCTTTTTTTGTACCTTTGTTCGGATCGTTAATCTCAAATAATACCGTGTTTGTATGAAAACCTATTTATTCCTTTTGCTTTTTGTGTTTCAAGCCTTCTCCCTTTCCTCCCAGATTAGCCTGAAAGGGTATAATCAGGAGAAGATCGATCCTTCTCTTTTCGAGGGACGATGGAAAGCCCGTTGGATCTCCTACCCGGGTGAGGCTCCGAATGTATATGGGGTCTATCATTTTCGTAAATCGTTCGATCTGGAGGTGGTTCCTTCCCGGTTTATCGTCCATGTTTCCGCCGATAACCGTTATAAATTATATGTAAACGGGAAATTGGTATCCTTGGGCCCGGCCCGTGGGGATATCTATAACTGGAGTTTCGAGACGGTGGATCTGGCTCCTTATCTGAGGAAAGGGAAGAATACGCTGGCCTCCGTTGTCTGGAATTATGCCGAGCGTAAACCTGTCGCCCAGATCAGTTACGATCAGACGGGTTTTATCCTGCAAGGCAATACGGGGCATGAGGCGGTGGTAAATACGGATACCACTTGGGTCTGCCTGCGTAATAAGGCGTATGCTCCTTGGACCGAATGGCAGGTATTGGGGTATTACGTGGCTGGCCCGGGCGAGGAACTGGAAGCCTCCGCTTATCCTTGGGGCTGGGAACAACCGGATTACGACGACAGGAAATGGGAGAAGGCCGTACGGGGCATGGAGGGTGCCACGAAAGGATCGAGAGATTACCCGGGACGGTTGCTGGTTCCTAGCCCGATACCTCCGATGGACAGCCGGATCGAGCGTCTGGCCAAGCTCCGCCGGTCGGAAGGGATCGAATGCCCGCAAGGATTTCCTTACTGGCCAAAAGCTTTGACGATCCCGGCGAATACGGAGGTCCGCTTGCTTCTGGATAATGATTACCTGACGACGGGTTATTTCTCCTTAGCCTTCAGCAAAGGAAAGGAGGCCGAGATCCATATCGGTTATTCGGAAGCCCTCTATAAGCAAGAAGAGGAATCGACCACTAAATCGTATGCGTTGAATGGCAAGGGACATCGGGACGAGTTGACGGATAAGCAGTTTATCGGGTACGGGGATAAGATACTGGCTGATGGGGGAGATAATCGTCTCTTCACGTCCCTGTGGTGGCGTACATGGAGATATGTGGAGTTGAAAGTGAAGACGGCTTCCGAGCCTTTGGTGATCGAGGATATGTATGGGACTTTCTCTGCCTATCCTTTCCGTAACGAGACCACTTTCTCCGCTCCGGGACATGAGGAGCTGGGCCGTATGCTCGAGATAGGATGGCGTACCGCCCGTCTGTGCGCCAATGAGACGTATATGGACTGCCCGTATTACGAGCAACTGCAATATTTCGGGGATACACGCATACAGGCAATGATTTCCATGTATAATACATCAGACCCTTATATGGTGAAGAATGCCATAGAGCAAGGACGGCAGTCCATGGTGGCGGAAGGGATTACGATGAGCCGATATCCGTCTAGCGTACATCAGTTTATATCCTCGTTCTCTCTCTGGTGGATTTGTATGGGGCACGATTATTGGATGTACCGTGGGGATGAGGCATACATGAAGACCTTGCTTCCCGCTTACCGTCAGGTTTTGTCGTGGTACGAGCAATGGTTGAAGCCGGATTATAGTTTGTCGTACGTTCCTCATTGGTTCTTCGTGGATTGGGCGGCCGGTTTTGATTATGGCGAGCCGATACGGGAGAAAGAGGGAAACTCGGCGCTCCAAGATTTGATGTATATAATGACCTTGGAGTTTGCGGTGGAGATGGAACAAGCGATCGGCCTCCCTGCCATGGCGGATCATTACCGGAAGATCGCTACCGAGATGCGTAAGACGATCCGCCCGAAATATTGGGACGCTGCCCGTAATCTATTCGCCGATACGCAGGATCATCGCAGCTATTCCCAGCATGTGAACGCCTTGGCGATCTTGACTGGGGTTACGAAAGGGGAGGAGGCCGTAAAGGTGATGAACCAAACCTTGGCGGATACGAGCTTGATCCAGTGTACGATCTATTTCCGTTATTACTTGAATCAAGCGTTGAAAGCTTCCGGTTTAGGGGATCAGTTCTTGGATAACTTACAAATATGGCGGGATCAGATGGCGTTGGGATTGACCACATGGGCAGAGATGCCGGAGCCATCCCGTTCTGATTGCCATGCTTGGGGAGCCAGTCCGAATATCGAGTTTTACCGGATCTTGTTGGGGATAGATAGCGATGCTCCCGGATTTAGGAAGATACGGATCGCTCCGTCTTTGGGAAAACTGAAGGAGGTTTCCGGTACGATCCCACATCCGCTTGGAAGCGTGACCGCCGCTTATAAATTGAATGAAAGAGGTGAGGGAACCGCCCGTCTGGTCTTGCCGGAAGGTACTACGGGTATATTTATCTGGGATGGAAAAGAAATCCCGTTGAAACCGGGCGAACAGGTTATTTCGTTATCTTCGCGTCATTAATCTATCTAAAATCCTGATATGAGACGAGTTTATTCAATTGCCTTATTGCTGCTGGTCGCTCTCGGTCTGTCGGCGACAACGAAGGAAGTAAAGTTGAAATTATTGGAAACCAGTGATATTCATGGAAATTTCTTCCCGTATAATTTTATCGAGCAGCGGGAGTGGGGAGGAAGTCTGGCAAGGGTATATTCGTTCGTGCAAGAAGAACGCCGGGCGTATGGCGATAACCTTTTGCTATTGGATAATGGCGATATCTTGCAAGGACAACCTTCGGCGTATTATTACAATTTCATGGATACGGTCTCTACGCATATAGCTTCCGCCATGATGAATTATATGGGGTACAATGCGGGAAATATGGGTAACCATGATGTAGAGGCTGGCCATGCCGTTTTCGATCGTTGGATCAAACAATGTGATTTCCCTATCTTGGGTGCCAATATTATCCGTACCTCCGATCGGGAGACCTATTTAAAGCCCTATGAGGTATTTGAGCGTGACGGTGTGAAGATCGTTGTACTGGGGATGATTACTCCGGCTATTCCTGTATGGTTGCCGGAGACTCTGTGGCAAGGTCTTTATTTCGCCGATATGGAAGAGACGGCCCGTAAATGGATGAAGATCATTCAGGAGAAGGAGAAACCGGATGTTGTGGTAGGTATCTTTCATGCGGGAAATGAGGCTCGTACCATGTCCGGCCAGTACCGTGAGGATGCGTCGATGGAGGTTGCCCAGCGCATTCCGGGCTTCGATGTGGTTATAATGGGGCATGATCATCGCCGGTATTGTGGTAAGGTGGCGAATATCGAGGGAGATTCCGTGTTATTGATAAATCCGGCAAGTAATGGGCGTGTAGTCGGTTCCGTTGATGTCGTGTTAAAGATGGAGCATGGAAAGGTTTTGGACAAACAAGTATCGGGTGTTTTGACGGATGTGGATAAGTTGGAGCCTAGCAAGGAGTTTATGGAGAAATTCGCTCCGCAATACAAAGCGGTGAATGATTTTGTCTCCGAGAAGGTGGGAACTTTTACGGAGAGTATCGCGACCCGTCCCGCTTACTTTGGGCCATCCGCTTTTATTGATTTTATTCACTCTTTACAATTGGAGTTGACTGGTGCGGACGTCTCTTTTGCCGCCCCGTTATCCTTTGACGCAAAAATAGATAAAGGGGATATCACGATCAGCGATATGTTCAGTCTTTACAAATATGAGAATATGCTTTATACGATGAATTTGACGGGAGCCGAGATCAAAGGTTTCTTGGAGGAATCATACGCTATGTGGACCAACCGGATGAAATCTCCGGACGATCATGTCTTATTATTGAAAGAGAGAAAGAAAGGACAGGAGAATTATGTCTCATTCGTCAACTTCAGTTTTAACTTTGACTCCGCAGCTGGTATCATTTACACCGTGGATGTAACGAAACCCAAGGGCGAGAAGATCACGATCTTGAAAATGGCGGATGGTAAGCCTTTCGACGAGAATAAAACGTATAAAGTAGCTCTTAACTCTTACCGAGGTAATGGAGGAGGTGAGTTATTGACGAAAGGGGCCGGCATTCCCCAAGACGAGTTAAAGAGTCGTATCATTCATTCGACCGATAAAGACCTCCGTTATTATATGATTCAATATATAAAGGAAAAGGGTGTACTTAGCCCACAACCTTTAAACCAATGGCAAATGATCCCGCAGGATTGGACGAGACCGGCGGCCGAACGGGATTGTAAGTTTCTTTTCGGGGAATGAGTTTCCGTCCTTGAAGTGTCTGGTTTGCGATAGTATCTCAATGGGAAACGGTGGTAAAGTCAATGGAATAGAGATGGTTTCTCAATGACTTTACGGCCGTGTCCCATTGACTTTTTTGTATCCCGTATTAGGGATGTTGCTGATAGGTTAGGGCGCAAGGGGCGCATCTTTACGTATGTTTCTAAAACTTTTTCTGTAAATAACGTTTATACCCCT
>ULSG01018449.1_pt1 | contig 15393 bp, 12 predicted proteins | sample 1956191 | NCBI WGS metagenome assembly ULSG01 (sample SAMEA4835703, study PRJEB28245) | human gut metagenome | biome: gut microbiome; material: fecal sample | place: Denmark | collected 2008 | reverse complement strand
GGTGGGGTATAACATCACGGATAGACCCACGAAAAAGACGAGGATCAATATAATGGTGCTTTTGTTCTTTTTCATGGGCTACTCCCTAACGTTATAGTTTCAGGATCAGAGCAGGGGGCTTTGCAGCCCCGCTCTGTGCAGGGGAAAAGGAGAAGTTAGCGGTTCTCCATGCGCTTTTTGGTGATGAGCAGGATAGCTGCTGCAACCATCAGGCCGCCGCCAACAACGTAGAAGATGGTGGTGCCGATGCCGCCGGTGCCGGGCAGGGTAGTGCCGCGGTTGTTCTCAACCGTAATACTTACAGTACCTGTTGCAACAGTGCCACCTTTGGCAGAGCCGTTATCAACAGTAACGTCGATCGTGGTTAATTCAGTCGTTTTACCGAAACCGTTCTGTCCATTGTTGGTATTGGCAGAGATAACCACCTTAATAGGCTCAGCGAGGGTATTATAGCCGGAAGGAGCCAAAGTTTCCTTCAGGAAGTAGGTGCCATCGTCCAGACCAATCACCTTAAACAGACCGTTTTCATCGGACTCCAGTTCGGTGGCAGCAGTCTCGTCAGTAGTCCATCCGTTGAGTTTGCCAGTGGTATCTACCCGTGCGTATTTGGTCTGATTGCTATTCAGCAGTTTGAACTTTGCACCCTGCAGGTTTTTGGTAGGGTCTTTGCCGTCAACCTTGGTCACATCCAGCTTGTAAGTGAACACGATGACCTTATCGTCAGGGGTTCTACCAGTGCCAGGACCCTTGGGGTTGTTGGAGTACTCAAGGTAAACTTCGTTGGTGTTGCCGGGAGTACCCTGACCAATAGAAGCTTTCTCATTGAGTTCAGCGGAGTAGGAAACCACGATGTACTTATCTTTAGCAACACCGATAACCGACTTCAAATCAGCGAACGAAACGGTAATGGTAGTTTCGCCATCGGTGTCAGTAGATACACTAATAGTGCTGGAATTGGTGATATCGGTACCCAGAGTAGCCTTGCTATCAGAAAGATAAACCGTGATATCGTTTTCAGTAGGTGCATAAAATGCCTTGCAAAGCGTATCGTGGAAAACATACTTGTAGGTCTGATAGCGGCTCATATCGGGAATACGACCAATCAGCTTAAAGGGAACCATATCACCGATGTGGTAGTCGGCAGTGTCGTTGTAACCAGTGCCAAAGCCGTCGTCCTGCTGATGTTTGGTGTTTTCCAATACCTTTTTCTCAACAGAGGGAACATCCGTTTTGGGCTGAATGATAATGTTCTGGTTGACGACTTCAACAAGATACAGCGTGTGGGAATCCACTGTAGCATTATCATCGTCCTTAATCAGGTAATAACCAGCAGGAACCGATGCAGAACTGCCATACGTTGTGGTAAAAGCGGGAACACCGGTGAGGTTAACGTACTTTTCAACCTCGGTCAAAATAGCTGTTTCGTTAGTACCAGAAACAGCTGCCAGAGCCTTCAGAACAGCATCGGAAACAGCAGTGCCTTCGACGTTGCCGGAAGCAGCATTTTTGCCCCACTTGATGTCGGACAGAGTAGTCTTACCAGTTGTATCAGTAAAGGGTGTGCCGGTGAAGATCTGGTAAATCTCGTAGGTATGCTTGTTATTAGGTGCGGTGATCGTGTACAGGGTAACAGCAGCAGTGCTGGTAGAGCTGCTGCCATCTGCCGCAAACGCCGGGATGGCCATGGCGCAAACCATAGCAACTGCCAGCAGCGCAGCCATGAGTTTCTTCATTGCTTTTTTCATGGAAAAAGCCCCTTTCTTTTCTGCCCCTTGCCGCCCCCTGCATTTCGCACAGGGGGGGGGAGGGGTGTGGTTTGTGTTCGGACTAATGCGTAAACTTTGCGCTGGGCGGGCGGGGGCTCAGCCCCGGCACGCCAGCAGGGAAGTGCAGTTTAGTCATCTGCCCTCCCTTCGTGTCTGCGCTTGCGGTGGATAAAACTATATGCCAGCGCAGACAGCATCATTGTGCCGCCCACGGCTGTATACGGGAGTGTACCGGTGCCACCGGTAGAGGGGAGCTCGTAGTTGGTGTTGTCTTTTTCCTTGTTGGTCAACGTAAGCAGACCGCCGTTTTCCACACCGGTTGTGTTGCTGTCGCTGTAGGTTACCTCGTACTTGTTGCCGGTAGAAGTTTCCTTGATGAAGTAGTAGTAACCTTTTTCCACATTTTTGTAAACGTAGGTCCAGCTGTTCTTTTTGTTAAGAATAAAGTCTTCTACGTGTTCGGCACTGTCTTTGCTGCCGCCGCTCTTAGCATAACGATACAGCTCCACCGTGACATCAGTATCCGGAGTTTTAGCCTCGGGAAGCGTTAAGCCGTCCTTATCCTGCCAGAACTTCTGGATGGTCAGCCAAGTACGTGTATTCTCTACGGCGTAGTTCTTTTGCTGACCACTGGTACAGATCACAACATTGCTATCGCTTTGTTGCAAACCATCAGGTTTTGCAGTCGCCTCCCAAGTGGCAGTTGCGCTTGTGCCTTGATTTGCAAAGACGAAATACACAGTGGTTTTGGCGTCTGTACCCTTCTCGTAGCCTGCAGGCGCAGCGGTCTCAACAAGTTTGTAGAGCGTATTAGTTTTGATGTTGAAGTGGTGCCCGGTATAATCGTCTTTCTCATTTTGACCAAGGTAAAGGACGATCTCGCCTTTTGCGTCCGTGGTATGCGTGGGCTGCTCGGGATGGTCTTTGTACGTTTCGGTAGTCTTATCGTAGTAAGAGAGATTGAACGTTGCACCCTGCAAGCGTGTCAAGAGATTTAGACTATCGACCTTATACAATGTGAATTTACTTTGGGAAACAGAACCGCTGGCGTCAAGTCCGGTGACAGTTTCGTTCCATTCTGCTTCGTGTTTGCCCGTAAGCACTGCCTTATTCGAAAGATTTACGTCAGCGTTGGAAGAATCCAACACATAATCGTACTTTAATACATAACCATGAGAATCGTCCAGCGTAAACACCATAGTATGGGTGTCATAACCAGTGCTGCTGTCTGTTGTGCGCTTATAAACCATACCATAGCTTGTAGTAGCCAGCGGCGTATCGCCAGCTTTATATGGATAATCGTACAGTTTTACGCTGTCCATATCCAGATGTGCCGTAACAAACCTGTCTTGCACAGCCAGTATATCGGTCAGGGTCACCGTGTCGCCGTCTTTCAGCAGGTCGGTGTAAGCGGGGTTGATATCCAGACTGTAATGCACCACAAGTTCACCGGTTTCTTTGCCATCTTGATCTAGAATTGCTTCAAACTTTGCGCTCTTGGTCAGGTATTCAAGATTGCGGTTTATGGTAACCGTAGCAGTATCTTCCTTATCGCCCCACTTTGCCTTATTGGTGTAGGATTCGGTTACGGTCTGCGGACGATCCCACTTGAGGTCTGTAAGCTTTGCGGTGTAGCGGATAAGGAGGTGCGTCAGATTACCATTCGGTTTAAGTTCGCCCCTAATGGCATCAAGCTGCTTGAAGGTAAAGGTTACGTTCTTGCCGTCAGTACAGGTGGCCTCAAAATAGTCTGTCGATTTGAGATCATACTTTTTTCCGTCAACGTACGGACTATAGTTGCGAGCTTCATTAGAGCAGTAACCATTCCAGCCCAAATAGCCTGTGGCACTATCAAAAGTAAGACCATCGGGGAGGGTATCGGTTACTGTAACGATATAGTTTCCGTCCTTGTCCTGGGGGAACTCTGTCCAGTCGGAGATATCCAGAACGAGCTGGTAGTAAATTTCCATGTTCTCGCTATAGGGTCCGCTTGCGGTGGCTTTGTAAGGATCATTCCAAGTATCATTGTAATTATTTCCGCCTTTATTACCGATAGAAACACCCTTTGCGAAATCCTTTTTAACTACAACGGCATCCTTTTTATACCAATAACTGGTGTTGTTGTTATAGATATTGAAGGACGTGCCTGCCGGAACATCCGTGGTGTCTACGTGCGTGGAATAGCCGCCGATTTCCATGCTCTTGACAGGGGAACCGGTGTAGGTCTTGTCGTTCTTCAGGTGGATGATAAAGGTGTGTATCTCTTCGGTGCTGTTTGCAGCATCAATTTTGGTGTGGTTGGCAGCATCGCTTGCGTTATCGAAGGAATCGGTGTAGTAGTCGATTGTGACAGTAATATGGGCCTGTTCAGCAGTAAGAGTGGTGCCATCCACTGTGGTAAATTTCAGGCTGCCAAGAATTGCTGCATTCAGCTCCGAAGCAATACCATAGTGCTTGCAATGCTCCTCAGGAACTTTGATCTGGTCAACAAAATCATACGTAGTCCAAGAGTTGGGAACAGCAGAAGAAAGTTTCCACCCCGCAGTGTACTTGTTTTCCGTACCGGTAGAAGTCAGGCTGCTTTGTGTGGTAGACTTGTTGAAGTTCCAGCTGCGGTCGTACGAATAGACATCCGTTCCGGTCGTGTAACCCTTACCGCCTGTCGTAAAGGTGGAATCATTATGCACCTGCACTTGATTGCCATCAGAACTGGCTGGCACGGACGTTACATAGGTAAATTTATACTCCTTGCCGTAGACATCGCCAAAAGTATACTTGAAGCCCTTTTTGTCGGTGTCAGGAGCAAACGTGGCAATATCTTTATTTACCGTGCTACCATCCTTGTCAACAGTTTCGGTCAGCGTGATGTCACCTTCAATCAGGGCACCATCGGTTGTGATCGTGTCTACGACCGTAGAATCCTTCAGGTTCTGAGCGTAAGGGTTCTTGACACAAACAGTCCATGTTATTTTGTTGGTGTCGGGGTCATAAGTGCCGCTCTTCCAGATACGGCTATCAAATTTAGTCGTCCACCACTTCCAGTCGTCCGTTTTGTTGGAACGTACTTTATTATAGAATTCAACGTAACCGTTACCTGTGGCAGTGTTTTTGGTTATCTTAACGCGGTAGGTCAGCTTATAGCTTTCACCGGCATTTAATTTTTCAAGACCAGTAATATGGAAGGTGGGATTGCCATCGGTGGGGCTTGTAAAGGTGTTCGTGTAACTGGTAACAGAGGTCCCTTTGCCGGTTTTATCGATCTTGACCAGCTCAAACTGATCTTTTACATATTCACCGGCAATTGTGGTGCCATTTTGAAGTTCGTCCAGAATTTCAATGTGCTGAGACCAGCCATCCTTAGAAGAAACTGTGACCGTGTAATCAATGTAGGTGCTGCCATCAGTTCCCACAAAGGGAGTAGCGCCCGTCTTTTCAATGGCAAGATCACGCGGCAACTTGACGAGAAGATCCAGCCCGGTCGGGAAGTGGATCTTAGTGCTTTCAGCACCGCCAACAGTGGAAGCTTCGGCTTCAAAATCGAATTGTCCGGTAAAAGGCTTAGTGATATCAAAACTATTGTTGAAAGTAAGACGGACAGTACCATCTGTATCAACTTCACCAGTACCAACTACCTTATTATCATCGCTTTTGTTGATCAGGTTGAAAGGCTTCTTTTCAGGCAATTTAATGCCGTCAGGAAGCTTGTAGGTCAGGGTTCTGGTGCTGAGACTCAAAAGGGCGTTTTCAGGGATTTCGAAATAGTAGGTCAGATTAAGCTTTTCTCCATCCGTCAACACAATAGCAGTAGTTCCCGGGTCGAGGGGCTGATTGCCTTTCTTTATGGTAATGCCGGTAATACCGCCTTTTTGGGAAGTACTGGTTTCCTCAAAGTAGGCAAGGTATTTCGGTGTTGTAGTCGTGCTTACGGTCATGGGCTCACCCGCCAGCGTAAGCATATCGGGTGCTTGCAGTGCGCCGTCAACGGCAGAGGAGAGCATCTCGTCTGCATACTGGGCATAGGCAACGCTCACCACGCCCAGAACCTCGGCGTTGGAAAGGGTGACCTCGGCCACCTTGCCGTCCACATCGCCGGAGATAACGGTCAGCGTGCCGGCGTCACTGTCCACACTGCTCACGATGCCCACGGTCTCCACGGGCTGAGCGTCAGTTACGGTAGTGGTCTGCGGCTCGGCAGCGGGGGAACCCACGCTGGGCGCAGCGGTGTCGGGGATATCGGGGAGATCAGGGGTGTCGAGGGTGGTCATGTCCTCGGCGGCAGGGGCGGTATCCAGCGCAGCAGCGCCGGATTCCTCGAGCTCTGCGCCGTTCTCGCCCTCAGCGTCCATGCTGAACAGGTCGTCCAGACCGTCCGCTGCACCGTCGGCGCTGCTGTCCACAGCCACGGTGCGGGTGACGTACTTATTATAAATAACGATGTCGCCCACATCGGCGGCGCTGCCGTCCTCGCCGTCCAGCAGCCAGTCCATATCGCTCATGGAACTGCGCAGGGCAAGCACACTGGCCTCCTGCGGGATAGCGCTCTGGGGGATACCGGCGTACTTCAAGCAGTAAGAGAGGAACATCACGTCCCACTCGCCGTAGGGGTTGCCGTAGGACTGACCGTAGCGGGAGTAGTAGCGCAGGGTCACGCCGTCCGCGGGGTCGATCTCAAAGTTTTTCTCGCTCTGCTCGTAGCCCAGCTGGGTCTGCGCTACGCTGACCAGATCCTCGGCCCAGTTGCCGGTCATCACGGCCTCGGCGTTGGCGGCCTGCCACTCCTCGGGGGTCTCAAGGTCGGCAGAAGTGTCGCTCAGGCAGGCAACGGTGTGGTGGTGCTCCGGCAGGGGGCAGGTGAGCACTTCCTCGTAGCAGGCATCGGTATGGTGGTGGTAGATGGGCTCCACGGTGTCCACCATCGGTGCCAGCGCCACGGGCTCGGCCACAGCCATCGCTGCCAGTGCGGCGCTCTGGGTGGGCTCCACCACCTGCTCCACAAGCTCGCCCTCCTCTAAGCCGCAGGTCAGCTCGTACTCGGTGGTATAGCAGCTTTCGTCGTGGGTATGCTCAAATTTGTCGCAGATCAGGCTGCCGTCCTCAGGGTCGAAGCAGTCGTCATCGTGGACGTGCTCTTCCTCCATGCAGGTCAGGGTCTGCACCTCGGTGTAGCAGTCCGCGGTGTGCTCGTGGGGCACAAACTCGATCTGCGGCTCCAGCGACAGCGGCATGGGTTCAGCCTCAACGGTGGGCTGGCTGGTCGCAGCGGCGGCGGCCACCTCGTCCGCATTTTCAAGCTCACCTTCCTCGTAACCGCAGGTCAGCACCTTGGTGTAGCAATCCGCGGTGTGGGTGTGCTCCTCCTCGCCGCACTGATACTGCGCGGTCATCGAGATGCCCACGCCATGCAGCTGCCAGTTCACGAACAGGGTGGTGATCATGGCAAGTGCCAGCACAAATGCGGTGTAGCGCCGCAGGGTGTGCCGGTTCTCGCGGAACCGCTCCATGTACGTTTTAAGAATGTCGTTCATAACGGAATACCTCCTCCCGGGGTCAATGGATCAACGAGAAGCTGGACAAGGGCCATATCCTTAGGAAAACCCTGCCAACGATCTGGCTTTTTTCAACGCAGCCTATCACGCTGCTGCGGCTGTCGATGGAGGTGGAGCGGTGGTCGCCCAGCACGAAGTAGCGATTTTCCGGCACCTGATAGGGGAACCGGATGTCGCATTCGCCCACGGTCAGCGCGTCCACATAGGGCTCATCCAGTGCCACGCCGTTTACCGAGACCACACCGTTCACGTCCATATCGATCACATCACCGGGCTGCCCGATGATGCGCTTGAGCAGCAGCTTGTTCTGCCAGTAAAACCCGCATAACTCACCGTTTTCAATGTGGTTGGATTTTACCAGCAGGATAATGTCTTTGTCATTCAACGTAGGGTTCATGCTGTCGCCAGAGACCTGAAGCACCGGCAAAAACAGCGTAGCCAGCAGCACGGCTACTGCGGCCACCACCACCAGAATATAGATCGTACTGCGCAGCACCCGCTGGTAGCGGCTCTGGTACGCAAGACGCTCACGTTCTGCGGCCACTTCCTCGGTGGAAGGGATGGAAGCGAACCGGATATCGCGTTTTTTCATGTTTCCTCCGAAGGCAGGCCGTCTGTGCTGCGGTACTGGTCCAGCAGCTCGTTGGCCTTGTGGTCAAATGCCTGCCAGCGCTGCTGCACCTCCTGCTCGGCGCGCTCTACCATGGCCTTGCAGTCGGCCTCGGTCTGGGTGCGCTTTTGTGCGGCGGCGGCGGTCATGGCGTCGCATTCCTGCTGCGCCTGCGCTTTCAGACTGTCGGCGTCTGCCTGTGCCTGTTCCAGAATGCGTTTAGCCTCGCTGCGCGCCTGCGAAAGGGTGTTGGCAGCGGTGGCGTTGGTGTCCGCAACGCTGGCCTGTACCGAATGCAGATAGTCATCGGCGGCGGCCTGTGCGGCGGCGAACACGTTGTTCAGCTCCAGCGCGGCCTGCGCGATGGAACCAGCGCTTTCCAGCCGGAGCTGCCGGTCCTGCAGCTGCGCGGTGAGCGCGGCATTCTGCGCCTTGAGCTGGTCCTCGCTCTGTTTCAGCGCATAGATGATCTCTATTAGTTCAGCGCGGTGCATCCGCCGCAGTTCACGATCTGCCATTTGCGTACAAACTCCCGAATGTAAAGATAACGAAATTTCTTTCGAAAATGCCGAAAAAACTTAAAGAAAATGCCTGAAAAACCGCTTGTCGCCACGCAATTTGCGCAGCTGGAGAGACCTTTCATAAACTACCTTATTTTAGCACACTCCCTGTAACAACAATATAACAAATCGGACACAAAATCAAGAGATAAAGCCGAAAAAATATCGCAAATTTTTTTATTTTATATGTAAAACACCTAAAAAGAAGGCAATATACCACAGAATTGTTAAAATTTCCCTTCATAATTCTGGGGTGCGAAGTTCTGCGCAGTAATGCACTGAATCAGTGCGCCTACGAAAAACGGGAGCCGCACTTTTTCGAAAAAAGCGCGGCTCCCGTATCCAAACTTTGGGGTGATCCTTTTACTTGCCGAAGCTGCCCAGCAGGCTGTTCAGCGATACAAAGGACTGGTAAATGACGTTGACGTTGTTGATGATGGAGCTTGCACCGGAGAAGATGCGGGCGATGTAGTTGAACACCTTACCAACGTCCAGGAAGGCCTGATAAGCGTTGCTGGCGCCGCCGTCCAGATAGGTCATCTCCTCGGCTTCGATAGCGGAATAGCTGGCGGGCATTTTCATGGTAGAAGTAGTCATGGTAAGATCCCTTTCTTCAATGGTATCATTGCGTTTACAGCAGTGTTCAGAACATGGTGGCGACCAGCAGAGTAGTAAGCAGGGCACCGGCCACAAGGGCAGGCCCTACATACTTTTGCCACTGTCCAGTGGCAGGCTGGGTGGTGGGCTGCGGCACAGTAGAGGTACCGACCTTGGCAGTCCAGTGGGCGTAGATGGTGGCATCGGAGGTGAACACGGTGGAGGTGGTCACCTTGCTGCCGCCCACCGGCTCGGTGTACCAGCCGTCAAAGGTGTAGCCCGTCATGGTAGGCTGCTCAGGCGTGCTCTCCAGTTTGCCGGACAGGTTCGTGTAGGTGACCACGGTAGAGCAGATGCCGCCTTGGGCATCCATACCAATGGCGTACACGTTCTCTTCCTTTTTGCTCCCTGAAGTTTTGTCGGCAGCAAATGCAGCCGGCAGTGCGCAGCACAGCAGCGTGAACAGGCAAAGCCCGACCACCAGCGTTTTCAGGAATTTTTTCATGAGATCCCTCGCTTTCCTTCACAAAGATGGAGACACTGCCTCGCCCGGGTGCAGCCCGGACGCAGGAGAAGTTTCTTCAACTTATTTTTATCACATCCAGTGTACCAGAAGCGCAACAAAAAATACAGTCTTTTGAGAAAATAATAAGAAAAATCAAGAAAAAAATAAATTTCACCTTTGCAAGATAAAATTTATGCCCGTGTAGACTGCGCTTTTTGAAAAACGCATCCCGCAAAACTTACCTTTCGTAAAAACATGGCAGGATATGGAAAAAGCAAAACCTTTGCCGCAAAGCCAAAAAACGACTCGAACCGCCGCAAATGCAGCAGGCAGCGCACAGAAAAAAGCGGCAAAAACGCGGCACACCTCTTGTGGAAAAGCGGAAAATATGTTATACTGTCTTGCATGATGCGCCATCGCCAAGCGGTAAGGCAGGGGACTTTGACTCCCCCATCGTAGGTTCGACTCCTGCTGGCGCAACCAGAAAAAGGTCGTTGTACAGGAGACTGTGCAGCGACCTTTTTATTATTTGCCCTCTGGCAGCTTGAAGTAGACGCGGTATTCGTCCGAGTAGACCTTGCTGCCCATGCGGCTCACGCCGCCGTACAGGTGGGTACGCATCAGCGGCTCAATGGCGTCCAGATCCTTCTCCCGCAGAATACGCAGCATCTCGGCGTGCTCGCTGACAACGCTGGACACGTTGCGCGCGCCTACGATGTCCAGACGGATAAAGCGGGAATAGTCTGCCTGCGGGCGGGTTATCTGCTCCCAAAGGTACTCCTTGCTGGTCTTGCGGAACCAGTACTCGTGCATGGCAAGGTCGCAGCTGAGGAAGTGGTTGAAATCAAAGTTTTGCGGGTCGCTGCGCCCCGCAGCGGCCTCCAGCAGCACATTATAAAGGTGTTCTACCGCAAGGATCTCCATGGGCGAGCAGCTCTGCACAAAATCCCGGAACACCATGCCCTCCACCGCAACACGCTGGAAGATGAGCTGATCCACCACGCCAATATCAATGGCGGTGACGATGGTGCCCTTGCAGGGGATGATCTGCACAAAGCGGTTCTGCTCCAGCCGCTGCAAAACGCTGCGGATGGGGGTGCGCGAAACACCGAACCGCTTGCACAGTTGGTTCTCGCTCAGCGCTTCCCCGGGCAGGATCTTCAACGCGCAGATCTCGTCCTCGAGAATATGATAGAGCTCATCCGTGTGCTGTAATGTAGCCATAGTCGTTCTCCATTTATCCGGTAAATATGATCTTAGTATCATTGTACCGTTCCGACAGCGGAATGTCAATGCTGGAACGGAACTTTATTTGAGCACTTGTATACAAGAATTTGTACTCACACACAGAGCTGCTCGTGAAACGAAAAAACGGATATACCACTTTGCAATGCGGGAAAAGTGCTGATGAAATGCCGTAATCAAGCGGCTGTTGTATCAAATGCACAAAGAAAATAGAGAATAACTGTCAAATGTTATAATTGCAAGGCACTGCGCTGGCTGTTGCGGCAACACTGCGGGTTGAAATATTGTATACAGGATTTTGCTGAAAAAGCTGAAAGGACAAATACCCTGCAGATACCGGATCGTCTCCGGCAGATGCGGCAGGGCATGTGCCTTTTTGCGTGCATGCTTGCTTTGCTGCCCGAAAGGCGGTAAACTGGAAGTAAACAAAAACGCCCGAAAAGGAGAAACGACATGGCATATACAAAGGCTGACCTCAAGCACGACCTTGCTGCGATGGGGCTGACAGGGAACGAGACCATCCTGATCCATTCCTCCATGAAGTCCATCGGCCCGGTGGAGGGCGGCGCAGACACGGTTCTGGATGCATGGATGGAGTTTTTTGCGGAGGGCTTGCTGCTGCTGCCCACCCACACATGGCGGTTCATCAACGAGGAGAACCGGGTGTTTGATGTGCGCCGCAGCCCCTGCTGCGTGGGCATTCTGCCGGAGCTGTTCCGGCAGCGCCCCGGCGTGGTGCGCTCGCTGCACCCCACCCACAGCATGGCGGCCTATGGCAAAGGAGCGGCTGCGTATCTGGAAGGAGAGTTGGACGCAAACACCCCCTGCACCCCCGGCGGCTGCTACGACCGGCTGCGGGCAGCCCACGGCAAGGTGCTGCTACTGGGGGTGACCCACGCCCGCAATACCTTTATCCACAGCGTGGAGGAGGTGCTGAACGTGCCGAACCGCCTGACCGACAAGCCCATGCAGATGACCGTGGTGGACGAAGCCGGGGTGCAGCACACGGTCTATATGCGCCGCCACTACAACGCGCAGCAGCCACATATCTCGGAGGATTTCGTCAAGCTGGAGCAGGCGTATCTGGACTGTGGTGCAGCCCGGAACACAAAATTTGGCGATGCAAGTTGCATTTTGTGCGACGCCGAGGGGCTTTTCCGGGTCACCCGCCACGTTCTTGCCCCGAACCCCGAAGCCTTTGTCACCGAGCCGGTCATCCCGCCGGAGCGCTGGCAGGGAAAATTTTTATAAATCAATGCCGGGTAGCTTGCAGGCTGCCCGGCATTGATTTTTCATGGGGAGTAGTGAAATGAACTCCCTCAGCCAAAGCCTAACGGCTTTGCCAGCTCCCTCGGAGAGGGAGCCTCTGGCGCATTTGGAAACTTTGCGCTTTAGTAGGAAACTTTATCGCTATGCCAAAGGCCCCATCTTAGAGGGGGCTGGCACGGCGCAGCCGTGACTGGGGGAGTTCTGCGGTTCTGCTCGGCATTTTTTACTTTTCGCTTAGCAGAAGCGGATGCGGTACTCCCGGGGGGTGCAGTGCTTGATCTCCCGGAAGGTCTTGATAAAGTAGCTGGCGTCGGAAAAACCGCATTCCAGCCCCACCTCGCCGGTCTTGAGCCGGGTGGAGCGCAGCAGCTCGGCGGCTTTTTCCACCCGGAACTGCTTGACATACTGGATGGGCGTGATGCCCAGAAACTGCCGGAAGCTGCGCAGACAGGCGCTTTCGCTCAGGGCAACGCAGCCAGCCAGTTTTTCCACGGTCAGTTCCTCGGTGTAGTGCTCCTCTACATAGCGCAGCATCTGCTTCATCCGTTCCGAGGCAATCTGCTCCTGCTCCGATATCTTTACTTTGCCGCTGACGCATTGGGTAATGAGCAGCCGCAGCGCGGCGGTAAGGTGGTAGCGCACCCGGTTCTCGTAGTCAAAGGGCTCGTCCGCCACGTCCTTCCACGCCTCCCGCAGGCAGAGCAGCACCTGCCGCTGCCATGGCACGGCCTCATCCAGCAAAAAGAAGGGCGGCGTGCCCGGCTGCAAAAGCGGGCGGATGAGCTTTTGCCAGAATACGGTGTCCATGCCGCCGACCAGCCGGGGCTGAAACACGCCGGAGTGCAGCAGCGCGCTGTCCTTGGTAGGCTCTACCGCGTGCAGCGCACCGGAGTTGATGAACACGCCCTGCCCGGTCTGCAAGGTCAGGCGGGTCTTGTTCACATCCACATGGATAGGCCCCAGCGCCGCCAGAATGAACTCAAATTCCTCGTGCCAGTGCCACGCCACCGAAAAACAGGAAAGATCCTCGGCATAGCAGGCGATGGGGAACAGCGGGCTGCCGTGCTGGGTCTGCTCCCGCCCGGCGGCATCGGCCACCACGGCAGTAGCGCTGGTCAGCCCTACCCGGCCGCTGGTATAAGAGGCACAGCTTGTCTGATATGCCATATTCACCAAATCCTTTCCGCAATACTTTGAATGTTTTTTGTCAATGCCGATTTTGTTGCATATACTATGCGGTTCTGTTCTATTATTTGCGATTGTTTTGTGGTATTATCCTATCAGAGCTTCCAAGCTCAGTATAGCACCAAGGCAGCCGGGACGCAAGCTGTGCAAGCGTTTCCACTGCCGGGCAAAACCGCTATTCTCCCGCCGCCTGTCCAAAGAGGACTGGACGGCAAGTGTAACATAAACCATTTCATCAAGGAGGTATTCCTATGCTTCGGATCGAGTATTTTGATAAGGAACGTTTCATGCGCCAGCTTTCTGCCAGCCACGGCAGCGTGCTGCTGCATCTGGACAACGGCAAGACCTGCGACCTGAAAAAGGACGCTACCGCATGCTCCATGCTGCAGATGATGGACACTGCCCCCAAGAAGGGCTTTGACCTCACCGTGACCGACCCTGCCGACGTGACCGGCTTCCTGCGCTATATGCTGGAGGCAGGCCGCACCGAGCGCGTGGCCGGCTGACCACTGATATTCTCTTAATCCCATAAGTGTCATAGCAAACGCAAAGCGCCCGTCCCGGTCATGCCGGGGCGGGCGTTTTGTCTGTTTTACCGGAAAGCTTGCGCGGGCGGGCAGTCTGTGGTAAGCTGAAGACAGAAAAAAGACGGAGGGAACGACTATGAACCTGAAGGAAGCATTCCGTTACCAGAACAAGCTCCAGTCCCTGCTGGACGAGGCACAGGGCATTCTGGACTGCGACGCCAACGTGACCAAGGTGGCCAACACCTATCTGCGCCATAAGGTGATGCCCGAGGCTGAGGACGAGACCGTTATGGACGTAGCACAGACCGAATATGCGGAGCAGATCACCGACATTGCCCGGTTCATGCTCTACCTGCTGGAGGAAAAAAGCCGCCTGTTTGCCGCCATCCGCAAGGCAAAGGATGCACTGGACATGGATATGGACAGCGAGGTCAGCCTGAATGCCGCGCGCCAGAGCATTGCCCGCACCTTCAAGCGGATGAACGACCTGCGCAGCTCCGAGCAGCTGCTCTCCGGCGGGGGCACCGGCTACCGCTTCAACGCCGAGGGCAACCAGATCTCCTACTGCTGCGATGTGAAGCGGGTAACCACCATCAACTACGACCGCAAGGTCATCCATGCCGCGCTGAGCAAGCTGAACCGGCAGGCAGACGAGACCTCCAACCGGCTGGACCTCTGCCTTGTGACCTCCAAGGTGGACTACACTGTCCCCTTTGATGTAAATGCCAGCTTTGCCGAAGCCTTTGAAATCTATCTGGAAAACGCCAAAAACTAAATAAACGTTCCACCGGCTATTTTGGGTGCGGCAAGCGCCGGGTGCACAGCTGCCGGTTCAGGTGCAGATGAACTATAAGGCTGCACATTTCCGCAAGGAAGTTTTGGTACGGCTCACCTTACGAGCCAGCTATTATGAAAAAATCTTGCGTTCGGCTTTTCCGCCATCGCCAGACGCTTTTTCGCCGAAACCGTCCCTTGCTCCCTCCCGCATTCCTGCTTTTGTGCTTACGTCTCCATGGGCAGGCAGGCAAGCCACCCTTCATGAATTTGCCCCGCAGACTGCTGCGGGCACATGCTTTCTGCGTGCCGGGTGGGCGCTCTGCGCCCCTTTGCACGCGGAGTAAAATGACAGCTGCCCCTGCGCTTGCCGTATCCAAAATAGCCGGTGAAAAAACCAAAACCGGAGGGACGTACTATGAAAAAATGCAATCTGTTTTATCTCAGTGGACTGTTGTTTTTTCTTGTTGCGGCGCTGAATCTTGTTACCGGCGAGAATCACTCTACGGCGGTGGTATGGCTCTGCCTTGGCTCCAGCTATTTGTGTCTGGGGTATTCGCAGCAGAAAAAATAAAGCATTCCTGCAGCCCCGGCGGTGGAAAAATCTGGCCGGGGCTGCAATTCTTTGCGGGGCTCGTTCGTATTCCAGACAGAACAACGAAATTTCGACAAAGACGAGGTACGAGTATGCCAACAAAAGTTATCAAACCAGCTGCCGCGACCCGCTTTGACCTGAGCGCAGCGGCTCTTCATATCCTTGCTATGGCGCTGATGCTGATGGATCACCTGTGGGCGACGTTGCTGCCGGC
>ULSG01012834.1_pt1 | contig 15444 bp, 14 predicted proteins | sample 1956191 | NCBI WGS metagenome assembly ULSG01 (sample SAMEA4835703, study PRJEB28245) | human gut metagenome | biome: gut microbiome; material: fecal sample | place: Denmark | collected 2008 | reverse complement strand
AGGGCCGATCTATCAGGTCCATTTTTCGTACCCTCATCTCATACCAATAAAACGGAAAATGCCACACGATCACATCGGCCCGCCGTAAAGCCTCTTGTTCCGTAGTCACATCGAAACCGTTGGGACCGCACAACTGCGCCAACGTTCTGATTTGCATCTCGCAACGAGATGATTCAAGCGCATTGAGCACGGCTTTGCCGGCAACGGAGGCTTCCGGATTCGGATGGCCGTTGATGAAGAGAATTTTTTGCATGATTTCTCCATTCTTTCTAAATATCAGACCGGACGTATTGAACTGTCTTTTACATTTTTCAATCATCGGCGATATTTTTCATGGTTCATCATGTCAAATCTTTGCTTTTTTCTATCAATTTCAGACGAGATGAATTTCCTGCTTTCCTATAATGGGATGTCTTCAGTCTCAGTTCTTCGCAAGAGACCCTTATGTTCGACGCTTTGCTCGAGTCCGCAGCTCAAATCATTGACCGACATGCACCGCATCACGGCGTGTTTCCCACATTGGTACCCGGACTGACGCTCTATCGCATTGAATCCAATGCATTTATCGAACGCACGGCCGGTGAAATCATGGCGACCTTTATCGTGCGCGGTCGAAAAACCACGGCAATCGGCGGGAAGATGCTGGAGTACGGTGCCGGGGAAAGTCTGGTGTGCGGCATTGCTTCGCCGAGTGAATTTCACACTCTCGATGCTTCGAGAGAAAATCCCTTTCTTGCGCTTTCCGTGTCGCTCGATGCGTCGATTTTGATGGAATACGCCGATGCCTTGCACGATCGCCATCAATTCGGACAATTGTCAGAAATGCCCGGCGGTGTATTCGTCATTCGCCCGGACGAGGATTTGCGTGACGTGTTCCTGCGACTGCTGAAAATACTGGACCGTCCCAAACTGATTGCGGTGTGTGCGCCGTTGATACTAAGAGAACTGCATGCTTTGCTTCTGGATTCATCCTGCGGAGCAGAACTCAGAGCACTTGCGAGTGCCGGATCCGAAGGCCATGCCGTTTTAAAAACCGTCAGTTGGATCCGACGCAACTATGCGACAGATTGTTCGGTGGAAGAGCTGGCAAGGAAAACCAACATGTCAAATGCAACGTTCCACCGAAAATTTCGACAAGTCACCGGTTTTTCGCCCGTTCAGTTTCGCAAACGTGTCAGGCTGTTTGAAGCTCGCCGTCTATTGGTCGCTCGCGAAACAAACGTCACCTCGGCGGCCTTTGCCGTCGGCTACGTAAGCCTGGCTCAGTTCGTTCGGGACTATAAGGAACTTTTCGGCTTACCTCCGCTGCGTGACATCAAGCAGCTTCACAACGCCTCAGACGATTGAGCTGTTGACCGCAGATTAATAGGACAACAAGGTTTCCCGGATCGCATCCCGAACAATCTCCAAACCGCTCTTTGCTCCGAGTAGTTTGCGCCGAATACCGGGCAAGTCCTTCCTCAGTGGCGAGCCTTCATCAGCTCAGCAATCTGAACAATATCCGAGGGCAACGTTCTGCAGCAGCCCCCCAGACAAACGGCTCCCATAGCTTTCCATTTGGACACGAAGTCGGCCCAGCCCGGCCCCGAGACCGGATGATGCCAGGTCTTTGTCGTCGGATCATACGTTTCACCCGAATTGGGATAAACGATCATTGGCTTGTCTGTGACGGACGAAATGCGCTGCAATGCGTCAGCCACCATTTCACGCTTGACGCAGTTGACGCCGACGGCGTCAACCAACGGATGCTTGCCGCACACTTCGGCAGCCTCTTCGATCGGCGTTCCGTCAGAGATATGACCGCTGTCCTTCAATGTAAAGGTTACCCAGGCAGTCATGTCGAGCTCTTCCATCATCGAGAGAATGACCCTGACCTCGTCGAGCCTTGCTTGCGTCTCAACGGCGAAAAAATCCGCTCCGGCTTCTGCCAGAGCCTTCATGCGCAATTGGTGAAAGGCACGGTATTGATCGTCCGAAAGGTGATAGTCGCCCGTATATTCGGCACCGTTGGCGAGATAAGCACCGTAAGGGCCGACGGCACCCGCGATCAAAAGAGTTTTCGGCTCTCGTTCCGGATGACGAATCAAAAAATCGTCGCGAGCTTCACGAGCCAGTGTCACGGATTGGGCAATAAGACTGTATGCTTTTTGAGAGTCAATCCCGCGCTCTTTAAATCCAGCCTCGGTCGCTTGGTAACTTGCGGTAATAGCAACGTTGGCTCCCGCTTCGAAATAGTCAGCGTGCACTTGTCGAATCTTGTCCGGGTCTTCAATGAGTACGCGCGCACTCCAGAGCTTGTCATTGAGGTCACAACCTGCCTTTTCAAGTGCTGTTGACATGGCGCCGTCAATCACGACGGAACCGCTCTGACGGATTAAATCGGCTAAAAGGTGCTGCGCCATTTGGTTTCCTCTCGGGTTGTGTTGAGATAAAGACCTTAACAAAAATGCGATTTGCCGCATGCCACCTCGATGGTCACGATATGTTTCATTTCGGCGATACGGCGGAAAAGAATTATGGCAGTGCTGAAGCTTTGGCGCGAACTGTTTTTGTTCATCCGCTTTGATGCAAATCGCAATACCTACACGGGAGTTTGCGCGGTGGTTGGCTCCTTCAATCCAAATCCTCTTACAATCCCAGATTTAATACCGCTATTTGGCGGAATGGATGAACACCGGCTTTCTGTAAACCAACAATGCAAAAGAGAACCTTTTTATCCGTTGTGACGGCCGCAGCTGCGCTGTCTGTTGTTCCTGCTTGGGCAAACCAACATCCAAAGCGCACGCTTGCTGTCGGCATGGACGCGACTTATCCGCCTTTTGGCTCTCAGGATTCCGAGACGCGCCAGTATGTGGGCTACGACGTTGACATCATTCGTGCGATCGGCAGGGCTGAAGGCTTTGATGTAGAAGTGAGGAACCTCGCCTTTGACGGTCTGATACCTGCTTTGAAGACCGGCAACATCGACATTGCCATCAACGACATCACGATTTCGCCCGAGCGTGCAAAAAGCGTCGATTTCTCCAACCGCTACTACATTGCCGGGTTAGGTATTGTCGTCAATGCCGACAACACCACGATTACCAAGGCCGAAGACCTCGAAGGCAAGCGTTTGGCTGTATCGATCGGTTCGACCGGCGAAGCCGCTGCCCGCAAGGTCAAAAACGCCGAGGTGCGAGTCTTCAACCAGCTCACAGAGTGCTATCTGGAACTTCGCAACCGCGGAGTGGACGCCGTACTCAACGACATTCCGACCAACGATTACTACGTTGTCACTGCCGGCCGCGGCAAGGTGAAAGCATTGCCGGTGGCTCTGACCCGTGAAGACCTGGGCATTGCCGTCAAGAAGGGCAACAAGGAACTTCTCAAACGCATCAACCGCGGTCTTGCCACCATCAAGCAAAACGGTGAGTTTGCGAAAATCTTTGAGAAGTGGTTCGGCCGTCAACCTGAAGCTGAGCTGCTCAATGACTGAGTTCACAACGGCTGTTTCGTTAACGAAAACAAACGATTGGGCGGTTAAGTCCGGCACTTGGTGCAGCCTGACTTTGAGCAGGCAGCCTTGCTGCACCCGTTGCAGCCGCCGCAACACCCCGTGTGCCTACCTTTAAAGATGCGCAGCACAGCCAGGGCAAATGCGACGGCGATGACGAAAAGGACAATCCAGCTGGCGGCATTCACGGCGCTCCTCCTTTTTAGCTCAGGCCGAACATGCTGCCGCCCGTGTAGACTACAAAAGCCACAACCCAGGCCACCGCACATTGGAAAACGGCAACGCCCGTCGCCCAGAGACCTCCCAGCTCTCGCTTGATCGTCGCGATGGAAGCCACACAGGGCGTATAGAGCAGACAGAAGACCAACAAACTGATTGCAGTCAGGCCGCTTAATGCCGTCGTCAATGCTTCAGTAGAACCAAATGTCACCGAAAGGCTGCTCACGACGCTTTCCTTGGCCATAAACCCGCTTATCAAGGCGGTGCTGATGCGCCAATCACCGAACCCCAACGGTTCGAACAAAGGTGAGATCCAGCCCGAAACGACAGCCAACATGGAAAGCTGTGGATCTTCAACGGGATTGATGCGGAAATCAAATGACTGCAGGAACCAGATGACGATGGTTGCTACAAAAATGACGGTAAAGGCGCGCTGCAGAAAATCCTTGGCCTTGTCCCACAAAAGCAAAGCAACATTGCGTGCACCGGGCAGGCGATAGTTTGGAAGCTCCATGACAAACGGCATGGCTTCCCCTTTAAACATAGTTCGCCGCATGACTAGACCGAGTGCAATAGCCGTAATAATGCCGAGCAAATACAGCCCGATCATTACCCACGCACCTTGGCCGGGGAAAAAGGCCGCCACAAAAAATGCGTAGATCGGAAGCTTTGCCGAGCAGCTCATAAAGGGTGTCAGCAGAATTGTCATTTTTCGGTCGCGTTCGGACGGCAACGTACGACTTGCCATCACGGCGGGCACCGTGCAGCCGAAACCGATCAACATCGGCACGATGCTGCGCCCCGACAGACCGATGCGTCTCAGAAAGACATCCATCACAAACGCGACGCGGGCCATGTAGCCGCTGTCTTCAAGGAAGGACAGGAAGAAAAAGAGGACGACAATGGTCGGTACGAAACTCACAACGCTGCCCACACCATTGAAGATGCCGTCGATGATGAGCGAATGAATCGACTCATTGACACTGAGGTTCGTAAGCAAGGCATCAACCTTGTCGGTTGCCAAACCGATGAGCCAGTCAAGGCCGTCGGTAAGCCACGCGCCGACAACATTGAACGTCATCCAGAACACCAAAGCCATGATGGCGACAAAGGCCGGAATGGCGGTGTATTTGCCGGTCAGAATGCGGTCGATTTCAAGGCTTCGCAGATGTTCTTTGCTGGTGTGAGGCTTAACGACGGTTTGCGCACAGACGTTGTCGATGAAACTGAAGCGCATGTCGGCGATAGCTGCAGCTCGATCCAGCCCTCGTTCGGCTTCAAGCTGCTTAAGGATGTGTTCGATCGTGCGCTTTTCATTAACGTCAAGATGAAGCTGTTCGGTTATGAGCGCATCGCCCTCGGCGATTTTGCTTGCGGCAAAACGAAGCGGAATGCCGGCTTGCTGAGCATGATCCTCAATGAGATACATCAGGCTGTGCAGACAGCGATGTACCGCCCCGCCATGGTCGTCAGTCGAACAGAAATCGTGGACTGCCGGCGTCTCGACAAAGCGAGCGGCATGCAGAGCGTGTTCAACGAGCTCTTCGATGCCCTCACCCCGGCTCGCGGAGATCGGCACAACCGGAATTCCCAACATCGCTTCCATTTCATTGACGCGAACGGATCCGCCGTTGGCAGCCACCTCATCCATCATGTTCAAGGCCAGAACCATGGGACGGCCGAGTTCCATGAGTTGCAGCGTGAGATACATGTTGCGCTCGATGTTGGTGGCGTCGACGATGTTGATGATGACGTTGGGGTCTTCGCGAAGGATAAACTCGCGCGAGACGATTTCTTCGTTGGTGTAAGGAGAAAGTGAGTAGATGCCGGGCAAATCGGTTACGAGCGCTTCTTCATGGCCGACAATTCGCCCGTCTTTTCGGTCAACCGTAACGCCGGGAAAATTACCGACGTGCTGGTTCGAACCGGTCAATTTGTTAAAAAGCGTTGTCTTGCCGCAGTTTTGATTGCCAACGAGCGCGATTCGAACGGTCTCGGCCGTCATCAGAGGTTGCTCACGCTTGATCACTTGATTTTTACCGGCTTCTGCGTAGCCGGGGTGATCCATTTCTATCGGCTTGGGGTGCGTTTGTTTTGCTGGCTCCCCTTTGCGGACATTCTTCACAAAAATCTCATTGGCTTCGGCTACGCGCAGAGTCAGTTCATAACTGCGGATTCGGACCTCAATGGGATCTCCCATCGGTGCTCGCTTGATCAGAGTTACCGTGGCCTGAGGGATCAGCCCCATGTCCAAAAAATGTTGGCGAAGCGCGCCGCTGCCGCCGACCACTTCAACGGTAGCGGATTGACCGACGTCAAGTTGATTGAGTGTGATAGTCATTCTTATTGGTTCTCCCGGGAGTCGCCATTTTAGTTTGTGCTTTCACAACTGTCGAAAAAACGCCCGAGAGAATTTGCTGAGAAAAATTTTTACAGAAAATAAGAAAATTGCTGGAACTAGTTCAAGCGGCGTATTGCGCGAACCTTAAAATTATATTAAAAATTCACCCGCAGAATTTTTCGTGCCTGACGAGAAGTTCAACAGAATCTATTAACGTAAAAACACCCCATAAAAGGAGAACAAGATGAGCAAGTTCACGGTTTCCTGCGTTGTTGCAGCCGCTTCCATGATGATCTGCGCCGCCGCCCAGGCCGCCGGCGGCATGCCCTCCAAGATCCCGCATCCGATTGACGCCTACAAGATCACGGATGCCAACAACCCCTGCATCATGTGCCATGGCGATCAGTCCAAGATGGGCGCCGCGAAGGTGAAGGGCCAGCCGATGGCTATGCCGGCCGACCACTGGGTCAAGGGCGAAAAGAAGGCTGACGCCATGCACAACAACTGCACGATGTGCCACAAGAACTAATTTCTTGACGCACTCTGCTTGAACAAAGGGCTGCTTGAAAAACCAGGCAGCCCTTTCTCTTTTTGTAAGCGCACTCAAACGAAAACGAAGTTTCGCAAGCCCGACCATCCACGGCTACTTCGTGCCAAGCACATGGAGCGCGTAGCGCACGAACATATTGCACGCCACGAGCAGCCCATCTTCGTCGATGTCGAAGAATCCGTTGTGGTTGGGGCGATCGGTGCCCGGCTTGTCGCTGTGTGTACCGAAGTAAACGAATGTCCCCTTGCAGTGCGGCAGATAATCGGCAAAATCTTCGGCCATCATAGACTTGGGATAGTCCGTGACGATGTTTTCGGCACCCACAATTTCCTGTGCGACGAGCTTGGCTTCTTTCGTTGCATCCGCGTCGTTAATCAAAGGGTTGGAATAGTTCTTGATGATGATGCTTGCCTTGGCACCCAGCATCTCAGCAGTCTTCTCGACGATGTCAGTAAGACGCCGATTCGTGGCTTCACGGACTTCGGGCAAAAACGTGCGCACCGTTCCTTCCAGAACGGCCTCTTCGGCAACGATGTTGTACTGTGTGCCGGCCCATGCCTTGCCGATTCCGACGACGGCAGACTCCATCGGATCTGTGCTGCGCGCAACGATGCTCTGCACGGCTACCACGATCTGGGAAGCTACGTAAAGAGCATCCACGCCTTTGTGGGGCATGGAGACGTGAGCTCCTTTGCCCTTCACTTCGATGCGGAAAAAGTCGCAGCTTGCGTTGAGAGGTCCGGCAACGATGCCCACCTGCCCGACGTTGAGCGTGTTGGTGACATGCTGCCCGTAAATGCGATCTACCCCTTCGAGCAAACCTGCTGCGACAAATTGACGGGCCCCCTGCCCGATTTCCTCGGCCTGCTGGAAGAAAAAGCGCACTTCGCCCGCAAAGTCGTTTTCCATTGACTTCAGAATGCGTGCAGCAGCAAGCAACGTTGCCGTGTGGCCGTCATGACCGCAGGCGTGGCAAAAGCCCGGATTCTGTGAGGAGTACTCGCAGTTTTTGAGGTCATCCATGCCGAGCGCGTCCATGTCGGCCCTTAGCGCCACGATTTTCGCTTTGCCCTCAACCGGCTTTTTGCCGACCACACGAGCATAAACACCCGTCTCACCCACACGGGTGTGCTCGATGCCGACTTTGTCAAGTTCTTCCTCAATGCGAGCCGAGGTCTTGAATTCCTTCAGACTCACTTCCGGATGCGCATGGAAATAACGACGCATGCCGACGATGTAGTCCTTCTGTTCCAGAACACAAGTATCGATAGCCATTTCTGATGCCTTCTCTGCTTCAACGAAAAACCGGCAGTCGGTCTCTAAGGCCATTGCTGCCGGCTGCGGCGGTCAGTCCGCCGATCAGTACGTGTATTTTTCGGAACCCGCCCACACAGGGGTAAAGGCGCCTTTGTAGACGTCAACGAGCGTCTTGGCGGTTTCTGGCGTGTGGTAAGCGTCGACCACCTTCTTGTAGACAGGGTTGTCCTTGTCCTTGCTGCGGGCCACGATCACGTTGAAGAGCTGACCCACGTTGGGATTGGTCTTGGGATCAATGTCCTCGGCAAAGATCGAATCCTTCTTGGAGTCGAGCCCTGCCGTATAAGCGTTGCCACCGTTGATCAAAGCGGCTGACACGTCCGGCAGAATATTGAAGAGCACGCCGGATTCGGCTTCGCGAATCTGAATTTTGACGTTGTACTTCGTGATGTCGGTCTTGGTGGGAACATAGCCCTTGGCCGGATCGCAGACGATGAGCCCTGCGGCTTCAAGCACCTTCAGGGCGCGACCGCCGTTTGTGAGGTCGCTCGGGATGGCAAAGATGTCGCCGTCCTTGACGTCTTTCATGCTCTTTAGCTTGTTCTTGTTGTTAAAGACACGCAGCGGCGTGATGAGCGTGTCTCCGATCGCTTCAATCTTGTAACCGTTACGCTCGATGTCGTTTTTCAGATAGGCCTTATGCTGGAAAGCATTGAGATCAATTTCACCGTCTGCCAGCGCACGATTGGGCGTCGCATAGTCGGAGAACTTCACTAGCTTGACCTGAATCTTGTCTTTCTTGAGAAGGTTATTGACGGTGTCCCACTGTGCGTTGTAGTCGCCCACGACACCCACTTTGACCACGGTAAAGCCGTCGGCTGACGCTTCCTTTTTATCGTCACCGCAGCCCGTAAGCGCAACCGCGACGATTCCGGCGGCCGCAAGTGCAGCCGTCACCTTGCCGAATCGAGATTGAAATCCTGCCATTTTTGTCTCCCTCTGATGTTAGTGCGTCGATTTCTTGATGATGATGTTGCCGAAGAATTGAAACACGCTGATGATGAGCAAAATAATGATCACGGTAAGCCAGATCATGTCACGGTAACCCATCTGATAGCCGTAACGAATGGCAAAGTCGCCCAAACCACCCGCGCCGATCGCGCCTGCAATGGCCGTGATGCCCACAAGGCTCACAAAAGTGATCATCGTCACGCGGGTGATGCCGGGAATGCTTTCGCGCAGATACACCGAGAAGATAATTTCGCGCGGCGAAAAACCCATCGCCTGACTCGCCTCAATCAGACCATGATCAATGTCGGCGAGAACCGATTCGATCTGACGAGCAAAGAACGGAACGGTACCTGCAACAAGTGCGACAAACGAACCGGTCACGCCCGATCCCGTCCCCACCAGGAAGCGGCTCACGGGGATCAGCAATACGATCAGGATAATGAACGGAATCGAACGGATGATATCGATGCCGCGATCAAAGATCGTAAAGAGCCAGCGATTTTCCAGAATGCCGCCGGGGCGGCACACGGTAAGAAGGACGCCCACGGCTACACCAAGCACCCAGGCAATACTGCCCGAGACGGCGAGCATGGTGAATGTCTGACCGATGCACTCGAGAAGCTCACCGCTCAAGCGCTCGAAATTGGGCATCAGGGCATTAATGAAGTCCATTTTTGAGCTCCTCTACGTAAACGCCGTTTTGCTTGAGATACTCTTCGGCTTGAATGACGGACTCTTTTTCGCCCGTGAGTACCACGCCAAGTTTGCCCAGCGCCGCCCCCTGAATGAAGTCGATGTTGCCGAAGACAATGTTGGCCCGTACCTTAAAACGCTCGTAAAGCGCAACAACAAGAGGTTCGCCTGCCGAACCTCCGGTATAGGTCAGAAGCAGAATCTTGCCGCCGTTGGCCACCTCGGAATCCAACTGGCCGCTTTCGACGAGCCCCAGGAATTTTTTTACGTTGTTGGCCGTATTGATGAATTCCTTGGTGAGATCTGCCTTGGGGTGGGCAAAAATATCCGTGATGGACCCCTCCTCGACGATGCGGCCCGTTTTCATCACGGCGACGCGATCGCAGATTTCCTTGATCACAGACATCTGGTGCGTGATCACCACGATCGTGAGCTTGAGCTTTTGATTGACTTCTTTGAGAAGCTTCAGAATCGAATGTGTGGTTTGGGGATCGAGTGCGCTCGTAGCTTCGTCGCACAAAAGCACCTTCGGGTCATTGGCAAGCGCTCGGGCAATGGCTACGCGCTGCTTTTGACCGCCCGAGAGCTGTGCCGGATATGCGTTTAACTTGTCCGAAAGCCCGACCAGAGCCAGAAGCTCTTCAATCTTCTTGGCTTTAGCATTCTTATCGAGCTCAGAGTGACGCAGTGCGAGCGCGATGTTGTCGAATACCGTGCGACTGGGCATCAAATTGAAGTGCTGAAAGATCATGCCGATGCGGCGGCGCACGACGCGCAGATCGGCGTCGGAAAGCGACGTGAGGTCCGTGCCGTCGATGACAACATTGCCCGAGGTCGGACGCTCTAGCAGATTGATGCAGCGCACCAACGTTGATTTGCCGGCGCCTGAAAAGCCAATGATGCCGAAAATTTCCCCGGGATTGATCGTGAGCGACACGTCGTCGACGGCCTTCACGCGGCCGGCGTCTGTGTCGAAAGTTTTTGTAATGTGTTTGAGTTCAAGCATAGTCGAAGTTTTTTTCCTGGTCTCGCTGTTTTGCACGACGGACGCAAGATCGCGCCAAATACGTCGTCGGTGTGCCTGCAATTGGAATTTGCTTAAGGCTGGGAATGACGCAAAGTTCGTGATGGAACGCCGCTGCCGATTAGCTTTTGGAAGCGGACGCACTGCCCTGTGCGCGTGACGATCAGCGCATGAGATGGGAGCGGCAATACTGGGTGAGAACCGCAAAAGAAACGAGCGTTGTACCGGACGGACGCATGTTTGTCGGAAATGGCGGAAATACAGGAATTTGCACGATATCGAAGTCTCCGATTTTGTCGAAGTTTTGTCAAGATCAACAAATTACCTAGACGGACGGAATTGAGGTATTACCTGAGGAACAAGACAAACGGCCGATTGTTTTCCTGCATGAAGCGCATTAAGCTCGGAAGCCTTTGGCAACCTACGTTGACAGCCATGCAGGAAACGAACAAAAGCAAACTCGGACTTGTGGTTGAAGGCGGCGGCGTGCGGGCCATCTATGCGGCGGGCGTCTTGGACGTCCTGCACGACTTGCACCTGCCCTTTTCCGGTGTCATCGGCGTTTCGGCCGGTGCCATCCACGGCATTTCGTTTGTGTCCGGTCAAAAAGGACGCAGTTACCGCATCTACACGCGTTTTTGTAAGGATCCGCGCTTCTTCAGCTTCAGAACGCTGATTCGTACTGGCAACATCGTTGACAATGACTTCTGCTACCGGCAAATCCCGCAGGAACTCGAACCGTTTGATCAGAAAGCGTTTGAAGCTTCCGGCATGGAGTTCTGGACAGTGAGCACTAACTTGGAGACAGGAAAACCTGAGTACATTGGTATGCGAGACTGCTTTGCCGAAATTGATGCGCTGGTTGCTTCGGCGTCGCTTCCTTATGTCTCCAGGCCGGTTCACTATCAGGACAAACTCCTGCTCGACGGCGGCTGTTCGGATCGCGTGCCGCTCAAGGCCTTCCAGTCCATGGGTTTTGATCGAAACGTCGTGGTGCTCACGCACCCGGAAGATCACCGTGTCAAGGATCGCGATGCTGCGCTCGTTCGTCTTTTCTATCGCAAGTACCCGGCTTTCTGCCGAACGTTTGAAAACAGTCCTCAAGACTACAAAAGGACGCAGGCCTATCTTAAGTCAGAAGAGCAGAAAGGCAGTGTCTTCATCATTCGTCCGAAGGAGCCGATTCCGGTAGGCCGCCTTTCTCACGATCCGCAGGCGATCATCCGTGCCTACGAAATGGGGTGTCGTGATGCTCAGGAAGTTTCGAAAAACTTGCTGCGATGGATTGCCTGATTGATTCAGGCTATTATCGCATCCATATGCAGTCGATATTCTGCCTGGTTAAAGCAAAATATATAGATATTTATTCAATTAGCCTATCCGGCTAACTTCCTCTATTTTCACGCTCTTTTGCCTCTTTTCATGCCCGGCACTCTTGGCGCCAGCGCCATTTGGATTGGTCTTGTTGAAGGCATCGGCGAAGCCACGGCGTTGATAGCCAAGGTCTTTTCGGGCGTCGTTGCCGATCGATTCGGGCACAAGAAGCGCCTGGTTTTTGCCGGGTACTTTCTGGGTGTTATCTCGAAACCAGTCTTTGCTTTGGCCGGTAGCATGCCGGTTGTTCTTGCCGCTTGCTTTTTCGATCGTATCGGCAAAGGCTTAGAGGCGCTCCGCGTGATGCGATTGTGGCCGACGTCACTGATGAGAGCATTCGCGGCGCAGCTTACGGATTGAGACAGTCACTCGATGCCGCTGGTGCCTTTGTCGGGCCACTTCTGGCCACCTTGCTTCTCCTCTTATGGACGGAGAATTTGCGCAGCATCTTTTGGATTGCTTTGATTCCGGGCGCCGCATGTCTCGTCCTGATCCTGTTCGGCGTTGAAGACAACGTCACGCCGACCGTAAATACCAAGCGCATTGCCCGGAAGGATCTCAAGATTGTCATGACGCCTGCCTTTGTGCAGCTTGTCATTTTGGGAACACTGTTTTCATTGGCCCGATTCTCCAATGCTTTTATTGTTCTTCGTGCTGCCGACATCGGGATTGAACACGCCTGGATTCCAATGGCGGTTGTTTGATGAATATCGCCTTTTCTCTTTCGAGCTATCCGTTTGAAAAACTTGCCGACAAACTCAACCCGTTGAAACTTCTGGCACTGGGCATGGTTTTGCTGGCACTTGCCAATTTGTTGTTTGCTTACGCTGCAAACTATCGTATTTTGGCGGTCGGAATCGTTCTTTTCGGAATGCATCTTGGAGCGACGCAAGGTATTTTTTCAACCATCATCTCCGAAATAGCCCCCTCCGAGGTACGTGCAACCGCCTTCGGCATCTTCAATTTCTTTTCCGGCCTTGCCCTTCTGGCTTCCGGGCTCGTGGCCGGAAGCTTATGGGAATATATGGGAGCTCAATACTGCTTCGGGGGCGGCGTCGTGTTTGCCTTGATCACACTTTGTCTAATTCCCCGATTCAAACAACTCCAGCCTTCTTAGCTAGAGCTTCAGTTGCTCTAATCTAGCAAAGATCGAACGATCGCCTGCGCAAAATTGAACGAAATATATTTAATAGAGTCAATTTTCAACTCTGGCTTTAACTTCCTTTGGAAGTTCTCGTTTGCAGTCAAAATAAAAAGCTTGAAACTTTTTCTTAATGTAATTGCCAATGCTCTTCCTAAGTTTTTAGGTCCACAATAACAGTAGGTCGATTTCGGTGATACTTGAAGGAGAGATATATGATCAGCAGACGATTGCTCATTACCGGTTTAGCCGCTGCTGCGGCGTCGACGATCGCTCCGGCCGTTATGGCAGCCGGTGACGGTGGTTTCGGCGATTTTCTGGGCGGACTGGCTGACGCTGCCTCTCGTCGTTACGCTGAAAAGTATCGTGACGATGCCCGCTGGGACGGCAAGTATTACTACGATAAGTATGACAACCGTCGTTATTCCCGTAGCGAATGGCAGCGTGAAATTCAAAGACGTGCCCGCGCTGAAGAAGAAGGTCGCGATTGGCGTGACAGCAAGCGCCGCGCTTGGGAAGAAAAGCGCTATGGCAAGGACTATCGCAAGTTCAACAAAGAACAGCGCCGAGACGAGCGACGTGATGTAAAGGATAAACGTCGTGAGGAAGAGCGAGAACGCAAAGAACGTGAACGCATGCGCAAGGACGCAGAACGCGTACGCCGTAACGATGAGCGCGTACGTCGCAACGATGAAAGAATTCGCCGTGAAGATGAACGCCGTCGTCAAGAAGAACGTCGCCGTGACAACCGCTAATCCGGTAATTCCCGATTAGTTGTTGCAGCGAAATCTCAGACTCTGTCGTTTGCGCGGCAGAGTCTTTTTTATTCGACTCGATAAAACGCGTTATTCGAGAGTGTATTGGCGTTAGGAACATCTTGCAAATTTAAGTCAATCGTGTAAGCACCCAAGAGACGCTCTGCAAAGTACGCGCTGTAGATCGGCGAATTCGGAGACAGCGATTGAATGCGCACGTCCCCCAATGAATGGATAAAGTCACCATTTTCCAGTGCAATGCCAATGTGGCGCACCACGTTCTCTCCGGCTTCGTTTTTCTGCCCGAAAGCGACAAGACTGCCTGCCGGGATATCTTCCACGCAAAGCACATCCAGTTGTTTGGCCTGTGCAATCTGTTGATCGGCGTCTCTGCTGAGTATCACACCGTTAAGACGCCACACGAGCGACACAAAACCGGAACAATCCACACCATTCGTGCTCATTCCTCCCCAAAGGTACGGTGTTCCGAGAAGTTGCTTAGCGGTGCCAAGCAACTGCCTAACGAAAGCCCGAGGTTCTTCCCTTCGCAATCGGTCACAAAAGGAGAAATGCGCGTTTGTTTCCCTGACATCAGAAGTTCGAAGAAAACCTGAATGACCGTCCGGCAACTGTACCAGAACCCTGTTGCCCTGCTTTTCGATAAACCGAACGATGCTGCCGGCGGTAAGCGGCGCCAGAGTCGCTCCGTTTTCACTTGTGAGTGTTGTGAAACGTGCGGTGACGACCACGCGACGAGAGGCGTTCCAGTCCGCGAGCTCCTTAGCACTCATACGTGCAATTTGCAGACGATGCACCCAGCCGATATAGCCGTCGGGCATTTGTACGCGCCAAAACGGAGTCTTGAATTCGAGAAGGCGCAATGGGGTGCCCACCAAAGCCTGCGTTGTAGCGGCAACCGCAAACCGCGGCTCCTTTTTGATTGTCGCTACGGATACATTCACAAGTGCCCATGCTCTGTCCCCTATTTCCGCATTGTCCTGCGGAAGCACTGCCACGCGAACGCTAACCGGCATTTTCTTTGCGTGCAATCGATTATTGAGTTCGTCGAACGCGTCTCTGCGATCAGTTTTTCCCTTGATCAGCCATCCGTCGGACGTCTTATTGGCCTTGACTTCCCATACGGATATACGTGTATCTGCTGCATACTGGTTTCCGACGTCAGCGAGAATCTTGTCAAGTTCCTCGTCAATTGAGGAAGGGACGCAGGCGCAACCAGCGATGGCGATGCAACCGCTTAGAAGCATGGCTTTGAATAAACGAGTGACTGTAAGCATGCCGTTCCCTGTGGTATCGGTTGAAGTGGATCGCGTCCTTATATTTTGCAATTTTCGGCTCAGCGTCATGCTCGTTGAAATGGGCATCTAGCCGAAAGGTCTGCTGTCAGACATTCCTTCGGGGATCTTAACGATAGTCAGAGCATCAAGGATGCATCCGAGGGCATATGAGGGATATATCTGTGATTCAGCAGAAAATTTTTTCGTTGAGATAGAACTCTCTTAGACATCAGACCTTAAAGAGGTTTGCCTTGAGATGAGGGTACGAAAAATGGACCTGATAGATCGGCC
>ULSG01011640.1_pt1 | contig 15528 bp, 9 predicted proteins | sample 1956191 | NCBI WGS metagenome assembly ULSG01 (sample SAMEA4835703, study PRJEB28245) | human gut metagenome | biome: gut microbiome; material: fecal sample | place: Denmark | collected 2008 | reverse complement strand
GGTAGTCGCCCGAATTTTTTCGGGCGACAGCACCTCACCTTTGGCAAGGGAGGCAAGGGTGTTGGTGCAAAGCAAGGGATAGTGCGGGTTTGGAAGGTTTATGCGGGGCGAGGGGGTGTGTGATAATAATATAAAAAAGCGGTCACAGCATACCACCGTGACCGCCGCATATTCAAATTATTGCTTTGCGTAACTCCGCCGTTCAACTAACTTTAGCTGAACGCCTACAATTCCAAAGGCGGAATTTGAAGCGGCTCACAGCCGCCCGCCCGCACGCTCAGGCTCTGGATTTTATGATGTCAACCATTTCGCCGACGTTCTTCATCGAAGAAACCTCGCCCATCTTGAAACGGATGCCGAATTCGTCTTCTACAGCGGAGATGAGGTTGATATGCTCAAGGCTGTCCCAGTCCTCTATATCATCTGCTGTTGTACCTGCTTCGACCTCGATATCGTCATCGTCGAATACGTTTCTGAAAACCTCGTTTAATCTTTCGTAAATTTCCTGCTCGCTCATTTTACTTGTTCCTTTCTACAGTAATATACTTGTTTTTAGGCTCGTAGCCAGAAAGCGAAAGCTCCCATACGGTGTTGCCGTCTGCGTCCTCGCTGACCTTCGTAAAGCCGAAGTCACCGTACAACTCTTTCACCATTTTATTCTTTGCGGTGGGGTAATAATATCCCTTTACCGTCTTAAGTCCACGCTGTTTTGCTCTGTCGCAAAGATTGTCGAGCATTGCGTATTCCATATCACGCTTAAGCACACGGCAGCTCATCAGCCATAAATCTATGTCGAGCGTATCGCCGTTCACCTTTCCGATAACTACCGATACTATGCCGTTGTCACCAAACTTATCGGCAAGCCTGCCGTACAGCCTGATATAGCTGTCATCTGCGAATACCTGCTCCATTTCTGCGGTTGTAAAACGCTTTGTGGTGAGGTTGAACTGGTTGCTCTTGTTTGTAAGCTGTGTTATGCGAGGGAGATAGACAGGCAGGAAGTCATCTATCACAGCCACCATCTCAAGACTGTGAAGATACTCGCCGTAGTCGGTGAACTGTGCCTGCTGTGCGGCTCTTACCGCATTCTCCTTGTACATTTCGTTACGCTTTAAATCATCGCTTGAAAAAGCGGTTATCTCAAAGAAGCGTGAGCGGTCTACCACTCTTATATAATCCTCCGGACGCTCCATTTCGGGAACGGCTACTGTAGGCAACTGTGCGGAAACTATCGCACGCTCGGCAGGGTTATCATCAAGGAATACGAGCGCATCCTGTCCGATGTTGAGTCCTGTCGCTATTGCCTCGATATTTCTGTCCTTGTTATCCCAGTTTGCCTTTATCATTATGAAATCATCGGGTTTTAAACTGCCCTCGGGGTGATTAAGGCCTGCAAGGGCGTTTTCTTCATCGTTCTTCGAGCAGACGGTCAGCATTACGCCTGTATCCTTCACAAGTCCGAGATACTTCTGGAATTCGGCATAGACCTGTCCCATATGGGTTTCCTGTCCGATTTCGATACCGTCAACACCGTCATCTCCGACAACTCCGCCCCATAACGTATTATCAAGGTCGAGTACAAGCGCTTTCTTGTTCTTGCCGAACACCGACTTTATTATTGCCGCTAAATTGAATGCAAAGTCAGGTATCGCAGGAACGCACATTGCGTACTTGTACAGGTGCCAGTAGGACGGCTCGCTCCACTTGTCAAGACCGTAACAGGCGCTGACATAGTTTATATCATTGATATAAAAGCTCTCGTGCGATGCGGCATAATCGGCAAACGCTGTGTTCAGCCTGTTTATGAAATTCACTCTGCCTCGGCAGTCAAACGCATCACGGTTGCCCATAAGCCTGAAATACGGCTGTTCAAAGTTATTCTGTATAACGGGGCAGTGATAGCGCTCGGCTATCTTTTCCCACATTGTTTCAAAATATTTCATCTGCTCGGCAAAAAGAGCGTCTGTCTGCTCCTTGCTGTCGGCTATCGCAGGATATTTCAGAATATTGCGGTTGGACGTGTGAACGAAAATAAGGTCGGGTGAGAAGCTGTCGAGCTCCTCATTTCCGAATACCGCATCCTGCCAGTAACGGTTGTACTCCGACTCGTAGAAGGTCGGCTCGATGCCGTAGTTCAGCAGGAATAATTCGAGCATATTTATTATATCGTTCGTGGTTGAGCCGCCGAGAACGGCGATTTTTTTCTTTATACGCACACTGCCGTCTGACAGGAGCTGTCTTTTTATAGAGCGTTTCTTTTTCAGCAGATAACCGCTGTCGAAGGGGTATTCAAGTTCTTTCATAGGTGTGTCCTTAAAATAAATTTAGCTTAATAAGACATTCGATGTAAAAAGCAATTGTAGTGCTTGTTTTGCGGGAGGGGCGAGTTAGGCACGGATGCCTGAAGTATGTACCAAAAGTTTTGCAAGGACGCAAAACCATAGTATACATACAACACCTCCCCCTACGAATAATTCTTGTTGTTATTTTTGCTATCCTTACCACTGCTGATATACAACGTTATTCAAACGACAATTTTCAGATATTTCGTATATATGAGAAGTAGTCGCAGTTGCCGCCTGCAACGGTATAGGCGCAGTTTGCAAACAGCAGATCGGTCGCATCGACCTGCTTGCAGAATTTTATTGCGTTTACCTCGCAGTAGCGCAGGTCAAGCACATAGATATTATCAAAGCTCTCGGTGAAGAACGGGATAAGTCCGTTGCCGTAGCTTTCCTTGATAACGACCAGATTTCTGCCTGTCTTTGCGTTGGTCTTTATATGGGCGATGAGATCGTCACTGCCTAAAAATGACAGGTAGTAATAGCTTGCGTTGTCACAAAGGAAAAGGCTGCTGTCATAGCCGTTGCTGTAATAACGATCGTAATATGTGGTTTTCAGCTTATCCTCATTCGGAGAATAGTAGACCGCATAGGTTTCGGGGTCGTTATTAAGATGCTCATCGGACGAATAGTAATACATCGAGCCGACATAGCCGCCGCAGGTTTCCTTGCGGTATTTTTTTATATCGGGTACCTTTACTCCTGCCGTTTTGCAGAACACCTGTGCGGCATAATATGCGCCGAGCGGCATCCAGTGGTGGTCCGTCCTTGAGTATATCTCCTCTGAGGTGTGCTTTGACAGAGTATCATACACGCTGACATTTGTAACGCCCGTACTTTTAAGTCCGCTTTCGATATAATCTATCTTATCCTTCTGAAGCTCGGTGTAGCCCTTGTATTCGGTCGGATTGTAGAAATCGACAGAGGTCGGTATTACCATAGAATATACCGTTACTTCGGGAAGCGCCGACTGGAACGCCTTTACATCGGTCATATATTGGTCGCAGTAGCCGTATGTACCGCCGTAGAACATAATTCCACGGTAGTGATTATCCATTCCTGCGACTAATATACCGTTATCGCCTATCGCCCTGTAGCTGTTTATATCACTGTTGCTTGCAGGGACTGAGCTTTCTTCGGCAGAAGTGCCGTCTGTTTCGGGAGCGGAGGTTTCTTCGGCAGAAGTATCCGGCGGTAACGTTTCGGGAGCGGAGGTATCGGGCGGTTCAGTTTCTTCGCTTTCGGTTTCCGAAGGAGCTTCCGATGATACGGGGTCGGGTGGTAGGGTGTATGCCGATGTGTCCTTGCCGCTTGCGTTGCTGTCGGGGAAAGCCTCCGAGCATCCGCAGGCGAGCGATAATGTCAATATAAGCGCTGTTATCTTCGGGAGCTTTTTCATACTGCTCCTCCTTTCAGAAAACCTGTCAGAGATTTACTTTGAAAGCAGGTTGTTCTTTATACCCTCTGCATTTTCACCGACAGCGGAGAATGTACACATTGTAAACAGAACGTCGGTAATGCCGTTATCCTTAATAAAGTCGGGTGCGTAAAGATCAAAGTAACGGATGTCGCAAACGTAGATTTCCTCAAAGGAATCTATGAAGAAGGGAACTTCGGCATTGCCGTAGCTGTCCTTGAAGATGCAGAGCTTTCTGCCGTTCTTGTTTGCGGTTTCTATCTTTACTATCTTCTGATCGCCGCCCATAAAGGTCGAATATGCGCCGCTTGCGGGCTGATCTACAAATATGCCGTGGAACTGTGTGAGCTGCTCGTCAGCCTTGAAATCGGTGGTATAATAAGTGGCGGTGTAATCTGTAGAGGGGATATAGTAGGTGAAGGTGTCGGGGTCGTTCTTGATACGCTCGTTATACTCGGTAAATGCGTACATTGTTCCGACAAAGCCTTCTATCGTTTCCGTCTTGTAGGTCGAAAGCTCCTTTACGGGTACCTGTGCCATTTCGCAGAAAGCCTTTGCCGCATAATATGCGCCGAGGGGTTCCCAGTGGTGATCGGTACGGGTATAGATGTACTCGTTTGTGTGCGCCTCAAGTGCGGCATATCCGTCAACGTTTATTACGTTCACCAACTTGTTTGCAATGCTGTTTATCGAATCCCTGTGGCTTGCGTTGTATTGTTCGTAGCCATCGGGAAGGTAGTATGCGCCTGCTGTAGGCACTACCATATTGAATACGTTTACCGATGAGCCTACCTTTTCCTTGAACTCGTTAAGGTATGATGCATAGTTTGCACCGTCGCCGCCGCCGTAAAGGGAGATGCCCCATGTATGACCGTCTATGTCAACGACAAGCTGGCCGTTTGTCTGAACGCCGTCAACACCGACAGGCTTCTTGTTTTCTGACGATGATTCATCGGAAGAAGCTGTGCTTTCTGAAGATGCGGATGAATTATCGCTTGCTGTGTCGCTTTTTGTATTATCCTTGCTTTCTGCAGCGGAGCTTTCCGCTGCACTGCTTTCGTTTTTGCTGTCCGTAGCGGAGCTTGTATTCTGTGATGAGCAGGCGGAAGCCGACGTCAGAATTGACGCACAGGCAAGTATTGCCGCTGTTAACTTGATATTGAGCTTCATAGTATGTCCTTTCTTTATGCGGGGATATTTTTATATTGCCCGTAAATGTAAATTCTTGTCCTATTGTAGTATATCACACTATCGTGTCAAGTTCAAGGATTTTCACTTAAGTTTCAGCCGGCGAAACGTTATATTTACTGTAAATGTCACGGGTTATGACTATTCCGCCGGGGAGGGCATATTCGCTCTGCATATAGTCGTAATAATCGCCGGGGGTTATTATGCCTGCGGTCTTTACTATATCGGTTCCTGCCTTGCTGAGTATATAGTCCGCAAGGAAAACGCAGTTTGTACTCATAACGAAATAGGTCTTGAATCTGCCGCTTTTAAACTTAAAGAACCGTGCGTGTGTGCCGTTCCACAGCGAGCTGCAATAATCGTCAAAATCCGCAATATCGGCGGTGGGGCTGTTTTCGGCTGCAAGCTGATAGGGCGGTTTCCAGCGGGTGATGTTTCGTTCGAGCTTTGCTATGCCTTTTCTGACTTTTGCAAGCTGTTTTTCCGACAGCTTTATGCCGAAATCGAACACCATCTGCAAATCGTGATAGACGCAGAAATTTATATACTTGTCAAAATCCGCTTTGAAAAGCACACCGTCACCGATGCCTCCGAAAAGCCTTTCCGACGCTTTATCGTAATTTCCGTAGGATATTACAGTACCGTTCAGCACAATGTCGCAATGTCCTATAGAGCCTACTCCGTCGGCGCTGACGTGGATAAGAACGTGTATATCGGGGGTGCCGGCGCTTTTTTCGTAACGCTCCTCGTTTTGCAGTTTTTCAATATCTATCTCACGGGAATCAAGCCGCTCGGTATAGCTGCGCAAGGTTTTCAGCGGTATGAACGTGGTTATGACCTGCGGAAGCGAAAAGCGTATCCTGCGGCGGATGATGCCTTTGGCTTTATTCGGAGCGGCCTCACGGATAAACAGCCTCAGCTCGCCTGCACCGTAAATTATGCAATATAGTCCGATGACAACAAGCATACCTTGACTTCCCATAAGAGTGCCGAAAAGCATAATAATGCCGAAAACGCTGAAGAATATTCCGGAAAAAAAGTCATAGAACGCATCGGGAACGGCATTTTTAAGGGCTGTGCCGAAGTCGATGAATTTCACAAGGGCATTAAGAAAAACGTAAAGCGAGAATATAAACGACAGAAGCGCAAGAGTAGCGGCGGGGAAGAAAACGGATATTAGTCCTATTATAATGTTTCCGACACCGCTGAACACGGGCAGCCGCTGATGTCTTGCGTAGGCACGGATAAGGCGGTGGATACCGTTTGCGACGATAAAGATACCGCCCAGCCTTGCGGCAGGCTCTACCACTATTTTTCCGTTTACAAGTACAAGTATACCGACAGTGATAAGCCCTGCACCGTACAGGAGCAACCACGTTATATTGAAGTTCTTTTTTATATTCGGCTTTACGGTCATAATATGCTTTTACTCCTTGAAATAAGGCAATAATCGGGGGTTTTGTATTGACAAATGCAACACAAAATGATACAATAACTATCGCAACTTTACTGTGCGGTCACGGGGTGAAAACCGTGAGGAAAGTCCGAGCATCACAGAGCAGGGTAGCTGTTAACGGCAGCCGGAGGCGACTCCAGGGCGAGTGCAACAGAAATATACCGCATTGTTTTTACAGTGTAAGGGTGGAAAGGCGAGGTAAGAGCTCACCACGGGGCAGGCGACTGTTCCTGTCTGTAAACCCTATCCGATGCAACACCGATTGGTTTCGGGGGTAAACCGTCTGCTCGGCGGTCCCGATTTAAGGTGGCTTGAGATCTGCGGCGACGCAGGGCGTAGATAGATGATCGCACACGACAAAACTCGGCTTACAGGTAAAGTTGCTATATTGATATTGTGCCGGCTCGAAAGGGTCGGCTTTTTGTTTTTATAAAGCCGCTCGGTTATCGGGCGGCTTTGATCGTATTTACTTGCTGATTATCTTTTCGGCGGCGGAGGCAAGGTAGAGCGAGCCTGTGATCATCGCTATATCCTTTGTTCCTGCCTTTAGCGTCGCCTGCGATATTGCACTGTTAAGGTCGCCGCAGGCGGTAGCGCGTACTCCCTGCTCTATGGCAAAGCGTGTAAGCTGAGAAGCGGGTACGCAGCCGGGCATAAAGCCGTCAACGAATATTACATCTTCGAAGCGGGGGAGAATTATTTTAAGGGCGGTCTGCCAGTCCTTGTTTGCCATCATACCGACTACGGCGTGTATTTTTCTTTTGTCGCAGCTCAGCAGTTTTTCGGCGGCTCTCATTGCGGAGGGGTTGTGCGAACCGTCTATGATGCAGACAGCGCCGTTCACGCTTACCTCCTCCATTCTGGCTCTGAGGGCGGATCTTTCAAGCCCTGTGAACACACTGCTGTACTCTATATTCAGTATACGGCAGGCCTCTATGGCGCACAGTGCATTTTTTATCTGATGTTCACCGGACATAACAAGGTGATAATTCATACCCTTGTACGAAAAGAACACATCGGTAATATCCATATGGAGCATCTGCACTCTTGACATATCGGGGATAATTTCTTCGCAGTTATACTCACGGCATTTATCGTCAATGACACGCATTACATCTTTTGCCTGTCCCGGATATACTATGCACGGAACGGACGGCTTTATTATGCCTGCCTTGTGACGTGCTATTTCGGCAAGCGTATCGCCAAGCACATCGGTATGGTCGAAATCTACCGATGTTATAACGCTGACAGCGGGATTTACAACGTTAGTGCAGTCAAGAAGTCCGCCTATACCTGTTTCTATAACGGCAACGTTTACCTGCTCCTTATAGAAATAAAGCAGGGCTATGGCGCAAAGTATCTCAAACTGTGAGAATCCGTCAAAGCCTGTCTGTTCGACTGCCTTTTTCACCTGTCCGCAAAGAAGCGCAAAGGCAGGGCGTGAGATATATTTGCCGTTTACCTGTATGCGTTCCTCGATGCACTCAATATAGGGTGATGTGAATTTTCCTACGCTCTTGTTGTCGGCTTTTACAGCGTTGCTTATATATTCGCATACGCTACCTTTTCCGTTTGTTCCTGCAACGTGAACTATTTTAAGCTCGTTTTGCGGATTGCCGAGAAGCCTCATAAGAATAACAAATCTTATAAGGTCCTTTACAGGCGTACCGGATTTTGTGAAAGAACCGACGTATTCAAATGCCTGTTCGTATGTCATGTGGGTTTCCTTTCGCATTTTCTTCTTTTACTCAAAACACAATTTCTTCATTTCATAAGTGCGATAAAGCTCTTTGCCTTATTTACTATCAGCTTGTCGTTATCATAGACGAGCAGGTTATGCGCCTGTCCTATGCCTACCCAGCGTATCTCGGAAATTTCTTCAAGCTGGGGGGTGTAATCATAATTTTTTGCACGGGCGACAAAATACACAACTTCCTTTTTTGCGTCCTTGCGTGGCGAATATGTAACCGTTTCTCTGAAGCCTGAGTCAATATAAACGTCTATGCCGGTTTCCTCTTTTATTTCACGTTTTGCGGTTTCTTCTTCGGTTTCGCTGTTTTCAACGTGTCCTTTCGGGAATGACCAGTAGCCCGACTTGATGTGCTTTATAAGCAATATTTCCGTATTGCCGTGAAATTTTCTGTAAACAATACCGCCGCAGGACTTTTCATAAGTCATCTGCTCCGAACACCTCCTTGTGTCTGACCGCTTGCGTTGTCAAAGCATTAAAACACGGTGCAGTTGTTTATAATCGTTTATATTATAGCATGTTTTTCACAAAAAGTCTATAGCGAAGGGGTGTAAATGATTGCAGGGTTGGGAAAAAGAGGTGGTTTTTAGTTGATGTGTGGGGAAAAGCCACGGCGGGTGCCGTGGCTTTTTAGTATTTATCTTTGGTAACAAGCTACCGATAGTTCTTTTTGTCGGACAGCACTTCTCGGGTTCGCTATTCAAATCAATGCACCTGTCGATATGAAAGAGGGAGACAACCAAAGCGTTTAGGGAAACAACTGCTAAGCAATTATGGTGGGGATTGTTAAAGCTTAGAATTTTTTAAGGTAGTGCTTCTATCAATTTCAATCCCCACCGCCACGGCTTGGAATTGTTTCAGAATCATAAAGGTAAGACTATCTGAATACTGTACAGCAAGCCGAAAAAACTCTACAGCCGTGCCACCTCCCCTTTTTCGAGGGGAGGCAAGGGTGATAGTGCTTTTCGAGGGATAGTGCGAAACCAACAGAGCGTTCATAGGGCAAGGGTGATGGTGCGAGGCGAGGGGATTATTGTTCTTTTGTAATGAATGTGGGGATTGAGAGGTTCGATGCAACGGGAGGGGCAAGCAAGGCAAGGATGCCTTAAGCGTGTGTGCCCAAGGGCTTTGCAAGGACGCAAAGCCAACCAAGCACACACAGACGCTCGCCCTACGAAAAGCGAGTGGGATAGAAGTTCTGTCAAATTCAATCCCCACCATAGTTGGCTCGGCTTGACCGAGCAACAGAACCTCACCCTTTTTCGAGGGGAGGCAAGGGTAGTGGTGCGAGGCGAGGGATAGTGCGAATGTGAAAGCATATCGTTGCATATAAATGTTGGCATTACGGAAAGCGGGTGTGGTGGTGCGGATTTGGAAAGGTTGGTGCGAGGCGAAGGATAGATGTTCTTATAAGATGGCTGTGGGAATGGCAAGGTTTAGTGCAACAGGAGGAGCAAGCAAGGCTAAACACCCATTTTTCAATAATTATATAGTTTTTCGCAGACAGAAGCCACGGCGGATGCCGTGGCTTTAGCTTAATCTTCGGTTTTTGTGAATCTGAACGATTTCATATCGAACTGTGTGCCGGGCAGGAATACGAATGCAATGTTGTTCTTGCCTGCGATATGCTCGATGTCAAACGTTACCGGTGTGTACTCGTCTGCGTGGGGGAATTCGAGCAGACGGGTGGTCTGACCGCCGTTCTCGTCATTTACTCTGAGCTGAATCGTGCAGTTATCGAGCGGTGTTCTGCCTGTAACGGTTATCTTATCCGTACCGCCTGCGAAATCGAGGCCGTTGAATTCGATAACAACGTTGTTGCCTATCTCCTCAACGCACGAGCCGTTTACCTTGTAATCATCGCCGTACAGATTATCGTTGTCTGCCGCAGAGTTTTCCGCATAGGTACGGTCGTACTTTTCAAACTCAAAGCCGCCGAATATGCAGGAATTATTTATAACAAAGCTGATGTCGTGCGTTCCGCTAATTCTGCACGGCAAGTCGAAGGTCTGGGGGTATGCTCTGTCCCATCCGCCGTTATTCTTTATTGCGAATGTGCCGATATATCTGCCGCCGTTGTCGGCATCTCCGAGATACAGCTCTACGGGATAATCTTCACCGCCGCCGCTGTTTCCGACGCTTATCGTAATCTTCTTTGTTCCGCCGCCGAAATCAACGGAGCTGAAGCCGACGGTCGTTCTTCCGTTAAAGCCGCCGAGCGAGCCTCTGTCTATCGTGATAACGGGAACATTCGAGAAATCGCAAAGGCAGGCGGCAATAAAGATATAAGGATTCTTTTCTGCTTTTCCGAGTCCTTCTGCCGTATATTCAAGCTCAGAGATAATCTTCGGAATGTCGGTACCGTTCTTTGAATATGCTCTCAGGCGGAATTTGCCGTCACCGAAGGCTTTCAGTGTTGCCGTATTTCCGTCAAACGAAACTACCTTGGCAAAGCTGATCTCAACTCCGTTATCGGTACAGCATTTGAACTCTATGTCACGGAAGGTTGCGTTTTCGGGGAATATCTTTACCGAAATTTCGGCAGTATCACGTTCTTTTGTCAGTGTACGAGGCTCACTGTCGAAAAGGTCGATTTTTCTTACGGGAATTTCATTTGTGTAGGGCGTGGTTACTGCGGGGAATGCGTTTTGAGTGACAACGCTTACTCCCTGCGGCTCTGTTTCGGGAGCTACTGCTTTTATAGTTATCGTTTTAGGCTTCAAACCCTCGCTTTCGGCGGTTATAACTATGTCGCCCGTTTCAAAGGTGGATTCGATTATTGCAAGGAGCTTTCCGGAGAACAGCTTTCTATGATTGCCCTTATAGCTGTCATAGTCGGTGCTGTCGCCGTTATCAAGTCCTACAAGTCTGCCTGCGCCCTTTACGGTGAACTTTATTCTGTTTACCGCATTCTGAACTTCCTGTCCCATTATATCGTCAACGGTTACGGTAATAAACGCAAGCGATCTTCCGTCAGCCGCTATTTCGCTCACATCGGGGCTCATATTTACTTTATAGGGGTCGAGAGAGGTGAAAAGGACCTCCTCCTTTTCGTAATCGTCAACATCGCAATCGGGGCTGAGATAGCCTCTTACCGCAAGCGGCTTGTCCTTATGGAACGGCACTGTGAAGCGGGCGCAGAGCTTGTCTTCCGTGAGGTGATCTATCACCTTTCCGTCATACATCTCTCCGCAGTAGTGAAGTCTGATAAACGGAAGGTCGGAATAAACAAGCACGTCTATAAGCTGACCCTCGTTGAAATCCCAACAGCAAGGAGAAACGTGAATGAAGGACTTTTCCTCGGCTATATCCCATACCGATTTATAGAACCAGAACGAGTCTTTTTCAAAGCCTGCGGTATCTATGATGCCGAAGTATGAATTCTTGGTATTGTAGGGGGTAGGCTCTCCGATATAGTCAAATCCTGTCCATACGAACTGTCCCATTGAATATTCTGCGGCGGCATCCATAGCGAAGGATCTGAGCGGAGATGCTCCCCAGTTTACAATGCTGTTTCCGAGATCGGAGCATTGCAGATCGTCATATACCAGTAAGCTTGTATCATAGGGGAAGTGGTATATGCCTCTTGAGCGTACCGTCGAGGCGGTTTCACTGCCGTAAATGACCCAGTCGGGATGCTTTTCGTGATGCTCGTCATACAGCTTTTCCGTATAGTTATAGCCTGCAATCTTCAGATAATCAGCTACATTCTGTGCATTTTCCCACTGCATATAGTTTGAGGCTATCGTGGGCGGGGCATTGTGCATAGGGTCGTTCTTTTCGACCTCCTCGCAAAGCATCTTCGCAACCTCAAGTCCTCTGGGGCTTTTATGCGTATCGTATATTTCGTTGCCTATGCTCCACATTATAACCGACGGGTGATTACGGTCACGTTTTATCCACGCTTCAACATCCTTCTTATACCAGTCGGGGAAGAAACGGTGGTAATCGTTCTCGTTCTTGGCAAGCTCCCACATATCGAATATTTCGCTGTCAACGAGGAAGCCCATTTTATCGCAAAGCTCCATAAGCTCTCTTGACGGAGGGTTATGGCTGGTGCGGATAGCGTTTACGCCCATATTCTTCAGTTTTTCAAGCTGTCGGCGGGTAGCATCGTAATTTACCGCAGCGCCGAGTGCGCCTAAGTCGTGGTGCATACAAACACCGTTCAGCTTAAGGTGCATACCGTTTAACAAAAAGCCCTCGTTTGCGCTGAATTTTGTGGTTCTGAAGCCGAATTTTTCAACGGTATCATCAAGCCTGTTTCCGTTATCGTCATAAAGTATCACGGACAGGGTATATAAATTGGGTGTGATTATATCCCATAATTTAGGAGCGTCCATATAGAACACCAGCTTATCGTTCTTGCCGCAAAGTCTGCGTTCGCAAACGTAAACCTCTCTGTCTTCGGGATCTCTTAATGTATATGAAATCAAGCCGCAGACCGTGTCGGAAAGGCTTATCTGTACAGTAGTCTTCCATTTGCCGTGTTCTCTGCGGTCTGTGTCACTGCACTTTGCGCTGATATAGACACCGTTTTCAACGATGTGACGGCGTGAGGTCTTTCTGAGCCACACGTTTCTGTATATTCCGGCTCCGCTGTACCAGCGGGTATTCGGGGATTTATGGTTTACTCTGACTAAAATGCGGTTTTCACCGTTTTTAAGAGCACCGGTTATATCAAAGCTGAAGGTTGTATAGCCGTACTTCCACTTGCCGACTTCCTTATCGTTTACATAGACGGTAGTATCCATATATACACCGTCAAAGATCAGGATATAGCAATCGTCTTCTCCGAGTGCGTCTACGGTGAAATACTTCTCGTACCAGCCACAGCCGGACTTGTAGAGATTTGCCGTATCGCCTATAAGCCAGTCGTGCGGTATCTCAACATTATACCAATGTGCGTTTTCAAGCGTCTTTCCGTCGCTGTCCGGTTCGGTGAGGGTGAATCTCCAGTTATCGTTGAATAAAATTCTGCGTTTTTTCATATCTGTGTTTCCTTTCGGCTTAAAAGCTGAATATGAATTGTTAGTCTTATTGTAACAGTTTGAGCAGTGAAAATCAAGCGGTAAACGGTTTATACGCAAAAAGATTTTGCCCCCTCGGTTGTCCGAGGGGGCATAATATATAAGAGAGGAGAATTTGCTGCTATGCAGCGATGTGTTGATGTTATATGATGATGTTAATGCGTTGCAAAATGCTGCGGAATGTTACGGAAAAATTAGTGTGATAAAGCAAGGCGGAAGATATATGCGGTAGTATGATTTTTCTGTGCGTTGCTATAACTGAAATGCGTTGTTTCAAAGCGTTGCGAAATTGTTAGGAAAGTAAGGAAAATTGCAATAAAAGCGTTTAATCCACTCTTACAGCCTTTAAGAAGTTGTCGGTATAATATACCGACTTCATGCTTGCGGTGCGGACTTTCTGTCCCGGATACGGACTGAACACTATCGTGTCATCTCCGGTATATATACCGCCAAAGAACGAGTCGCCGTCCTTTATGAAAACTATATCGCCCTTTTCAAGCTTTTCAAGAGCTATTTCAGTTCCCATTTCTTTCTGTGCGGTAAGTCCTCTGGGACAATCGACACCGTTTGATGTCAGCGCATAGTAGATAAGTCCCGAATTATCAAAACCTGTTTCTGCGCTGTATCCGCCCTCAGTGAATGGTTTACCGAGCATATCATAAGCCGACTTTGCTATTGCATCACCTTTTTCTGAGGGAGCGGGCGGCTCGGTGCTGTCTGACGACGTATTATCGGAAGAGTTGTCCTCGCTTGATGTGTTGTCGGAGGAGTTATCCTCGCTCGATGTGTTGTCGGAAGAGTTATCCTCGCTCGATGTGTTGTCGGAAGAGTTGTCTTCGCTTGACGTATCATCAGAGGAGTTATCCTCACTCGATGTGTTGTCGGAAGAGTTGTCTTCGCTTGACGTATCATCAGAGGAGTTATCCTCACTCGATGTGTTGTCGGAAGAGCTGTCAGAGCTTTCCGCTACGGAACTCTGAGTGCTGTTCTGCGGATCATTTCCGCTTTCATAGGACGGAGAATTGTTTCCGGAACAAGCGGTAAGTGAAGCCAAAGCCAAAACTGTAAACATTGCCAAGATTAATGATAGTTTCTTTTTCATAATATCACGACCTTTGCTTTATCGTTTTATATTGTTCTCTGTCCTTGATTTAAGTATATCACAAAAAAAGCAAAAAGCAATTAAAATTCGGTTACAATATGGTAACAATTTGGTTACAAATGGTTACAAAACGGTTACAACGGTTACAAAAAGGTGACAAAATCGATTCTTTTCGCAGTTATTCCCCAAAATATACAAAAACACCGTCTGCAAAGCAGACGGCATTCCTGTAGTTTTATATGAAGGACAATGTCATAATCGGTTTTAAGCAACTCTTACAGCACGGCTGAAGCAGTTTTGCCAATAAGAGCTGTTAAGGTCGGCAAACTTTACCTTTTCACCCGGATAAGGGCTGTAAATAAGTTGGCCGTTGCCTGTATATATTCCGGCGAAGTCAAGCATCTCGCCTGTTTCTGAATCTTTATCGGTAAAGAAAAGGATGTCGCCCGGCTCAATCTCGCTGAGCGCTACGGTTGTACCCATTTCTTTCTGTGCGGCTGTTCCTCTCGGACAATTGATAAAGCCGTTTTCACGAAGGACATAGTATATAAGTCCCGAATTATCGAAGCCCTGCTCAGGCGTTGCCATACCGCTGACATAATCGACTCCGACAAGAGCCTCGGCGGTTGACACTATCTGAGTGCGAAGGTCATTTATTGTACTGCTGTTATCAGAGCTTTCCGGGAGCGATATTATATCCGATACCGTTGTCTGCTGTGACGAAGGTTCTGAGTCGGTACTCTGCGGTGTTGTTGATGTTGTGTCTGGTGTTGAATTGTCCGATGATGTGTTATCCGAGCCGCATCCGCTTAAAGCCGGCACCAAAACTAAAGCAAGCGCCGCAATAAACAAAGTGACTGCGTATCTTTTCATTTTTACCCTCCGTGCGACAGTAGAGTAACGCTGTACTGCTGTCGTCTGAGATGTACTGTTGTTTCTTTGTACACAATATAGTATATCCCAAAAAGCACAAAAAGTCAAGTGAATATTTTCCATTTTATGCTGATAAACAGGGGGATATGGTGTAGCTTTGCTGAAAGTTTATGTTGATATTGTGAAAAGAAGAACGAGCCTCCTGTGTGGGAGGCTCGCAGATTGTGGGAAAAGTCTTTTATTTGGATATGCTTCTGTTATATCATTCAGCTTTGCCTATAATAGCAAGCTACCGATAGTTCTTTTTGTCGGATAACACTTCTCGGATTCGCTATTCCATTTAATAACGTTGCTGCTATTCACGCGGGAG
>ULSG01028358.1_pt1 | contig 15867 bp, 17 predicted proteins | sample 1956191 | NCBI WGS metagenome assembly ULSG01 (sample SAMEA4835703, study PRJEB28245) | human gut metagenome | biome: gut microbiome; material: fecal sample | place: Denmark | collected 2008 | reverse complement strand
GAAGAGTCAATGTCAGTGCAGTTGCACTGATACACTCACGAAATTATTAATGCCCTGTCGGCACTGAAAATGTTTTCGACGGTGGTGGCGATATATTTAACTGTGTGGCTTTAATAACAATCAGTTTATCGACAGTCCGAAAAACCGATGCCAAAAAGCATCGGTTTTTTGTGTTTATTTTTCTCCGTCGGGTCTGAAGGTGTGTTCCTTGAATGCTATGCAGTTTCCGCCTATGCGTTTTGCAACACTCTGGGAGCGCATCGCCCTGACATATATATCGTCATAGGTATCGCCGGGCATACCTCTTGCGGCGCTTACTGTCGCTGTTATGTTACGGTAACGGCTTGCCTCGGGGAACGGTATCTTCATATCCCTTACGGCACTGCGTATCTCCTCGCTGAGTACAATTGCATCCTTATCGGCTTTTACCGTAAGGCAGACAAGGATAGTATCGCCCTCATATCTGCAGATAATATCCGTCTTAGGCTTTGATATTATCTTTACGCAGTTGGCTACGGCAAAAAGCACTTCATCGGCTTTTTCATTGCCGTAAATGCGGTTGTATTCCGCAAAATTGTCTATATCGACAAGCAGCAGTGCAATGCTGTTGCCGCTTCTGAGAAGCTCTGTAGCCTTTTCTATGCCGTATGCCCTGTTATAGAGGTCTGTACGGCTGTCCATTACCGCAGACATCTTCATCCGCTCTCTGTCGTCCTTTATACGCTTTGAATTTATCATTCTGGCGGTGTAAAGGCTGTACATCGAGCAGGATATGAAAAAGCCGAGCAAGGCAAGTCCCCACACTGTGAACGGGTAATAACCCGAAACATTGTTTATATTACAGAGTATCGTATACCACACGGGAATTATTCCGAGGAAGAACGCCGATGCGGCAGGTGCGAATACGGGAACGGCGGCGAAAACCATTATTGTTACCGCTGTCTGTGAAAGTCCCGCCGCCCCGGAAATACAGCCGGTGACCTTTATACAGTATGAAATCAGATAAAGTCCCCAGAATACATAAGGATAATATGACGGGTATTTTCCGCTGAAATAAAATCCGAAGCCGACGCCGCACACTGCGGTGAACAGTATCAGCACCTCTCCTGCAATCTCAGCCGAGCCGCCGTCGGTAATTACATTCTCGAACAGAACCGACATAAACGTGCAGATTATCATTATGATCGCCGCTATCGGAATGATACGGCAATTATATCGTGATATGCAGGCGGCGAGCAGACTTTTTCCGCTTTTGCCCTCTATCTTCTGAGTAGAAAACTTTGCCGCAGTTGCCATAGGCAGACGGTTTTTAATTTCATTTGCTCCGAGTGAAAACAACTCTGTAACTTTCATTATTTTTTATTCCTTCCGGGAATTATCCTTACCGTTATCCGCCGGTTCGGTGAAATTTCTTCCGCAATGCTCGCAGAAGGACGAATTGCCGTTTATCTTTGCGTGGCAGAACGGGCATTCGTCATAGTGCTGAAGCTGAACGCTTCCGTTGTCGATTTCAATATTGTCAATTTCGGGGTTGTCTGTAAACAGGCTCTTACGCTTTCTGAAATAAATGTAATTAAGCAGTGATGCGACACCAGAAAATGCTATCATCACTATCATATTTCTGATAGTATCGCCGAATGTATAAACCTCCGGATTGACCATAGCATTAAGGCATCCTGACATAAGCTGTCGCACGCCGTTTATAACAGGAACAGAAATCAGAAATGCGACTATCAGATTATATCCCGACACTGCGAGCGTACCCATTCTTTTGAATACAAGCACACACAGCACAAGAAGATAGACCGTTACCAGAAAATCCGCTACGGCGATTACCGTGAATAATTCCATATTCATTCCGGTAAAGGACGACTGTATCTTTTCGATGGCTTCGGGATTGTTAATTGTGGCGGCTATAAGAATATAGCTGATTATACCCGATATGCAGCTTATGATATTGAGTATCATCGACACATAGCGGAAAAATTTAAACCACCTGAGCGGCAACGGATAATAATCCATTCTTAGCTTTGCACGATATTTTATTAATTCACGTTCATTCTTTTTTGCGTTTTCATCCATTTTGTTACGTCCTTTCAATCACTGAAAAGGCTCCTTCTGTTTTTGAAATATCTTAAATTCAGAATGAGCCATACTGCCATAAATACTACTGAGAAAATTGCGAAAAGTATATTTGTTATGCTGATGTCATAGCCTTTAACGCCGCTGAACAGCACAACTCTGAAAAGCTCGCTTGCCGAAGTGCTTACAGCGTTTACACACGAGGTATATATGAGGAAAAATTTAAGGAAACCGTAAGATTTTTTGGTCAGCTCGGAAAGCTGTCTGAACATTATGACGCAAAGAGGAACAACAGCCGCAAGCAGTACCGACATTACGATATTGTATGCAATAAAGCCGGGTATTGCGGCGGCATTTGCCTGTTTTTGCACTTCATCGCTGAATGACGCAAATACCGACACAACGCATACTATAGCCGAGTAGCCCGACATAACAGCCTGCAGTACCGTTACCACGGTCTTGAATATGCGAAGCCATGTGACAGACAGCGGATAATCGTACAGCTTCTGATTTGCATAGCGTATTCTGTCATTGCGGCTGTTTATCACGGGTTTCTTAGGTTCATTCTTGTATGAGCTGTTCTTTCTCTTTGCTTTTGACATCTCTTGTCGGTTTCCTTTCGTTTGCCTGAAATAATCGGATTAATTGTCCGCCTGCTCCGCCTTTTCTGAATGTGTACAGATTATATTGACAAGGCACTTTCTCGGACAGGCTGATACGCAGGTGCCGCACGAAGTACATTTGTCATAGTCGATAACAGCGTGGTTATCCGCAACGATAACCGCACCGTGAGGACATTTTTTCTCGCATATCTTACAGCCGATACAGCCGTTTGTACATACCGTTCTTGTGACCTTGCCGCTGTCCTTTGACGAGCAACGCAGAGCAACTGTGCTTGTTTCTTTTCGGAGGAATATAAGGTGATTCGGACAGGCGGTAACGCATTTTCCGCAACCGCCGCACTTAGCAGGGTCAACCACCGCAACGCCGTCAGTAATCGTAATTGCGTCATTATCGCAAACCGCTGCGCAGTCGCCGTAGCCGTCACAACCGAAGCGGCATTCGCCCTTGCCGTTGTAGAATTTCTCAACAGCGGCGCAGGACTTTGTTCCTGTGAATGTAAATCTGTCCTTAGTCGCTTTTTCACAGCCGTTGCAGGCCACATAGGCTACCTCACGGATAAATTCTCCGCCCTCGGTACCCATTATTGCGTTTATCTTCTTCATAACATCTGCTCCGCCCGGCTTACACAGGTTAGTCGGTGCGCCGTCATGAGCTACGGCGGCGGCATAGCCTGCACAGCCCGAATAACCGCATCCGCCGCAGTTTGCACCGGGAAGTGCCTCGGTTATCTTTGCCTCGGTTTCATCTGTCTTTACAGCCAGCACCTTTGACGCTATCAGCAGTAATATACCCGAAAGTGCGCCGAAGCCGAGAAATATAAGTATAGGTAAAATATATTCTTTCATCGTCTTTCCTTTCGCTTAACCGCCGAAAATTCCGTCAACTACACCGCCGAAGCCTATAAACGCAAGCGATACTATCGAAGCCGCCATAAGCGTTATCGGCGCACCCTGAAGTGCCTTAGGTATATCACAGCGTTCAAGTCTTGAACGTACACCTGAGAATATTATCATAGCTATCATAAAGCCAAGACCCGCACCGAACGAGTTTACAACGCTCTCTAAAAGGTCGTAGTCTTTTGTAAGGTTGAGCAGTGTAACACCGAGTACGGCACAGTTTGTGGTGATAAGGGGAAGATACACGCCGAGCGACTTATAAAGCGGCGGCATATATTTTTTCAGCACCATTTCAACAAGCTGAACGAATACGGCGATTACAAGGATAAACGCTATCGTATTCATATACTCTATTCCGAGCGGAACAAGTATACCGTAGTAGATAGGATAGGTAACAAGGCTTGCGCAGACCATTACGAACGTAACCGCCGCACCCATGCCTATTGAGCTGTCGAGCTTCTTTGAAACGCCTAAGAAGGGGCAGATACCGAGGAATTTCGATAATACGAAGTTCTCGGTCAGAATGCCTGTCAGCAGTATTATCATCAGATTTTTTGCGATTTCCATTACTGCTCACCTCCGTTACTGTTTGCCTTGTCGCAGGCACCGGGGCAGCCCTCTGCGTTGGGGCAGTTGTGACAGCCGATCTCACGGGGCTTTTTCTTCATAAGGCGGTTTACAACGGCTATAACGGCACCGAGTACAAAGAATCCGCCTGCGGGGAGAATGAACAGCGTCATAGGCTCTATAAATTCAGGCATTACGGTAATTCCGAACCACTGACCCGAACCGAATATCTCACGGACGGAGCCTACAAGCACAAGCGTCAGAGTAAAGCCGAGTCCCATTCCAAGACCGTCCATTATCGACGGAATGACCTTGTTTTTAGAAGCGAACATTTCCGCTCTGCCGAGAATGATACAGTTAACTGTGATAAGGCTCAGGTACATACCGAGGCTCGAGTAGATGTCGGGGGCGAAAGCCTGTAATATAAGGCTAACAAATGTTACAAAGCCTGCTACTATAACTATATATGCAGGAAGTCTTACCGTATCGGGAATCACTTTTTTAAGCAGTGAGATAACTATATTTGAACATACAAGTACAAACGTTGTGGAAAGTCCCATACCTACACCGTTTGCCGCCATTGTTGTAATGGCGAGCGTGGGACACATACCGAGCAGCATTACCATGTTCGGATTTTCTTTTATAAGTCCTTTGGTAAATTCCTTCAGATTACTCATTCGGCTGTACCTCCTTATCCATTACCGAGTATGCCTTTACGGCAAGATTTACAGCCTTCGCCATACCTTTTGAAGAAAACGTCGAGCCTGTAATTCCCTGTACCTCGTTTTCGTTTTTCGGCTCTGACTTGACTATCGAAATATCCGACTTCACGCCGTAGAACCTCTGCAGGAATGCATCGTCGTTTATTTTTGAGCCAAGACCGGGAGTTTCGCCGAGTGCGATAATGCTTATACCGCTTACTGCGCCGTTTTTGTCTATCGCTATTACTGCGTCGATACCGTCTGCGGCATAGCCGTCAACAACGGTTTCAAAAAGGAACGTGCCTTTTGTCTTGTTCTTTACTATCTTTGAGATATTACCGAATTCTTCGCCGTCCAGCTTTGCCGCCGCCTTATCGGTGATAAGCGCATATTCGCCCTCGCCGTCTGCGGCGATACAGCCTGCTTTCAGATTATCCGTCAGTATGCCGGACGTATCGACATAAGTCAGATTATATGTGACTATCAGCAGTGCGCAGATAAGAGTACAGATGACCGACAGTACAAGCACGGGCTTGATTTTTTTCAGTACGTTCATTTCTTACCGCCTTTCTGCTCACTTGCCGCACCGAATGCCTTCGGCACTGTGAAGCGGTCGATAAGCGGAGAGAGGATATTCATAAGCAGTATCGAGTACGATACGCCCTCAGGCATACTGCCAAAGCAACGTATGAGCATAGTCACAAGGCCGCAGCCGATGCCGAATATTATCCTGCCCTTTGTGGTGATGGGAGTAGTCGCATAATCGGTAGCCATAAATATTGCACCGAGCAGAAGTCCGCCCGAAAGAACGGACGCTAACGCACCCTCAAGGCTTCCTGTTGAGAATATCGACAGCACGAACACCGTACCGATGAAGCACAGAGGAGTTACGGGCGATATTACACGGACAGCCACTAAGAAAATTCCGCCTATAAGCAGTGCAAGAGCGCAGGTTTCGCCTATACAGCCGCCTGTTGTTCCGAAGAACAGGTCGGCAAGCGAAGCAGGCGTTTCGCTTACAAGAGGTGTCGATGTCGTTACTATCTCTCCTGCGTTGCGGTAATAGAACGGCTCTGCCCATGTCGTCATATAAGACGTGAACGACAGCATAAGCACTATTCTGCCTGTTATCGCAGGGTTTGCAAAGTTCTGACCGATTCCGCCGAAGAACTGCTTTACTATTACTATTGCTACAAAGCAACCGATTATCGCCATATAAAAAGGCAATGTGACAGGCAGGTTGAACGCAAGGAGCATACCTGTTACCACAGCGGACAAATCGCTTATCGTGTTATTTCTTTTCATTATCTTTCTGCAAGCCAACTCGAAAATCACGCAGGACGTGCAGCATATTACTGTCATTATGAGCGCTCTGAGTCCAAAGATCCACACAGACGCAAACAGGGCTGGGAGCAGTGCTATAATAACGCTCAGCATTATCTTCTGAGTCGTAACACACGACTTTATGTGCGGTGACGGCTCTATTATAAGTTTAGACATATATTATACCCTTACTTTCCTTTCCTTGTTGACTGCTCACGCAGAAATGCCTTTGCAAGCTGATTCTTTTCCGCAAGGTTACGCTTTGCCGGACAGACAAAGCTGCAAGCGCCGCAATTGACGCAGAGGTTTACCTTCAGCTTTTCAAGTTGCCTTGCGTCCCTCATATCAAATGCGTGTTCAAGCTCTGTCGGCAGAAGATTCATACTGCAGGCTTTTACGCACTTGCCGCAGCGTATGCAATCTGACGGCTCATACACGGGGCTGTCTGCGAACATAAGCACTGCGTTGTTTGTTTTGGAAAGCGGATAATCGGGGTCGAATGCACACGCACCCATCATAGGTCCGCCGAGTATTATTCTGTCTGGCTTGTCGGAAAGCTCGGCGTAATACACTATCTCGCCTATAGACATTCCGACGGGAACAATGAAGTTTGACGGCTTCTTCACAATATTTCCGTCAACGGTTATTCTTCTTTTTACGAGCGGCATACCTGTTCTTATATACTGTGCGATAAATGCCGCAGTGGAGGAATTGACCACTATACAGCCGCTTGTAAGGGGCAGTGTGCCTTCCTTTACTACTCTGCCTGTCGTGCTGAAGATAAGCGTTTTCTCAGCACCCTGCGGATAGCTTGATTTGAGCGGTTTTACCGTGATGTTGTCATGCTTTTCGCAAAGCCTTGTCATCTTCTCGATTGCCTTCGGCTTATTCTTTTCAATGCCGATAATGCACTTCGGTATACCGAGATATTTCAGCATAAGCAACACGCCCTCAAGAACGTCCTCGCCCTCCTCCATAAAGCAACGGTAGTCGGAGGTTATGTAAGGCTCGCACTCCGCACCGTTTATAATAAGGAAATCAGGCTGTTTTTCTTTTGGGTCAAAGCCGAGCTTCAGCGAGGTAGGAAAGCCTGCGCCGCCAAGACCTATGGAGCCGCTGTTTCTTACCGCCTGTAAAAACTGCTCCCTGTTTTCTACAGTGGGGGGACAGACGCTGTCGCTAATCTGTTCGAGGCCGTCATTCTCAATAACGACCGACTGCATATTCCTGCCCGATATATGCAGGACATCGGTTATTGCCGTTACCGTTCCCGATATACTGCTGTGAACGGGTGCGGACATAGCCGCATCACTGCTGCCTATCACATCGCCTATCTTCACCTTGTCGCCGACCTTTACTGTCGGGGTACACGGTGCGCCGAGATGCTGAGCCATACTTATCACTACCTTGTCGGGCATAGGTAGCTTTACTGTTTCGCTTTCGGCGGAATGTTTGAAGTGCGGCAGCTTTACCTGATGTAAAAGCATAAATTATACCCTCCGGATTCATTCCCGTTTTTTAGGGCAATACCGCATAATTATTGTCGTGCGATTGCGCAGTCAGATTTTTCGTCAGATTGTATAAATTGAGTGCGGGCAGGCTGACGCCTGTCAAGCGAAATTTGTGCAAGATGACGGAAAATACGCAAGCAAGCGTGCGGCAAAGGCGATAGCCGTTAATTGTGCGGTGTTGCCTTAGTTATACAATTTTATTTTACACTAATTAATGCTTATAGTCAAGAAAAAATGCGTAGCGGGCGGAGAATATAGGCAATTGCTCAGAATTTGTATTGTGAAATTATGGTGAAAGTTTTCTGTGTCCTATTGACATGGAGTTAACTCCAAGTTGTACAATTAAACCGCAAAACGATAAATTATCCAAAACGGGAGGAATTAAAGATGAAAATATCATCCAAAGAAGAATTTGAAAAACTCAACGTATTCGGTACAGGCACAGCTAACACGGCTTACGCAAAATATTTTATCGGGGATTCGTTTTTGAATCCTCTGACAAAGGCAGAGGACGGATTATTCCTCGCAAATGTAACCTTTGAGCCGGGATGCCGCAATAACTGGCATATCCACCACGCTAAAAAAGGCGGCGGTCAGCTCCTTATCTGTACCGCAGGCGAGGGCTGGTATCAGGAATACGGCAAGGCCGCAGTAAGCCTTGTACCCGGTACGGTCATCATTATTCCCGAGGGCGTAAAGCACTGGCACGGTGCAAAGAAGGACAGCTGGTTTTCTCATATAGCGATTGAAATGCCCGGCGAGGAATGTTCAAACGAATGGTGTGAACAGGTTTCGGACAAAGAATACAATGCATTGTAATTTAAATAAAGGAGGATCTTATTTATGAAAAAGCAGACAGCAGGAAGAAACGCACTCGGCGAATTTGCGCCGAAATTTGCAGAGCTAAACGATGATGTATTATTCGGTGAAGTTTGGTCAAGAGAGGACAAACTCTCAGCCCGTGACAGAAGTCTTGTAACAGTAGCCGCTCTTATCGGAAGCGGCGTACTTGACAGCTCGCTTGAATACCACATTATGCACGCAAAAGAAAACGGAATTACTGCGGAAGAAATGGCGGAGGCCATAACTCACATTGCATTCTATGCAGGCTGGCCTAAGGCATGGGCAGCTTTCAACTATGCAAAGAAAATCTATACGGAGGTAAAGTAAAATGAAAGCGATCGTAATATATTATTCCTATTCGGGAAACACGAAAAATATAGCCTTACATATTGCCGAAGCACTAAATGCGGATACAGCAGTCATCGATACAGTCAAGGCTTATGAAGGAGATTACGACGCTGTTGTGGAACAGGGTCACAATGAAATCAGAAAAGGATTCAGACCTCCTATAAAGCCGATAAACGTTGACCTGTCGCAGTACGACACTATAATACTCGGCACACCTGTATGGTGGTACACATTCGCACCTGCAGTAAAGACATTTATCGAAAGCAACAATCTTGCAGGAAAAACAATATATCCTTTTGCAACAAACGGCGGCTGGCTCGGTCATACGCTAAAGGATATTGCTGTAGAATGTAAAGGTGCGTCAGTAAAAGAGGGTCTTGACCTTCATTTCAACGGTGCAAAGCTGATGACAGACAAGGCTAAGCTCGAAAACTGGATAAAGACTATAAAATGAGCGGAAAAAAGCTGAAAAAGCCGCTGTGCCTGATCTGTACAAGTGCTTCTGCGGCCGGCAGCGGAATCCGCACAGAAAAGTAAAATCATTAAACAGCTTTGCCGTGCAATACGGAAAAGCACATACAACAGCTAACCGCCGTGTACGGAATTGTACACGGCGGTAATGATTTTATTTGCTTTTATTATCCATCATTGTGGCTATGTGAGCAGCCATCATTTTTGCGGTTTCGGAGCTTATCCTCTCTTCACTTTTCGTGTCGCCGGTCAGATGAATTATTTCCTTACGCTTTCTTTCCTGTTTCGGCTCGGGGAGTGCGTTGAAGAAATCCTCCGATGAGATTTCCTCATACTTGTCATAGTTGTCGATATAGGAACGTGCCGTGCCGATTATCTTTGAATATCCGGCATCGCCCGAATTCTTCACCTCTGTGAAGAACTGCTTTACACGCTCGTCACGCACCTTTGCAAGACTGGAGGCAACGTATGCGTAGGTGGCGGAAAGCTCCGGATTTCGCATAACGTTCAGCGCAAAATCAATAAAATCATCCTTGCTGTGATAACGCAGGTAGTTGCAGGCGGCAGTTACGCTGTTATAATAATTTTCCGAAATTATCACCTTGCCGTCAAGCTCGGTCTGACCTGCAAGCAGAGCATCAAGCATAGGCTTTGTAAGCTCGTCTATGCCTTGTGCGCAGGCTACCATATCCGCATCGGGATAACGCTCGGAGAATATGTCAAGCTGCTTTGGTATCCTCTTCTGGCTTGACTTCGGCACTATCCCCAGCTTCTGCTTTATCGTATCGTAGGTATCCGGGGTAACGTATTTTCTTGCGGTAAGTCCGATTCTCAGCTGCTCCTTTGTCAGAGATTCAAACGGTACTCTAAATGACGCAGAGGAAAAACCTATGGATTTAATCTCCTCGTTTTCGTCCGTTATCTTCCATATATTTTTAAGCGGCTGTATCTGTACCGTATAAAAAGGTCGGTTTTCTATAGCCGCCGCACAAGCCGCATAATGTCCCTTCAGCAGTAACGAGTAAAGGCCCGAAAAATGAAGGGATATTCCGAACAGATCTCCGTTTCTCGTTCCTTTCACGCTTGCCTTTTTTATCAGCGAGGGGTCATAGGACGAGGGCTTTTCGGTAGGAATCAGAAACGGTGCGCTGTACGCCTTATCGCCGATTAATCTGATATTCCTGCTGCTGTTTCTGAGCTGTTTTGACACGCCGTATCCCGACCAGAAAAACATATTTTCTCCTGCCGTGGGATATGTTTCAACATAGCTTACCGCATAAAGTCCGTCAGAAAGCAATCTCATAAGCGGCTCAAGGGCATATTCGGGAGAGCCTCCCGCCGCCAGCTTTTCATACGCTCTGTCTATGCTGTCGGCAATTATCGAGCCGCCCGACGCACTGCCGTATTCGCTTATTACCTTGTCTGCGTCATCATCGTTCATTCCTCCGCTTATTGCCATTACCGGCTCATCGTGAGAATAAAGACAGTATTTATCATATTCGGAATTAATCCTGCAGATGCCTATCTTTGAAAGTCCGTTTTTGACCGAGAACACAAGCACTTCGCTTTCGTTTATATTTATCCGCTCACAAACGACCTCGGGTATTCTTTCACTCATTATCCCCTGCTCCTTTCCGCTTATTTATCCTGCGTTCCGAGCGCAAGGTACTGTTCTATCCTGTCAAGAGCCGCTCCGTCGAAAAGCGATTTCGGTATCCATACAAGCGGTGCGTTCCCTCTTGTGACTATGAACATTGACGAGGTTTCTATATAATTATCATTCATTCCGAAGCGAATTATCTCGTGCGGGCTGTATACGCTCTCCTCTGCGGCGGATACTCCTGCGGGGCATACGGCAAACGTTATCGTTTCATCGTTATCCGCACAGCTTCTGATAAGACCCGAATATTTTATCTTTGCGATAAGTACCATTACAAGATAGGTCAGCACTACAGCACCTACGGCGCAGAAGAATGTGCCTATGGACAGATACCACCATGTATCCTGTGCAAAACCGATATACATCTGGAAAATAATTGCGGCGGTAACGCACGCAAGTATCCCTATGCACCAGAGAAGTCTGCCCATTTTACCCAGAACGAGCGACAGCACGGAAGAACGTATCTCTTTGGGATTGTATTCGCCTTTTGCAAAAACAGCGGAGTCGGGTATATCGTAATTTGAATAGAAGCGCTTGTCCGGAAGCACCTCTACGCTAACGTCACAGGCTGTTTCCTTATCGGATACCTGCGACAATATCAGCGTCTTTGCCGTTGTAAACTGCGCCCTGCCCGTAAACGCCCTGTCGGGTATGTGATATGTCTGCTTTCCTGTAGTGACAGTGATACTGCTTTTGTCGATTTTAACCGCAGAAATATCAGCCCACTCGTATACGTCGGGGTGGGCGTCACCGGGATATATGACCGAAAAATTATCGGATATTATGTAAGTCGTTCCGTTACTGTCGGTCATGACCTGACCGCACAGATGTTCAAACGCCATTTAAAGCCTCTTTTCCGCCTGAACCGCATTTTACCGCCGCAGGCAAAATTACTCTGTATATTTATCGGCAGATATACAGTTGAATTTAAGTTTATCGGCAAAAAAATACGGCTGTAAGCGTATGCAAAATATACATCACGTCACCGACAGCGGTATTTATGTGAAAAATATACTGAAAACCACCCTCAAGGCGACTATTTATATGCAAAGAAATCTTGACTTTTATTTGTAAAGCGGTTATAATTATTTATAAGCACAAAAATTACCGTGCGGCTTTGCTGTATAAAAATACAGTATATTCATCAACACTTATAAAGGGGTAGGTCGATAGATGGCGTCAGAAAGAATGACGGTTGCAAGAGCTATGGTAAAGGCTCTCGAAGCGGAGGGTATAACTACTGTATTCGGTTATCCGGGTGCGGCTATATGTCCGTTTTATGACGAGCTTATAAGCTCGGATATACGCCATGTGCTTGTGCGCCACGAGGTAAACGGCGGACACGCCGCAAGCGGTTATGCCCGTATGACCGGAAAGCCTGCCGTTGCTATAGCAACATCGGGACCGGGTGCGACAAATCTTATCACGGCAATCGCAACCGCCCATATGGACAGCATACCTATGGTGCTTATCACAGGACAGGTAAGCTGTGAACAGATAGGACGTGACGTTTTCCAGGAAGCAGATATAACAGGTGCGGCTGAGCCTTTCGTAAAGCACAGCTATCTTGTCAAAGACCCTGCGGAAATGCCGGTCATCTTCAAAAACGCATTTTACATCGCAGGCTCCGGCAGACCGGGACCTGTGCTTATAGATATGCCTTTTGACGTTCAGAAGGCAGTAATAGATTTTGAATATCCGAAAACGGTGGATATACGCTCATATAAGCCCAGCATTCAGGGAAACAAGCTGCAGATAAAGCGTGCCGTTGCCGCCATAGAAAAGAGCAAAAAGCCTCTTATCTGTGCGGGCGGAGGTATCTTTACCGCAGGTGCGGTAAATCTGCTGAGAGAGTTTATGAAGGTGACGGATATACCTGTTGTAAACACAATGATGGGTATGAGCAGTGTTCCGGCAGACGATCCCTTGTTCTACGGAATGATAGGTATGCACGGCGTAAAGAGTGCAAACTACGCTATCAACAACTGCGACCTGCTTATACTTCTCGGTGCGAGAGTAGGCGACAGAGCGGTCACCGCAATAAGCAGACTTGAGGGCGCAACGGTAATACATATAGATGTTGACCCTGCGGAAATAGGCAAGAACCTTGCCGCAACGATACCCGTTGTAGGCGATGTAAAGAATATACTCGAACAGCTGCTTGAATGTGTGAAGAATTACGATCACTACGACTGGAAGCAGGAACTGAGTGAAATAAAGAAAACACAGGACAAGCCGATCGGCAACGAGCCTGACGGATGCGTTAATCCCAAGGCTTTCATAAGGCTTCTCGGACAGAAGCTCCCCGACAATTCAGTTGTAAGCGCCGATGTAGGACAGAATCAGATATGGACCGTCAACAATATCGGTCTTAAAAACGGACGATTCATAACATCGGGCGGTATGGGAACAATGGGCTATTCCGTTCCTGCCGCTCTCGGTGCAAAGGCGGCACGTCCGGACAGCGAGGTTGTCGCAATATGCGGCGACGGCAGCTTCCAGATGCAGTTTATGGAGCTTGCGACGATGATACAGCATAACATTGCGGTAAAAGTAATCGTTATGACCAACAATCGTCTTGGTATGGTAAGAGAGCTTCAGACAAACGGTTACGACAACAGGCTGACAGCGGTTTTCCTTGACGGCAGTCCAGATTTTATAAAGCTGGCTGACAGCTACGGCATACCTGCAAAAAGAATTACCGATATAGCCGATGCGGACAAGGCGATTGACGAGATGCTCTCGTCGAAAGGCTGTTATCTGCTTGAAGTCAGAGTAGCCGAAAATGAAAAGACTATACTGTAAAGGGTGAGCCTATGAAGCATACTATATCAATACTTGTAGAAAACCACGCAGGCGTTCTCGCAAGAGTTGCGGGACTTTTCGCAAGACGAGGTTTCAATATAGACAGCCTTGCGGTAGGCGTTACAGAGGACGAGAAAATCTCCCGTATTACAATTATCGCAGACGGAACGGCATATACCTTGGAGCAGATTGAAAAACAGCTCAACAAGCTGATAGACGTTATAAAAGTACGTCATCTGCCTGCGGAGGAGCTTTTATCAAGAGAGCTTGTACTTATAAAGGTAGCCTGCCAGCCGTCACAGAGGGCTGAGCTTATCTCGCTCGCCGAGATAGCAAAGGCAAAAATTTCCGACATAACGGTAAATACGATGACGCTTGAATTATCCGACAGCGTTCCCCGTATAAAAACGTTCGAGGAGCTTTTACGTCCGTACGGAATAAAGGAAACCGTCCGTACAGGCTCTATAGCAATGCAAAAAGGCGGGGCTTCTATGAAGCTGTAAAAGCCACGCTTTAATACACGGAGGCAAAACTCCGAAAACAAATTTAAAGGAGATCTTTAAAATGGCAAAACTTTATCATCAGGAAGACTGCAACCTTTCTCTGCTTGACGGCAAGACAGTTGCAATAATCGGTTACGGCAGCCAGGGACACGCTCACGCTCTTAACTTAAAGGACAGCGGCGTTAAGGTAATCATCGGTCTTTACAACGGCTCAAAGTCTTGGGCTAAGGCTGAGGCTGCAGGTTTTGAAGTATACACAGCGGCAGAGGCAGCAGCTAAGGCTGACATCATCATGATCCTTATCAACGATGAAAGACAGGCTGACCTTTACAAGCAGAGCATCGAGCCTAACCTTACAGCAGGCAAGACACTTGCATTTGCTCACGGCTTCAACATCCACTTCGGTCAGATCGTACCTCCCAAAGACGTTGATGTTATCATGGTTGCTCCTAAGGGACCGGGTCACACAGTACGTTCAGAGTACACAATCGGCAGAGGCGTTCCCTGCTTAGTTGCAGTTCACCAGGACGCTACAGGCAGAGCGCTTGACACAGGTCTTGCTTATGCCGCAGGTATCGGTGGTTCAAGAGCCGGCGTACTTATGACAACATTCAAGATGGAAACAGAAACAGACCTCTTCGGCGAACAGTGCGTTCTCTGCGGCGGTGTTACAGCCTTAATGAAGGCAGGCTTTGAAACTCTTGTTGAAGCAGGCTACGATCCTCAGAATGCTTACTTCGAGTGCATCCACGAGATGAAGCTCATCGTTGACCTTATCTACAAGGGCGGTTTCCAGATGATGAGATATTCTATCTCCGATACAGCCGAGTTCGGTGACTACGAGGTTGGTAAGAGACTTATCACAGACGAAACAAAGAAGGAAATGAAGAAGGTTCTCGGCGAAATCCAGGATGGTACCTTCGCTCGCAACTGGATCATGGAGAACAAGATGGGTCGTTCACACTTCAATGCAGTAAGACGTATCGAAAGCGAACAGCAGCTTGAGCAGGTTGGTAAGGAAATCCGTAAGCTGTATGCATGGAATGACGATGCAGGCAAGTCTATGGATGAAATTGCAGACGCTAAGTTCAGCAAGTAATCCTACTGTTTTCTAAACAAGGATATTATAAAACGACCGCCGTACAGAGATGTACGGCGGTTTTTATTTACAGCCGGCTACTACTTGCAAATTTCCGACGGATATAGTATAATAATGTATTGACATTTGCAATACAAAACAGCATAATATGGGTAGTAAACAACAGAAATGTTTCGACTTATTTATACAGAATGACAAGAAAGGACAGACTAATATGAAAAATCAACACATAACTATGCCGGCACTCGCACTGCGTGGACTTGTAATATTTCCGGGTATGATACTGCACTTTGATATAGCGAGGGATCGGTCGATAAATGCGGTCGAAGAAGCGATAGAACACAACGACAGAAGAATATTCCTTGTGACACAGATAGACGAGGACGTTGACGAGGTTGCGGCAGAAAATCTTTACAAAACAGGTGTGGTTGCCG
>ULSG01002480.1_pt1 | contig 16450 bp, 10 predicted proteins | sample 1956191 | NCBI WGS metagenome assembly ULSG01 (sample SAMEA4835703, study PRJEB28245) | human gut metagenome | biome: gut microbiome; material: fecal sample | place: Denmark | collected 2008 | reverse complement strand
AATGAATCTAGAATACGTGAAGAGGAAGACAAGAAAATATACCAAACAATAGAAAATGAAAGTATAGCTCGTCAAGATGTCGAAAAACAACTTTGGAGTGCTATTAATAATGAATCTAGAATACGTGAAGAAGAGGATAAAAAAATATATGATATTATAAATGATGAATCTGAATTACGTCAAGATGTAGAAAAACAATTATGGTCTGCAATTGAAGATGAAGCTATTATACGTGAAGAAGAGGATAAAAAATTGTATGGTATCATTAATAATGAATCTAAGACACGTGAAGAAGAAGATAAAAAATTATGGGATTCTCTTAATAGTCAATCAAGTTCATGTGATGAAACACATGCACAACTTTGGGAAGCTATAAATACAGAAACAGTTAATCGTGAAGAAGTTGATACACAACTTTGGAGTGCTATTAATAATGAAGCTGCTGCTCGTGAACAAGTTGACACACAACTTTGGGAAGCTATAAATACAGAAACAGTTAATCGTGAAGAAGTTGATACACAACTTTGGAGTGCTATTAATAATGAAATAGAACGTGCTAAAGGGGAAGAAGCTAGAATTGAGGCTAAGTTGGATGATGAAATAGAACGTTCAACAGAGAAAGATATATATCTTGAAGGTAGACTTATTAGTCCAGAAGGTAGTGTATTTGATTGTGCTAATGGTACTCTTACACTTGAAACTGATAATCCAGTTAATAAGATTACTATTAAGTTAACTGGTAATTATGGTACATTTTAATGAATAAATTATAAAAAAAATTATTACAATGAGTTATAATGAAAATAGATTGCAATTTGTACACTGTGATACCTTATTTGCAACAAGTGATGATGCTAAAGCATATGTAGTTGGACAGTTAGACCAAATTGACCGTCCAGCACTATATGCTGAACCAATGATTTTAAAATATGGGTCTGCTACTACTCCTAATATTTTATTTGCAATTGGTTCAGTTGGTGATGGAAATATATCTACTACAAATAAAACATTCTTTATTGATTCAGCACAAATGGAAGCTGACATTAAAGAGTTATTTGATAATAGTGGTGCTAGTCAAGCTGATATTACTAAACTACAAGAATTAGTTAGTCAAATAATTACAGCATCTGGATTGAATACAGATGGAACATATAAAACCTATGTTGATGATGCTATATTAAAAAATGCATCATCATTACATATGGCTGATAAACTCTTATCAGAATATATACAAAAATTAGAAGCTAAACAAAGCTTAACTGTTAAAAATGGTGAAACATTATCATTAGATTTAAATAAAGAAGATAGTGGTATGTCATTAACTGGGGAAGTTATTTTAGCTCCTAATAAGATTATAAATAATACCATAGTACCTAATATTATATTACATGAGTCTAATGGTATATTTACTAATGTAGATTTAGATTATAAAAAAGATAATGGTGTGTTAACATTTACAGTTAATGGTGTTGACAAGGATTTGGAATTACCACTAGAGACACACATTATTAAAGGATTTTATGATGAAAAAATTGAATCATTAGTATTAAAGTTAAATAGAGAAGTTGAACTTAAAGATGAAGATAATAAACCATTTACAAGTGATACTATTACTATTGATTTTGGTAAATTAATTAATGAATGGGATGTATTAGGTGATGATTCTTCAACCCCAATTATATTAACTAGAGAAAAAGTTGGATATGAAGAAGAGTTACATGGTATGAAAGTCTGGCAAGATGTTTTGAAAGGAGATATTAGAATTGCAGATGAATCACAAGTTCCAGATACTATTTTGAAAAAAGATGCAACTGGACGTTACTTATATGTTAATGGTGTTGCTAGTAATATCAAATATTGGAAAAGTGGTAAGAAAATCACTGTTCAAGAAGCATTAGATAGTATTAAAACAGATATTTCACAATCAGATGGCAATTTAATATATCTAAAAAATGATGGAATTTATGCATATGCTGATTTAGCATATAGTGAAGGTACTAATACTCTAACATTTAAAGTATCAAATAAAAATGGTGATGTTGTCTCTAAAAATATTAAATTAAATAGTATAGAAATATTCGAAAGAGCTTTTTATGATTCTTTAACAGAAGAAATTGTTATTGTTTATAAGAATGCTGAAGGAACACTAAGTGAATTAAGAATACCAGCTAAAGACTTAATAGAAGAATGGAGAGTTGATAACACCAATACAACTGTAACTTTAGTAAGAACTAGAGTTAGTGGTGGTACTGATATTTTAACTGCTAATGTAAATATTGCTAGTAATAGTTCAGATAATATATTAGAAACTCAAGGTCATGCTTTATATGTTAAGGGTACTGCTGACAATATTAGATTTAGTGGAACTTCTACTGTATATGATGAAATAGTTAAAGAACAAAACAGAGCTACTTCTGCTGAAACTACTTTAAATGCTAAAATTGATGCTGAATCAAGTAGAGCTATTAATGCAGAAAATGTATTGGATGGTAAAATTAGTAATGAAGTTAACAGAGCTACTTCTGCTGAAACTGTTTTAGATAACAAAATAAATGTTAATAAACAAGCAATTGATGCAGAAACCACTAGAGCTAAAGGTGAAGAGGCTAGAATTGAAGCAAAAATTGATAAAGTTGCATCCGATTCAACATCAGCAAGTACAATTTTAAATGATAAAATTGATGCAGAAATCACTAGAGCTAAAGGCGAAGAAAGTAGAATAGAAAGTAAAGTAGATGCAGAAACAACTCGTGCAACATCTGCTGAAACTGCTTTAAATACTAAAATAGAGTCAGAAACAACTCGTGCTCAACATGCAGAATCATTAATTGATACTAAAGCTGATAATAATACTAATGCTATAAATGCAGAAATACTTAGAGCTATTGCTGCTGAAACTGCAATAGATAATAAAGTAAGTGCTAATACTAAAGCAATAAGTGATGAGATAACTCGTGCAACTACTGTTGAAGGAAATTTAAATAGTAAGATTGATAATGAGATTACTAGAGCACAAGGAGAAGAAAAGAGAATTGAAAATGCATTTAATGTATATTCAGCAAATTCTCATACTGTCCATGAACAATTAGCAACTAGTATAAAAACAGTTGGTGATAATTTAGCTGCTGAAATAACTCGCTCTACTAATGCAGAACATGATTTAAGTACTAGAATTGATGCCGAGAATAATAGAGCTACTACTGAAGAAAAGAGAATTGAAGGTCTTATTAATAATATAAGTAGTAATGTTGATATTTTAAGTGGTACAGTTGCTTCAAATACAACTAAAATAGCAGATGTTGATACTAGACTAACTGCTGAAGTTAAACGTTCAATTGAGGCAGAACATGATTTAAGTACTAGAATTGAAAATGAAGTAAACAGAGCAACAACCGTTGAAACAGCATTAGAAGGAAAAGTTAGTGCTAATACACAATTAGTAACTAGTGAATCAAATAGAGCTAAAGCAGTTGAAGGTTTGTTAAGTGCTTCAACACAAGCTAATACTGATGCCATCACTGCTGAAGTAACTCGTGCTACCAATGTTGAAAGTGATTTAAAACAAGCTATATTAGATGTTAAAACTGATAGTGCGTTTAACACACAAAATACTGGTACAATAACTCTTACAAAAACTAGTGGTGGTACTGGTGGACATGTTTTAAGTGGAGAAGTAAGAGTTGCAACTAATGTTAGTGGTAACTTAATCAATGCTGATGGTCAAGCTTTATATGCAACTGTTAGTTTAGATTATGATGAAGGTACTAATAGCTTAAAATTTAAAGCGTCTAATGGTACTGATAAAACAATTCAATTGAATGCTGGTTCAATTATTGATAGTATTACATATGACCAACAGGCAGAAGAATTAGTTATATCATATACAGATGCACAAGGTCAAAAACAGAGTGTAAGATTTTCTGTTAGAACATGGTTCAATCAATGGGGTGTTCAAAATGACCATAAAGGAGCAATTATATTAACTAAAACTGTTAATACTGGTGGAACTGATATATTATCTGGTGAAGTAGTAATAGCAACTCCAAGTGATAATAGCAACTTACTAGAAAATGTTCAAGGTGCTTTATATGTTTCTAATAGTGCTTCTAATATCATAGTTTCTGGTTCCCTTAATGTTCAAGATGCAATAAGTGATTTAAGTAATAAATTGAATCAAGAAGTTGTTGATAGACAAGATGGTGATTCTAAGTTACAAATACAAATTGACAAGTTAAGTGCTGATAGTAGTAATTATGATGCTGCAATTAAAAAACTTCAAGAGAATGATATAGCTCAACAAACTCAAATTGATGCTAATAAACAAGATATTATTCGTCTTGATAATTATAATGGTCAACAAGATTCTAGAATTGCTGCTGTAGAAGCTAAAAATGCTGAACTTGCTCAAGAACAAGTAAAAATTAAACAAGATATTGAAGATATTAAAGCAACTGATAGTAAACAAGATACAGAAATTGGTCAATTACAACAAAATGTTGCTGATTTAGAATTAAAAACTAATATATCTACAATTGAAACAGCTAGTGTTAGATTAGAATATAATTCAACAAAAAATTCTTCTTCTTTAAAAGCAGATGCTAAAGTTTCAAATAATAGTTTGAACTTAATAAAGATTAAGAGTGATGGGGCTTTACCTTCTGATAATGCTAATGGTCTATTATTTGATGGTTCAATTGATTATGGAACATTCTAAAAAAATAAAAAATTATATGCTTTGTTTAGTAATTTTACTAGATAAAGCATATGTTTATATAAGAAAAATAGCAATAAAATAATTATACGATATGAGACATTTACAGTTAAAAAGAAATGCTTTAACAAACATTTTTGACAGTCGTGAATCTGCTAAAAGTTTCATTAGCACAACACTTATTAATAGTGTAGTGGATGGTGAACCTATCATAGCACGTTATAAAAACGATAAAGATGAACTTAAAATATTGCTTGGTTATGCGTATATTGATGGTAATAGTAATCAAATACAATTAATTGACACAGCAGAAATTGTTGAAGATGTTAAAGGTAATGAATATGTTAAAGACATTAACCAAAAACTAAAAGAAGACAGCAATTACACTGAAGCCGAAGCTGATGTTTATAATGTTGTTCACGATTCAGAAAATGGTGATTTAACTAAAGAATTACAACTAACTTACACACCAATTTCTCCATTAGAATTAACAGTTCCAGAAACAATTGGAGATATTGAAAAAGGTATGAAAGCTGAAGATTTAAATAAAACTCCAATATCTAAGATTCTTGATGATATTATATTCAAAACAATATATCCAAATGTAACCAATCCATCTGCTTCAACTAGTTTCAAAAATGGATTTTCAAATAATGGTATTTATGAAATTGGTTTAGCCGCCCCAGTTGTTGACAATTTGAATTATAGTTATACTAAAGGTAGAGCAACAGTTAATGATGGCGTTACTGCCCCAAAAGATTATACTGGTGATGCAACTGGTGTAGTTTATCAAATGAAATATACTGCTGGTGCAGCTAATACTAATGCTGGAGTTGGTGCTAGTGGTACAAGTGTTTCTGGTACAGAAACGTTAGCCACAACAATTGGTATTGGTACATATGCTTATAGAAGTATTGTATCTTATGGTGAAGGTGCTTTGTTACAAACATCTAAAGGCGCAACCCCTAATCCAATAAAGACAGAAAATGCTAATAATGTAACTAATCCTCATCCAGCATCTACAATCACAACTAGTTACAATATAACAATTAATGGTAGTTTACCAGTTTTTGCAACTACTGGTACTTCATATACTACAACATTAAGTAAATTACAATTGAAAGCTTGGGGTTCTTGGACTTATCAAGGTGTTCAATTACCAGACACAACTCCAGCTGAACCTTTCATCATTGAGACTCCAAGAAAGCTTTCTTTCTTTAAATCATATAATGCAGTATCTGGTAATTATGATGTTGACCAATTTAGTAAACTAGCTATGGAAGAAATTACTAAAGAGATTAATGGTGTTACTTGTCCTTACTTTAGATATACTTGGAATGGTGGTGCTCAAGGTCAAGTGAAATATGAAATAAGAACTTATTAAAAACTGAGACTAAAATGGCAATAAAATTATATGCAAATTCGATAGCTTTACCAGCTCCAATGAAAGCTGCAACTTGTGACCCAAGTGACAGTAGAATTATAGTAACAGCAAAAGCTGATTTAACAAATGCTGCTAATACATGGGGGCTAATATCTGGTGTATATTGTCCAATATATCTAGGTATGCCAGTCTTTGTAGAAGAAACAAAAGAAATCTATTCTTATGTTGGTCCTTCTGATACAAATGGTATTCTTGCAAAAGAAGTTAATAAAATAGCAAACTGGAGAAAATTATCTGATGGTAACACATCATCTGATGAAATTATTAAACGATTTGAAGCACTTGAAAAAGAGTTAGCAGATAGAATCAAAATAGATGCAGTAGGTTCAACTAGTACTGTTATTTTAACAGTAGATGAAACTGTTGCAGATACGCCAACTTTAAAAGCTGATGTTAAAAATAGTGCTGATGCAGCTAATATCATCCAAATTAAAGATGATGGTATATTTGCTAGTGTTACATTAGCCTATAATGCAGCAACTAATGCTTTAACATTTAATAATGGGAAAACAACCACTCCAATTACATTGAATGCTGGTTCTTTACTTAAATCAATAACTTATGATTCTACAACAGAAAAATTGGTTATCACATATGAATCTACTTCTGACCCAGGTAAAGATATTGTGACTAAAGTTCCAGTTAAGGATTTAATTGAAGAATATTCATATCCTAACACTACTACTACAATGGAAAATGATGGAAACGTTTTATTTAAAGTAGACCGTAATGTTAATGGAAAAACTGAAATTAGAGCAGATGTACAAGTATTTGATTGTGGTACATATTAATACATAAAAAGGTGAGTTTGTAAACTCACCTTTTATTTTTTATCCAAAATCATTAGCAATATAATTAACATATTCTTTTTCTGATTTATCAACTAAGAATTTGTCAGTATAAACTAAATCATCTATAATTGAACCTCCAGTTGTTGGTCTCATGTTAGGCAATTTCTTAAAATAAAAATGCATATCAGAATTAAGAACCACAATATCAGATAAAGAATTTGGAATTATATCCTCTTCCTCAAACTTAGTAATTTCATCTTCTGTTAAATCATCTAAAGCTTTAAGGTATTTTTCATTTTCTTCTTGAAATATAATATCTTCTTCTTGCTTTTTTATTTCATTAAAATCATTAACAATTTTACCCCAATCCATATTACATTCTTCTACAAATGGTGGTATTTCATTAACAGTTGTCCAATATTCTATTTCTTTACGTTCAAGAGACATTAGTTGTTCATATGTATCTTGGTCTGTTTCTTTATTTGGAAATCCAGACACTAACTGTGATTCTTCTGTGGTAAAGTATTGTCTTTCCTCTGGATTTTTTATTAGAATTTTTGGTCTAATATCTGGAGAAAAACATACTAGTAAAGGTTTTATACGGCTATTAAATTGGTCAATATATTTTAATACATTATATTCAACATCATCATCACATAATACATCATCATCTGCTTCAATAATTTCATTAGGTATTATTTTACAATTAAGTATAATTTCATCTTCTTCTTTGACAATATGTTTACTTAATAGTTCTTTAGCCATTTTAGCTGGCAAATTTTTATATTCAATATCTAATTCAGCACATTCTTTTTTAAGTATTTCTCTTTTCAGTTTAGAATCAATTTCTACAATTTCGCCATCAATTTTAGTAAACTGATGAGTTACACGTTTAACATCAGTATGAGATTTCTTTGTGCCAGTATTAACATAATATATTGTATCATCAATTTGAACCTTAACATCATTTTGAATTACTAGTTCATACCAAGCTTGTCTTGATTTTTTTGTTCCAGCTTTAGTAACAGTCTCGCAATCAGCCTTATACTGTTCAATGGTTTTTTTAATTTTTCCTTTTGAAGCAATATCACGTAAAGGTATTTGGTAATTATAAATTTTATTTATATAGTCATAATAATTTTCTAAAAATTTTTGACCATTGCCTTTTAATAATAAATCTATTCCTTCATCTAAGAATTTTTCTATATATCCAGACATACGTCTAGATTTAATAGTATTGCCAACTTTTTTGGTTTTACCATTTTCAAGCCAGTCAGCATAGTTTTTACGAGAGAAATTTATAGTTGCTTGCGCATATTCATCAATGCCTAGACCCATCTTTTTTCTCATAAACATATCATTAAATTCAGCAACATCAGCATTAACACCAGTATATTCTACACCTTTTTTTGTATTACGGTTTAAACCTTTACCAATATATGGATTTTCATCTGTATATCTGAATTTTAATGGCATTTGGAAGTTGAAACCATCAGTATCACCAACTATTGGTGTATATCCTAATTTAGTAAAATGACTAATCATTAAACGTAATGACATTCTACCTATACATGTAGTTTTTTCAGCACATATTAAATCACCAAATGGGAAAATATCTGGAGCACCAAATCCGCCAAAGAAAGAGTTACCAAATATTTTAAATGGCAATTGTTTTTTATCATTAGCAGCAACTTCTGATTTCCAGAAATCTAATTTCTCATTAAGTTTTAATCGTTCTTCATCACTACCATCAAAATTTTCTAATTGCTTTGTAATTTTTATTTCTTCTTTTTTGGCTTTTTTCATTAAGCCTTTAAATTTTTCACGTTCTGTTAATATATATTCTAACATAGTTAACATAACATTAGAAATATCAAGTTGACTTGCAATATCCCATGTTAATATTATTGATGGGTATAATGAATTATAGTCTAATTTAACAACTCTATCAGCATATCCTACTTTTAATAATCTTGATAGACCACCAGTAAAACGTGCAGAATTTGAAAATGCTGGAACAGCTAACTCATTTTCATAACACCATGTTAGCATTAACAATTTCCAAGATGCTGCTGTTCCCATTGTACATACACGTTGAAATGTTGTTGGTAAAAGTTTACCAAGTAGAAAATTAGATTCATTAAGTTTAAGCTCAACTTTATCAGTTTCATAGAGGTCATCTAACAAATATCTCTCTACTATGTATCTTCCACTTGTTTTTGTATAACCATCAATTAATGGTCTTGTATCTGTTATCTTATACCAATCACCATCACTTTCATTAAGCCCATAATTTTCTTCCGAATCTAACCAAATACTTCCAATTTGATTACCAGGTACATATACACGATTTCTCTTTTTTAAATCTAGATATTTAGTAACATATTTCAAATTAGCTTTTTTCATGTTGCTATCAATAGCTTGTGCTCTTCTTACTGCATGAAGAGAATCCACAATTGTATATCCCCACATAATAGTTGGAAAATAATATTCAACTTCACCACCTAGTTTTAAAACAGTTTCCTTTTTGCGTTTAAAAATAGGATTTTTAAAATATTTTAATGATATATCTTCAAGAGTAGTTCCAAGTACTTTACAACGAACAATAATAAAATTCCAGTCAAAGTTTTCAGAATTATGTCCAGCAATTACGTCTGGTTTTTCTTCTGATAATATTTTAATAAATTCCTCAATAGCTTTTAATTCATTTATTTTTCTTTCTTCTCCTACTCCAGTTATAGTTATTATCCTTTCATATCCTTTATTTGTTCTAATACCAATCTGGTCAATGGCATGTTTTTCAGCATATAGTCCTTGTGTTTCCAAGTCAAACTGTAAACGTTTCAAGTCATCATAATTATCATAACCTTTAAACAAACGTTTTCCAGTTGACATCATGTATTGTTCAACTGGTGTAACAGCTAAAAATTCTCTACTAGAAACACTTTTCTCATTAACATCTTTCTTTTTACGATTTTCATATATAGGAGTTTTAGCAAATGTAAAGAATTGTAAAAATTTATTATAAGTCATGGGTTTAGTTGCATAAAATAAGTACTTATACCCATTTCCTAATCTATCAGATTCTAAATTATCCCCAATTTTAGTTTGCAATAGCTTAATTGCTATGCCAAACTCTCTTAGCTTCTTTTTAAGAAGACTTCTATCACCATCATACATTCTTATACATGCGCTATTCTTAACCCAAACAAACGGCTTAAAATCATCTTTACGGATTCTTTTTTCGCCTTTGCTGTTAACATAAATAATGTTAACTTGTTCATCCATATAACCGCATTCTATATTAACAATTTTTTCCATTGGGTCACTACCAATTAAAAATTTGTTAACAACATCAGTATTGATTTCTTTTATCATATTAATATTTTTTTTAATTAAAACTCAATTAAAGATACATAACAGTATCATCATTTATGGCAAACATATAAAAAAAGTTAATAAAAACAAAAAAAAGTGGGATATTTTTTTATCCCACTTCATTTTATTGTATTATAATTGTTAATTGTTCTCTAATTGGCATTATTAATTCTCCAACTGGATATGTTAAATTATCTGATTTAATATCTCCACTAAAGTTGATACTAAATATGCCCTTATACATTCCCTTTTCTTTGGTATCCCTTTTCTTCCAATCATAACATATAACATATTCTTCAATACAAGATGTGTTTTCACGTAATTTAATATACGCTGGCGCATTAGCAACTTTTGTGACACCAGTTTCAATATTAATCATTGTGAAAGTTATTTCAGCATTTTGTATTGCATCCCAAAATTTATGAAAATCACTTCTACCATCATATATTAATTCCATTCTAAGAGTAGGTAGAACAGAATTTGTGTTTATATAAAACTCTTGCATAATAATTTTTATCTTACATAAAACCCTAGTGGTTTTTTATTTAACATATTCATTAAATCATCAGTCATACTAGACATGTTTTTCATCATATTCCAAGGTAACATAGCATCTAATCTTTCTTTTAGTTCTGTCAATACTCGTTCTTTTTCTTGTTTACCTAAATCTAGTAACATTTGATAATCTAATTGTAGTTCTGCATCTGGTATTTTTACAATACCACTATTAGTACCTCTAATTACTCCAAGAGTAATCATTGCTTCAGCGACTAATAATTGACGTACTGTTTGCTGGGTCGGTTCATTCATTAACTCAAATCTCATTTTTTTCAATGGAACTTGGTCTGGTGTTATTAGTATATCATCTCTATTTTCTAATCTACAAGCATCAATTTCATCATCATTAGCGTTACTTAAATCATAATATGTATACCATACATAACAGTTAGCATATTGATTCCATCCCCAAGTATCATCAGCAGCAACTCCACCAACCATATTTGGTGACCCAGGTGTTGATAGTAAATGTAGAATGTGGCTTCCATTAGGTCCAGCAGTTACTTTATATGCTAAGTCACCTCTTAACAATGAATTTTTATATTTTAAATCTACTGACATTAATGCTGTATCATAAGCACTACCAACATAAAATCCAGTTATTCCCATACCATTTCCCATATTTCCATATTGACCAAATCCGCCACCAATACCAGTATCTAGTGTGCCTAAATTACCATATAATGCTGCTTTTGTTGTTGATGGGGTAACATATAATACTTTATTAATTTCACGACCAGCTGGTATTAAGTAGTTCTGTTTACCTCTCTCAACTTCGATAAAATCTTTTTTTAATTCCCAATTTCCTCTTTGTTGTAAACCAACTTCTTTAGAAAACCAGAATGAAAAATCTTTACTAAAGTCCAATGTACGTGTTGTTAATGCAAATGCTAAATCTTGTGTTGATATAGTAGACATATTTTTCCCATAAACATCAAGCCATTTTGAATATATAACCCAGTTTAAAACCTTTTCAGCATAATCACCAATAGCAATTTCAAGTAAATCACATAATTGATTATCATCTAATTGTATAGGTCTAATCGGAGCACCAAGCTTAGTGCGTACTATTCTAAATAAATCGCTTATTTCTTGTGTTATCTGCATATAATCTTTATTTTAATATAAATATCATGAAATAAAAAAAGGGAGATTATAATCTCCCTTAATATCACTCAAATATAAATGTTCCTCTTCTTGCTAATTTATCCTCAACTGATTCAAATGAATCTCCAAAATGGAATACTATTCTACCATCCTCTGGATATGATTCATATTCATCTATATTTTCCCAAGCAAGAGCAATTACACCATCTATACAATCTTGTATTGATAGACAAGTATTATTTTGAACCAAATCAAGTTTAAATTTAATTTTAGTTTTAATAACTGTATTGAAAGTTCCATCAATAGGACTCAAATTATTACAAAGTCCAGCTGGTTTTTGCTCAAAATCATCTCCCCAGAAATCATCTAAGTTTTCTGTAAAAAGAAATTCATATGTATAGTTTGAATCAATATCCTCTCCAATTAAGTTAATAAAACATAAATATTTTTTTTCATCCATAATTTATTGAACATTTTTAATCACATCTTCTGGTATTTTTGATATTTCTGATAATTTACTAACTGATTCATCAGATATTTTATATTTTTCTTTTTCTTGAACCATATCTTTATAAATCTCTGTTTGAACAAGTTTACCTTTATTTTCATTACATTTTTCTTCTACTTTTGATACAATTTTTTGGAAAGTATCTTTATCATACAATGTATCAGAAATATGTTTTACTTTATTCTCATCATTTAGTAATGAGTGATTGAAAGATGCCGTTTTATTTTTCTTTAAATCTTCAATTATTTTTTTTGAAAATTCATCAGCTTTTTTGTTAATATTATTGAATCTATCTTTAGTTAAAGATTTTTCCTTATCTGTCATAGTAAATGGTGAAGGAAGAGTTGACAATGAGTATTCTAAATCTTTTTCAGATAATACAGATGGCGAACTAGGTATATAATCAATGCCTTTATATTTACTATCTATTACATTTTTTACTTTTTTATTAGTACATTTTCTAGGTATATAAGTTCCACTTTCAAGACTATCTATTATTTCTTTACTTCTATCAAAATCAATTCTTTTAGCAGCATCTTCCCCAAAATTATTTATAATACCTTGTAATTTTTTACGTTTAGCTTCTTTTTCAAGTTTTTCTAACTCTATACGTCTTTTTTCTTCTTCAGCTTCCCTAATTGCTTTATTATCAATAGTTTCTATTGATAAGTCATCATTATCTAAATCAAAATTTAATTTAATAGATATATCATTGTTTATTCGATAAACTATAGATTCAATCTTATCCTTTTTAATGTTTATATTCATAATATATTATATTTTATATAAAAAATAGTTTTTTTCTTATTATTATCAATAATTAATCCATTTTTTTCATTATTTTTAATAGATTATTTCTTTCCTTATATGTTATGTATATTAAGTTTATATTATTATCATAACATAATTTTAATTTGCGTTTATCTCTTTCTTTTTGAATTTTGAAAGCCTTTTCTCCACCAAAATATTCAACTGGTTCAAAGTGTTGTTTTCCTTGGCATTCAATAGCAATATTATAATCTGGAAGATAGAAATCCAAACTTTGTCTACCAAGCCATTTGAAACGTTTTTGATACTCAAATTTAATGTTATTTTTAGTTAATATTTTCATAACGCTTTCTTTGAAGAAATTACTTTTACATTTTGGACAACCATGCCCTTGTAAGAATCTATTTGGCTTAATATAAAACTCTCCATGTTTTGGGCAAATTATACATAATTTTGTTTGTGAATTTATATAAATTGATTTAGAAAAATCATATGTATTTCCATAAATTTTTTCTGATTTCTTAATAAAAGTGCTCAAATCATCTTTTTGTAAATTATGAACATGTTCAACACCACATTTAGGGCAACCTTGTTTAAATATTATGTGCTTTTTTGGTGTTTGCCAAAATTCTCCATGTTTTGGGCATAAAATACATAATTTGGTTCTATAATTTATATAATTTGTATTGGAGTAATCATATTTATCATTATGTATTACTCTAGCCTTTTGTATAAACTCATCAATAGTTATTTTCTTTGCCATTTTTTCTTTAATTATTTTTTTTCTTCGTCAATAATGACATTATTAATAATAAATTCTTTTCTTATAACTTTTTTAAACATATCTTCTAATACTGTGTTTTTAAAAATTTGATAATATACTGTAACATCATTTACTTGTGTTAATCTAAAAATTCTATCCATTGCTTGAAGATTATCGGCTGGAACGAAAGAAAAATTGTTAAATATGCAAATATTACCACTAGTTAATGTAATGCCTACACCAGCAGCTTGTATATTTCCAACAAAGACCCTAATATTATCATCTTTCATAAAGGATTCCTCAGCTTTATCTTTTTGTTTTCTAGTCATTTTTCCATTATATATGACACATTTATCACCATATATTCTTTGAAATTCATATAATTCATCATCATAACAACATATAATTAATACTTTTTCTCCATTTTCAATATGTTTATTGGCTAATTCTACAGTATTAGAAATCATCTTATTAGATAACCATTGTCTTAATATTGTACCTTCAATAATTGCTTTATTTTTACTGATTTCGTCATTACCTTTAAGAGTTTGGGCTTCTTCATATTCATTCCATACATTTTCATATTCAATTTTATCAGAGTATGGTAAATCGTATTCAATAGTCTTAATTTCCTTTTTAACCATACCTTCAATTTCAGTATTTAAACGTCTAATATACAAATGCTTTATTTTTTCTCGTAATTCATCTAAGTTAGAAGCACCATTAGTTAGCCATATTTTAGAGCAATTGCCTTCAAGGTATCTATTTAAATCATTTTTTTCATTTTCATCTAAATCATACCAACTTTTCTTTTTAACTTTATTTAAAAATATTCTAGTCCATTTATCTCTTTCACCTTTTCTATATATTTGTTTGCCATCACAATATGTTTTAACATAATATTGCCAATCTTTAGTTATTTCAGCATCAATAAGTTTAAGGATGTTATAAAGATTATATGGTCTGTTAGTAATAGGAGTTCCAGTTAAGGCATAAATTCCAGTCGGATTAGTACGTCTAATTAAATCAGATATTATTTTATACCTACCACTAGTATTATTAGATAATCTATGGATTTCATCAATAATAATTAAGTCAAAATTTGATTGAAATAGTTGACTATTTTCCATTGCTTCATCAATTACTGATTGTTTCTTAGATACAATTGTTTTTTCAACATTTGTATATGTTATTTTACCATTATCATCAACATTTCTAATTCGTTTTATAACAGTTTCAGTTGGAATTTCATAGAAATTATCTAATATATCATAATTGATTATTGTAAATTTATTTTCTTTCCATTTAGAACCTTCAACAATTACAATTTCATCTTCATTATTATAATTTGTGATTTCACGTTTCCAACTACTTTTAACTGATGCTGGACATATTATTAATATTCTTTTATAATCATCTTCAATTGCTGATACTATTGCTGTGGTTGTCTTCCCTAAACCCATATCATCTGCTAAAATACATTTTTTTCTTGTGGTTAAAAATTTTATTCCAGTTTCTTGATGGGGTTTTAATTTACGCCCACTAATTTTATTATATTTTTCAAAATCAATATTTTTATCTTCATAAGATTCAATGAATAATTGTGTCAAGAGAGCTTTTTTTGGAATAAAACACATAACAGCCTTTTCTTGACTTTGCCTATATCTAACATAAACATTATATGTTGTATCAGTCTCCCCAATTATATAAGTTATTAACAACTTTTCTGGAATAAAATCTACATTCCAATCTTTTTGCTTTTGCTCTCCAAACCATTTAGCTATTTTTATTATTTTATTTAAGTATATTGGTTTATAATTATAATTTTTTAATATATATTCAATATGAAAATCATTTAAAGAAAGACATTTATATGCATAAACATCATTCTTTAACATAATTATATAAGGGTTATCACCATTATAGCTTTTTAAAATATCATATGCTTCATTTGTTTTTTTTAATGATAATGCCATATTTTTTCTATTTATCTCTAAATACAAATATACACAAAATTTTACAGAAAAACAACTATTTATTAATAAAAAACTAGTTAAATGAGAAAAATAATTTTGACAGAGAAGCAAGAATATAATATAGCTAAAATGTTATTTTTAGAATACATTGAAAATTTAATGGGGAAGACTATTATTAGTGTAGATATACAACCAGAGTATGAAGATAACATATCATTCGATTTATATGAATGGGGAGAATATATTAATATGTTGGGGAAAAATAATAGAATTGTTTTTCTATATAATGGTCAAGATACTCTTGGAATGGTGAGTGAAGATGAATATAAAATGTGGTTATATGAGTTTTGTGGTATTGATGAAGAAATATTATATAATTCTATTTTCTATGACAAAGGTTATGCTTTTTTCAGATATTGCATTGATGAAGGGATTGATGATGAAAA
>ULSG01000963.1_pt1 | contig 16826 bp, 8 predicted proteins | sample 1956191 | NCBI WGS metagenome assembly ULSG01 (sample SAMEA4835703, study PRJEB28245) | human gut metagenome | biome: gut microbiome; material: fecal sample | place: Denmark | collected 2008 | reverse complement strand
GAGGCTCCGGTTCCTGCCACAACGGATTATAATATGGCCGTGTTGCCGGGCGAATCAGAGAATGAAGTGAAGGTGCTCGGTTTCTTCGGTTATGGCGGTGGTGTGACGTTGACCTATAACCAAGAAGATGGAACGTTGAAGGGAGAAACGCCAACCGCAGTGTTTATAATGGGAATGAATTTAATGGTTGTAGCGGATGCGGCATCTACAGGAGGGACTGTTGTCTTTAATTATCAGGTGGCGGAGAAAGACGGCAAAATACAGATTACGGCGCAGAATGCATTGGAAGATGTCACCATTATGGATATGGAGAACGGTATTATGGGGATGCTTTCTTACGCTTCTGCATATACCATGACCAAGGAGGAAGTCTCCTATAATCTTAGTGATGTGATTGGGGAGTACGATTTCGCGTCGACGAGAGTCGATAATAATTTGTTGGCTGATGCGTCTGAAAATTTTAAGCTGAAAATTACGGGAAATACCTCAGAAACGATTTCTTCCGGTGTGAGCTTAGGGAATTGGTTCGGGGTGGAAAACACGGATGTGACCGCTGAGTTCTATGCCGATGGTGGCATATTGGTATTGCCGCATGATATGAAACTGGCCAATGGCATGTGCTTCGGGCAGCAACCGACTGAGGAAGGTGGGTATAATCCCAACGAAGCTCCGTTCTTTTTTGTGGAAAAAGACAAGTTGGTGACTCCGGGCTATTTGGTATTAGACAACGGATTCGATGAGGTAATGGAAATGCCATTGCAAATGTCTGTCGTTGGCGGTGAGGCTGTGAAGGCAGGAAGTAGCATTAGCAGCCGTTGTATCAAGGATGTCAAAATTTATAGTTCAGACGGTTCGATTCACGTGGATGGGTTGGAAGATGCCGAAATCTGTGTGTTTGACGCACAGGGTATGCTGGTGGCATCTGCGCACGGAGCTACAGCAGCATTTAACGGTCTGAAGTCTGGTCTGTATCTGGTGAAATTTGGCAATCAGACAGCGAAAGTTGTAGTGAAATAACCTGAAGATATACATGTAAAATGAAGGGAACCGGGTCTTGTGGGACTTCTTTCTCTTCGTTTTATTTTTCTTTTTCCAAAGTGTTGGAGAAAGGGAATATAAAATGGTTGGCAGGAGTAATAATGTCCTGCTTTTTATATATAACGAAAGAAGTATGAAAATAAACTTGAGAATCGTATTTTTCCGTTTAAAGGCTTGCGGTGCCGGGTTTGCCCTTTTCGTTTTTGTTATGGCGCTTTCATCGGTCTCTGCGCTTTATGCACAGAACGGTACAGGTGTCGGAGGGGCGGTTCGTGCTGAAACAGTCGGAAGTCCGGAGAAAATGACGGTAAAAGGAGTTGTGGTGGACAAGGAGACTGGAGAGACCATGATTGGAGTTTCCATTCGCGTGTTGGGTACGGACGTGATTACGGTGACGGATATAGACGGTGCTTATTCATTAACTTTGCCCAAAGGACGTTATAAAGTGGTTTTCACTTATATCGGCTACGAAAAGTTAGAGCGGGAATTGGACGCGTCCCATACGGAAAGTTTTAAGAAGGTTGTGATGGCCCCGGCATCGAAAACCATGAATGAAGTGGTGGTGACGGGAATATACCAACGTAAGAAGGAAAGCTTTACGGGGTCGGCTGCTACTTTCGAGGGACCGGAATTGAAAAAAATCGGGGTACAGAATGTCTTGCAGAGTTTGAAAACCCTCGATCCATCTTTCAAAATCGCGGACAACATCCAGTTTGGTTCAGATCCCAACCGCATGCCGGACATCGAAATCCGCGGCAAGAGCAGCATCATGGGGTTGAAAGAGGAATATGGTACGGATCCGAATCAGCCCTTGTTCATACTGGACGGATTTGAAACCGATTTGCAGACGGTCTCGGATTTGAACATGAACCGCGTGGCTTCCGTTACGATATTGAAGGATGCGGCCTCTACGGCTATTTATGGTTCGAAAGCGGCCAATGGTGTTGTGGTCATCGAGACGGTGAAGCCGGAGAAGGGACGGTTGCGCTTGAGTTATAAAGGCGACTTCTCCCTGACAAAGGCCGACTTGACGGATTATAACCTGATGAATGCCAACGAAAAGATAAAGTTCGAAGAATTGGCCGGGTTATATACTGATTTGACGAACGACCCGTTAAACCAACTGAGGTTGGACAACCTGAGGAACGAACGTTTGAAAGAAGTGGCACGTGGAGTGGATACTTATTGGTTGAGTGAGCCGTTGCGTACCGGTTTCGTGCAAAAACATAATGTTTATGCCGATGGCGGAGAAGAGAAAATCAGGTATGGCTTAGGGCTGACTTACGGGAATACGGAAGGCGTGATGAAGGAGTCGAGCCGCCAGACCCTATCCGGAAATCTGGATTTGATTTATCGTACCGGGAAGTTTCAGTTCAGTAATAAACTGACGATTGATTATCTGGAAACGTCCGACCCTGTGGTCTCGTTCTCCGAATATGCTTTGGCTAATCCCTATTACCGCAAGTACAATGCCGATGGCGGAGTAGACAAGTATTTGTATGTTCCGGAGAATGACGACGAGGCTCCTGTTCCGAATCCGCTTTGGAATGCCCGTCTGAGCAATTATGACCGTGGGGATGAATTTGGCTTTACGAATAACTTCATTGCGGAATGGTTTGCCACGAAGGATTTGCGTGCCCGTGCCAAATTCGGAGTGACGAAAACTACGGCCACAGCCGAAACGCGTTTGTCTCCGTTGCATACGGATTTCGACAGTATGAGCGATACGGAGAAGGGCTCATACGAACATTCCACTACCGCTGTCACGAAGTATGAAGGGGACCTGTCCGTGACTTACGGCAAGCTGTTCCGGGAAGTCCACATGCTCAATCTTGTCGGCGGGTTTAATTTTTCCAACACGGAGTCTACCCGTAACGGTTATAAGGCAATAGGCTTCACCGAAGACCAGTTCGGTGCACCTTCTTTTGCCAATGGCTATCCGGATGGTGGAAAACCGTCATATTCCGAAAGCACCACGCGTGCGGCCAGTTTCTATTTGAATGGTGGATACGCGTATGACAACCGTTATTTGCTCGACGTTAACTATCGGCGCGACGGGGCTTCCATGTTCGGGTCGAGCCACCGTTTCCGCGATACGTGGTCGGTGGGTATAGGTTGGAACATTCACAAGGAAAAGTTTATGAGCGGCACGGACCTGTTCCAACTGCTCAAGTTGCGTGCGTCTGTCGGCAATCCCGGTAATCAGAACTTTTCCGCTTATCAGGCTTTCACGACTTATCAATTCAATGGATGGATGACCAATGTGTTCGGTGCGGGTGTTTTGATATCGGCTTTGGGAAATTCCGACCTTCAGTGGCAGAACACTTTGAATTATACGGTAGGGACGGATATAGCCATGTTCGACAATCGTTTGAATGTAACTGTGGATGTCTTCCGCAAAATTACAGACCCGCTGTTGGCTGTCATTACGACACCGGGTTCGGTAGGCGTAAAGAGCGTAGCGATGAATGCCGGCCAGCAAAATACGAACGGACTGGAGGCTACGTTGCGTGTGTCTCCTATTCATAACGTGGAGAAGGGGATACAATGGACCGTCAGCTTGAATGCGCGGACGTATAAATCGGAGTACGCTAATATAGGCAATTCTTTGAGTGCCTTGAACAAAGCCGGACAGGCTTCGGTGACGGGGACGACGCGTTATTACGATGGGGGAAGCCCGACGGCTATTTGGGCTGTCCGTTCGGCAGGTATTGACCCAGCTACGGGTAAAGAGCTTTTTATTAAGAAAGACGGTAGTTATTCGTTCGATTATGATGTGAATGACGAAGTGGTCGTCGGTGACACGCAGCCCAAATTGGAAGGGGTCTTGGGAACGACCTTTTATTACAAGGGCTTTTCGTTCGGAGCTTATTTCCGTTATCAACTCGGGGGGCAGATATTCAATTCAGACTTATATAATAAGGTGGAGAATATCGACTTGAGTGACATAAATTACAACCAGGACCGGCGGGCGTTGTATGACCGTTGGTCCGTACCCGGCCAGGAAGCACAGTTTAAGGGTATCTCCTTAGTACAAAAAACGGACAAGTCTTCCCGTTTCGTGATGGATGAGAATACGTTCGCCGGAGAGTCCTTCAATGTAGGATATGAATTCACGCAACCTTTCATTAAAAAGGTCGGTCTGTCGTCGTTGACCCTTCAGGCCAACATGAACGACATCTTCCGGGTGTCTACCGTAAAAGCGGAACGGGGTATTGATTATCCTTTTGCGCGAACTGTGTCATTCTCTGTTTCAGCCGTATTCTAAAGCTATAGAAATTATGAAAATCCTAAAATATATCATATTGTCTTTTTTCGGCCTGTTCTTCACGGCCGGATGTAGTGACTGGCTTGAAGTGAAGCCCTACGACACCATGGCCGAAGGTGATTTGTTGAGTACCGAAGAAGGTTTCAAGAAATTGCTTAACGGAGTGTATATTGATTTGAATAAAGACGAGCTGTACGGCCAGACACTTACTGTGGAAATGGTGGAGATTATGGGAGGGTCTTATCTGATCGGTACCGACCCATTGACTTGGGGAGATTATATTGATTTGAACAACCGGAACTTCACTACCGAGTATTGGCGTACGAGACTCGACAACACGTGGGACAAAGCGTATGCATTGATTCGTAACTGCAATACGATATTGGAACAGATGGAGAGTCGTAAGTCGGTCTTTACGGGTAACAATTATAATTTGATTCGGGGAGAAGCGCTGGCGTTAAGGGCTTTGCTGCATTTCGACATGTTCCGTCTGTTCGGTCCCGTATATAAGCTGAATCCGACGAAGGCCAGTATTCCCTATCAGACGTCCACTACCTTGCAGGTGCAGGAACTGTTACCGGGGAATGAAGTGATGCGTCATGTCATAGAGGACTTGTCTGAAGCGGAAAGGCTGTTGGCAGATGATCCTATTATCACGACGACGGACCATTTGGTCAATCATGCGACGACGGGGGGAAGCAATTTCTTGGAGTACCGTACGTTGAGGCTTAATTATTATGCCGTACAGGCGTTGTTGGCGCGGGCATATCACTATATATCCAGTTACAAGGATGAGCATCAGGAGGACTATAAAGCCAAGGCTAAAAGCTATGCCGAAGGGATTATTAATATTGCTCCGCAGCATTTTCCGTTTGTGAATAAAGCAAACGTGTTGGGAACACCGGAGAATGTGGATCGCATTTTTGCTACGGAAGTGATTTTCGGTCTGACGAATGTGAACCGGAATCTGATGTTCAAGAACAACAACGATCCGGATCGAAGCCCGAAGCCGGTGCTCAGGATGGATCCGGCTCTTCTGGAGATGCCTTATTTCGGCGGCGGAGCGGACTACGGCGGGTCTACTGACGACTATCGTTACATTGCCAACTGGAAAAAGAGCGGAAATGATTACTATTTCTATAAGTATGCGGACATTACCGAAGTGGGGAAGATAGAGAACACCATCGTTCCGATGATACGGTTGGGAGAAATGTATCTGATTATTGCAGACCTTTACGACGAGGTGAGCGAACGCCCTCTTATGGGCAATTGGGTGAATAAGTTACGGGAACACCGTGGAGTAGAGAAAATGGATGAATCTAAATATGCTCCGCGTGTCTTGGGATACGAGGTCGTGAGAGAGCTGTATGGGGAGGGACAAATCTTTTTCTATCATAAGCGGAACTATTCACCGGTATTGATTACTTTTGATCCTATTACGGAATTCATCCCGGTTTCGGAGAAATTTTTTGTAGTTCCTTTACCGGATACGGAATCAGACAACAGACAATAAACAGGTTATGATGAAGAATTTAAAAATATGGTTTCCGATGTGCCTTGCGCTTTGCTTGTGGAGTGCATGCGATGAGCGCACGCCGGATTTGTATAGTGCTCCCGACGGAATTTATTTTAATAACCGGACTTCGGGGAGTGTGTTGGTAGATACGACGACTTTGACTTTCGTTTATGAGCCGGACGAAACGATGTATCTCGACGTACCGGTAGTCATACAGACCATCGGAAGGCAGGCTGACATCGATCGTCCGGTCAATCTCAAGGTCTGGTCGGACAATGCCGAGGAAGGAGTGGATTATGAGTTGCTGACACCGGCGGTGGTACCGGCTCATACCTCCATGTTTTCCTATGTGGTTCGTTTGAAACGTACGGAAGCCATTAAAACGGAATTGAAGTCCATTTATCTGGAACTATCGGCTAACGAGTTTTTCACGACGTTTCTAAAGAAGGATTCTACGGGAAGTGAGGAACGTCCTTACACAGAGATGTTGAAGTTCCGGATAGATTTTTCCGACTTCTATTCTACTCCTCCGGCCGGATGGCTTCCTGAATATGTCGGCGAGTTTTCAGAACGTAAGTTACGTCTGATGTGGAAACTGTTCGACGATGTGGTGGACCGTGCCGACTATAATGTAAAGGGAGCTATTCCTTTCAATAAATGGGTGTACATGCAACGGGAAATAGATACCTACATGACGATGCAATTGTATATATTGTTGGGATACGAACAAGGAACGGTGGATGTAGACGCATTGGTGGACCCGACGGCTGAAGGGAATGACCGCCAGTTACTGGATTTTACTCCTATAACCTCTGATAACTAATATGGAATGATATGGAAAGAATGAAATATATCCGTTTGTTATGGTTGCTGTTGCTATTCTTATGGCAAAGCTGTGCGGAAGATAAGGGGAATTACGATTACAAGGATTTGAACGATTTGAATATTTCGTTCGATGATGCTTATTCTGCCATTTCCCGTGAACCTTTCGTCATAAAGCCGGAGGTGACAGCAAAAGAGTTCGCACCGGACGCTTATACTTATGAATGGAAGGCGTATGACCAGGCCGGGAGCCAGGAACCGGTTGTGTTGGGTACGGCTTTGAATTTGGATGTGGAATTGACTCTTGCACAGGGTAACTATCAGTTGGTACTGACCATTAGGGAGAAGGCGTCGGGGCTGTATTATCAAAAGTCGGCCACGTTGAACGTGGATACGCCGCTTTCGTTGGGGTGGTTGATATTGTGCTCCGACAACGGGCGTGTGCGTCTGGACATGGTGTCGCACATTAAGGAAACGGATAATGTGTATTACGATTTGTTGAAAGGGACGGATTTGGAGGATTGGCTACAACCCTACCAGTTGCTTTGCGATCCCGGGATGCAAGAGCCTTTCTATTTGGTGACCGGTAGCGGGACTACGCGTTTGAGCAATAACGATTTTCAGTGGAACGACTCCTATATGATAGGTTATGAGTTCGGTAACGGAATGTATACCGGTACGGTACGTTGCTTGGCTTCTCACAGGCCGGGCAAGTTGTTTGTCGATATTGCGGGACGTGTGTATTATTGTAATACGTTGTCCGGCGACGGTTTGTTCGGTTCCGTTCGAGCCAACGGTTTTTATGTAGAGCCGGCAGTCGGTTATAATGCCAAAGGGACTCCTTTTGTTCCGGCTTTTATGATGTGGGACAAGAATAACCGCCGTTTCGTGGTCTGTGCTTCGGAGTTTGCGTCTATCGGATTGGATAATGTGAGAGACGTGCCGATGGATGAATTGGCCGCCGACGGTTTCCCTACGGTGAATGAAGAGCTTTTCGCATGGCCGAAAAGAGCAGACCGAATGGACTTTATCTGTATGGAGAATACCCGTTACGACCGTAATCAAGATGGTAACGGAATGACATACGCCGTGTTGGGTAAAGGCGACCAACGTTTCTTGTATGGTATCATTCTCAATGAGCTTTACTCTTTTGCCGAAGCCAAATACGGTTATGCCTATGAGAAAGCTTATTATGTGGATTTGTCTGCTTGTACGGACATTGCGCAAGCCACACACTTTGCGTTCAGTTCCTTGAAGACATTTATGTATTATGCCGTGGGTAGAAAGGTCTATCGCGTGAATTTTTCCAATGCGGCTCCGGCGGCAGAATTACAGTTCGAATTACCCGAAGGAGAAGAAATCGCCTGTTTGAAATTCTATCTGTGGGAACAAGAAGATGCAGACAACCGTTCTTACGACCTGATTGTAGGCAGCAAGAAAAATGATACGGGTGAGAGTACATTGCGTATTTATGACGGTTTCACGAATGAAGGCAATTTCCAGGATGCCGTTCCGGTAGAACAATACGCCGGTTTTGCAGACATAGTGGACGTGATTTACCGCGAGAAAGTAATTTATCAACAATAATTAATAATGAATGAGATGATGAAAAATAATATGTGGTTTAAGGCAGCCTTTCTGACATTTGTCTTTTGTGCCTTCGGGTTCGTACAGAGTCGGGCCGATATTCAGTTGACGGTCGATGTGGCGAATAAGACGGCTTCGACAGTCGTTGTGGTGTATCAGACTACGATCGTAGAGATTCCGTTGGACGACAACGGGCACGGTAGCCATACCTTTCAACATATAGGTGCCGTACATGCCAGTCTGTTTTATGGAATGGACAGCAAAAACATTTTCTTGGAAGACGGAGATCGTATCCATATCTCCTTCGACGGGGCTGATTTCAAGGAATCCGTAAAATTTGAAGCGGATGGAGGCAAAGAGAAAATCTTTAAGTATCTGAATCAGGTGACCTTTTTGGATGTCCCGCAAGAGAAGATGGCCCTGCCGTTTGAGGAGTACGCCGCGTTGGTGGACAAGAAAGAAGAGTCCATGATGCGTATTCTGAAGGCATGGAAGCTGGATGAAGTCAGTCCGCGTTTTGTTACCGTCGAAACCGGCCGCATCCGTTATGCTTATGCTTCTTCGCTGATGATGTACGCCGTGGGGCATCTTTTTGTAACTCAGGATACCACTTACCGTCCGGACGAAGCCTATTACGATACGCTTAAAAAGTATGCTGTGGCAGACGAGAACCTGGTAGAACTGAAAGAGTATCGTGAGTATATGAAAGAGATAGCCCGGATGTTCGGCTGCAAGAAAGAAGAAGCAAAGACACCATACGACCGTACGATTTGTATGATGAACTACATTGCCGACCATATCGAGGACGACAAAGTGAAACAGACGCTGTTGAACGTGTTGGCTATCGAGCAAGTAGAACAGTACGGCATCAGCAATATAGATGAATTGCTGAATCTGCACGGCACTTACGTGACCGATCCCGTACTACAGGCTGCCTTCAAAGAAAAATATGATGCTTGGGATTTGGCTCGTCCGGGTAACCCTTCTCCCGATTTCCGGGCATGGGACGTGGACGGGAAAGCTTATACCGTAGCCGATTTCAAGGGGAAATATGTGTATATCGATCTTTGGGCGACGTGGTGCGGTCCGTGCCGCCGTGAGATGCCTTTCCTCAAGCAGTTGGAAGAAGAATACAAAGGGCGCAATATCACCTTCCTGAGCCTTTCTACGGATGCACGTAAGGCCGATTGGCTGAAGATGGTGAAAAGTCAGCCGATGACGGGAATGCAGTTGCATTTAGGTACCGGCAGCCGTTTCCAGACGGCATACAAGGCCGATGGCATTCCTCATTTTATCCTGCTCGATCCCGAGGGAAAGATTGTGAATGCCAATATGCTGCGTCCTTCTTCGCCCGACATTCGCGGTTACCTGGACCGCCAACCCGGTCTGTAAAAGAAGTGATATGAGGATAAAAGGAGCTTTCGGGCTCCTTTTTTTGTGGGGACAAGCCTTGTACGGTTACACTCCGAAATATCTTTTTTGTTTTTTTACGGCACGGACGGTTGACGAAGAATGTTATTTTTTTCATCTTTGTACAATTAAATTCCAAGAGCCGTAACTATGAATGTTTCCATTGAAATAGGATTGCTTGTATCCGCCTTTCTGATTTTCTGTAGTATCCTGATGAGCAAGACCGGTTACCGTTTCGGTATTCCTACTCTGTTGATGTTCCTGTTGGCCGGCATGCTGTTCGGCACAGACGGTCTGGGCATACAGTTCGACGATGTGTCGGTGGCCCAGCATATCGGTATGGTTGCGCTGTGTATCATCCTTTTCACCGGCGGAATGGACACGAAGATGGAGGACATCCGTCCGGTATTGTCGCCGGGTGTCATGTTGGCCACCTCCGGCGTGTTTCTGACTACGCTTTTTTGCGGATTGTTCGTCTATTGGGTTTCCGGCTGGCAACTGCATACGGGCGTCGGTTTCACCCTCATCGGTTCCTTGTTACTGGCCGCCACGATGTCGTCCACCGACTCCGCCTCCGTCTTCAACATCCTTCGTTCGCAGCAAATCAACCTGAAACATAATCTTAAGCCGATGTTGGAACTCGAAAGCGGGAGCAATGACCCGATGGCCTATCTGTTGACCATTATCCTGATACAATGCCTGCAGGCCGGAGGAGTTTCAGGTTGGGAAATCCTGTGGTCTTTTCTTCTGCAGTTTGTAGTCGGCATAGCCGGGGGGTATCTGTTGGGACGTTTGTCCGTATGGCTCATCAACCGTGTGAGCCTGAAGAATGCCGAGCTTTATTCCATCATGGTGCTTTGTTTCATTTTCATCATTTATTGCTCGGTCTATTTGCTGAAAGGCAATGGGTATCTGGCGGTTTATATTGCCGGTATGGTCATCGGCAACAGCCGCCTGTTCAAGAAGAAGGAAATAGGAACTTTTCTTGATGGCATGACATGGCTGCTCCAGATTGTGATGTTCCTCATGTTGGGACTGCTAGTCAATCCCCACGAGATGCTTCCCGTCATGCTGACGGCCGTCCTGGTCAGCGTCTTTATGACCTTTGTGGCCCGTCCGCTTAGCGTATGGTTAAGCCTTCTGCCTTTTGGACGGAAAATCACGAATAAATCCAAGCTTTTTATTTCCTGGGTTGGTATCCGTGGGGCTGCTCCCATTATTTTCGCTACCTATCCGGTGATGGCACAGGTGGACGGAGCCAACCAGATTTTCAATATCGTGTTTTTCGTCACGTTGATATCTTTGCTTTTTCAGGGTATGTCCTTGTCATGGGTGGCGCGTAAGTTGGGCCTTACGGAACCCTTGCCGGAAAAAGAGGACAACTTCGGTATCGAACTGACCGAGGATGTCGGGAGCACGTTACGCGAAGTGCTTTGTACGGAAGAGCTTCTGCAACGGGGACGTCATATTCGCGAACTGTCGCTCCCGGAAGGAACGCTGGTTATTATGATTAAGCGGGGCGACCGTTATATTGTGCCGAACGGTTCGCTGGAACTGATGTTGGGCGACCGCCTGCTTTTTATGCAGCATGGCGAAACGGTGGAACGGTAAGACCATAAGATTTCTTTTTGTCAAAGTGTCAATGCTTCCTCTTTTTCCTTGCCGTATTTTCATGGGGTTGCCCTTGTGTCGGATTTTACGCGATTCTCGTGGAATAGGGGATTGCCGTTTTGTCACCTCTACGCGTTTGACAGTTTCTTCGTGTTCTGTCGCTGTGCGTGTTGTACGCTTATAGGTTCGTGTCGTGTCATCTTTTTAAGTTTTTCCGTGGCAAACGGATTGGGCATAACGGTTTGTATTTTGCCCTCAAATAATTATAAAAACCATCCTTTGGGCGGGACGCGTGCGGTTTTGCTGCCGTCTTTTCTCCGTTTGGAGCGGTTTGCAGTGCAGATGTGCGGAGAACTTTTTTTTGTTTGGCTTAGATTGATTTTTTGTTCGGCTTAGAAAAAACGAGTATTATACGGTATATATGCGAAAAATCCGGGGTGATTCTGTATAAATATGCAGAATCTGTCTGGTTTTCCGTTCCGGATTACATTTTATCTTCTGTATTTTCCGCCGTGTTTTATGTCTTTTTGGATGGAAAATCCCGTTTTACGTGAAGTTTTGTCAGTATGGAACGGTTCATACCTGTGCGGAATGGTTCGTTGGCTTCGGCCAATCGGATAGTTTCAGGATGCAGAAGTCTCCCCCTGAGAGTACTGCTTTTTAAACCGGTATGTTCTACACACGTTGCTATCTTTAAATTCGGACTGTAATGGCACGTTTGAAGAATATGACAAAAATATATGAATAGATGTACTTTGATTGTTGGGGAATGTTTGTGACTTTTACAATGCTTGTTTTCTTATATATCCTTGAAATACATTGTGTTATATGGAAAATATAAATTCCATCTCTATGCAAGAGGTGGAAGATTTCGATGCAAATGTAGATAAAATACGCATACAAACAAAATAATCTCTTCTTTTTCTGATGAAAAAAACAAGAAAATCTTAAAATAAATAGGTTTTTATAAAGTCGATTCTTGAGCTTACCTTATTATATATAAGGCATTTACGGGATACTATTTCCACCTCTTGCATAGAGATAGAAGTTTATCAACGGCAATAAAGAGAGTAGAGAATTATACGTTTTAACTAATTTTATTTGATTATGAAGAGAAAGTTTATCAGTGTGGCTTTGTTTGGTGCGCTTCTTGCGGCATCGACAAGCGTAACGACTTCTTGCAAGGACTACGATGATGACATCAGTGGCTTGCAAGGGCAGATTACGGCCAATGCGACGAATCTTGATGAATTGGTGAATGAGAAGGTCAACAACCTGACTCAGGAAATCAATTCGCTGAAAGCGCAGGAGGCTGCCTTGGAAACGGCTTTGGCCACAGCCAAAACCGAGTTGACGGCTACTATCGCAGAAGCTGAACAAGGAGCTAAGGATTATGCCGACATTCAGGCCGCTGCGGCCCAAGTGGCAGCCATCGAAGCTTCAAAGGCCAATATCGAGGAAGCCCGTACGGCACTCCAGGCCGGTATCGACGCGGCAAACGCTGCCATCGAAGCCCTGAATTCGCAGGTAGCAACCCAAGCCGGACAGATTGATGCTTTGCTTTCTGCCGACGCGGCTTTGCAAGAGGCTATCAACATAGCCAATGGCGAGATTGAATCGGCCAAGAGCATGGTGGCCACAGCGCAGAGTGCAGCCGAAGCGGCTCAAGGCACAGCCGACGAAAATGCGCAAAAGATAGCCGGTGTGACGGAAAAGCTCCAGGCCGTGGAAGAAGGCTTGCAGGGGCAGATTACCCTTTTGGACGAAAAACTCAATCAGGCCGTAGCCGACATCGCTGCTAACAAAGCTGACGTGGAAGCCAAGCTGGCCACGGTGAACGCCCTTGTGCAAGCCAATACGGAGGCTATATCCGCATTACAAGACAAGGATGCTGAATTGTTGGACAAGATTGCCCAAAACAGTACGGAACTGTTGGCTCTTTCTGAGAAACTGACGGCTTTACAGAGCACGGTAGAGCAGAACCTGACGGCAGCCAAAGCATATACAGATGCACAAGTAGCTGCTTTGAAAGCCGAATTGGGCGCCGATATGGAGCTTGTAAAAGCTGACCTTGCCGGTGCTTTGTCTCGTTTGGGTGCTGCGGAAGAGAAAATTGCAGCTATTCAGGAAGCCGTTGGCGCTTTGGAAGATAAGGACGAAGAGCTTGCTGCAACCATCGCAGAGGTAGAAGGCAATATCGAAAGCATCAATACTTCTATCGGTGGCATCCTTGGCAGGCTTGAAACTTTGGAAGGTACGGTAGCGCAACAGAATCTCGACATCGAAACGCTGAAGCAGACTGCTGCAGGGTTGAGAACGGATTTGGATGCCGTGAAAGTTACGGCTGATGAAGCCAAGAGCCAGATTGTCCAGTTGACTTCGGATTTCAGCAGCTATGTGTCAGCGAACAACGAAGCATTGGTGAACCTGGAGAACCGGATGAGTAATAAGCTGGACGAAGCTGTCAGCACGTTGGGGAGTGAACTACGTAGCGAATTGACAACAGCTACGGGCGAACTGGATACCAAAATCGGTGAACTTCAAGGTGACCTGCAAGAGAAATATGAGGCTCTGAAAAATCAGATTGGTGCCATCACGGGCGATGAAGGTACAGTCGGGCTGATAGACGAAAAGATAAACGCCGTAAACCAGAAGGTTGCTGAGTTGGGTACTAAAGTAGAAAACCTGACTACCGATTTGACCGCATTGACGGGTCGGGTGACGACTGTAGAAACTGAAATCGGTGAAATATACAAGCAATTGGCACAGACTTCTGCCATCATCGGGCAGTGTATCAATGTGTTCAATGCTGAATTGGGGCAACTTTGTGCGATGTTGAGTGCTCAGTTGAGGAGCATCGTCTTCAGTCCGACGGAGTATTATCAAGGTATCGAAGCAATTGGTGTCTTCTCATTCAACTATAATGCTTTGAGCGTGAGCGCGGCTGATAAGACGGGTGACCAAAAGACGGATAGACCGACTACGTTGACACAACCTGAAACGCGCGTCGTGCCGATCGTGAAGGCTTCCTACCACTTGAATCCTTCGAATGCGGCCATCAGCACGGACAAGGAACATTTCTCCTACGTGGTCAATAATGCTTCTTACACGCGTTCGGTGGGCAGGAACGATATTTCTGTGGACAGCGTGGAACTTGACAAAGAGGAGACCGGTATGCTCAATGTCTACTTCAGCATGAAGAATGCCAACGATATCGAGAAGATTCCGGCTGCGGGCGACGGCAAGGTGGATGTGGCTGCCCTCCGTTACACTTATTCTACAGAGAACGGGGATACGCTTATCACTTCCGACTACGCAGCCTTGAAGCAGTATAAGATTACGGACTTTGCCATCAACAAGGTGACGGCGAGAGGCAATATGGAGGAGAAGATAGAGAACCATTTGGCTGCTACGGCTGCCGAAGCCATTACCTCTAACAATCGCCTGCAAATTACATACGAGAACAAAGACCCGTATGCTGACTCTGAAACTACAGGCCTTGACCTCAATGAGTGGATTAACGTGCATTATGTAGTAAATGATGCGAATACCGATCAGGTATGGGGCGACCAGGAGAAGATCAATGAAAAGAAATTCAAACTGGTGTATGAGTTGATCGGTTACAAGGCCAATGATGCGGACAAGACGAGTGAAAGCGAACATGCCACTATCGTAGACGGCCATATCCTGAACGTACACGGAGTAGACGGAAGCCCTGCCGGAAACCGCAACATTATCGGTCGTACGCCGTTGCTTCGCGTAACGTTGATGGATGAGAATACGAATAACCAGATTGCAGAAGTTGGTTATATCTTAGTGGAGATTACGGATGTAATCGTGGGTCCTGTAACCGTGGACGACATTGCGCCAATCACCAATGGTTATACAGTAAACTGTGGTGATGCTCCGATATTGGATAACGTAAGAGCCGTTACATGGGTAGAAGTCGAGAATAAGATTCTGGGTCAGTTGAACATGAGCAAGGAAGAGTTTGAAGCAAATTATGCGCTTGAACTCAACAGCGACGGCGTGACTTGCAAGCAATTCAGCGAACCGAAGGATGAGGCTGTGAGGAATCCGCAAATCGGTAAGATTGTCAACACTAACGACGACCAGGCGCACGAAACGAACGTGCTGAAGTGGAGCGTGGGTAACCAGCAAGCCTATATGTTGTTCTCGGAAGACAGACAAAATCTGGATGCTGTCTCTACTTGGGTTAAGTTTACTCCGAAGAGCACGGTTTCTTCCCACAAGCCTGTATTCGTGAAGTTGACGTGGGCACCGAGCGTGGTGAATGATAAGCCAGAAGCCGCTATCGAGGACAGCTACAACCACAAGAAACGTGCCGATTGGCATGCAGAAAACTCACGTGATGAAGGCTTTAAGGAATTGCAAATCCAAGTGGGTAAAGCTACCGATCCGTCTGCGACTTGTGAATACGAGCACATGGTTGTAGCGAACACGTTCAACAAGCAACCGGTAGACATCATCAAGGATGCTATCAAGGGTACTTATGGAGCTTTGGCTGATGCTGTGACTGTGGAATATAAGTTTGCTCCGACTAATGAGCAGAGTAAGCGGAGCTACATTGTAGGAAATACCACTTACAATATTCAAGTGTCTGCTGATGGTCGTACAATCTCTACTACAGGTGGTGTAACGTTGGCCACGATAGAACCTACTGACGGTGAAATCACAATGGGTAGCGATGATGTTGTGAAAGCTATCATCAACATTTATGAAGAATCTTTGGCTGATGCTTTGACGTTCACGGTATTGGTTGACGAAGCCACTTGTGAGCCGGCAAAGGATTTGATTACCTTTAACAACAACAAGTTCAATGTGAAGGTCATCAAGCCGATCTTCCTCAAAGGAGGTAGCATTGCCGAGATGACGCTGAACCAATGGAACACTTTGACGCAGAAGTTGTCGCTCACCTTCGAGGACTTCAACGGTTACGACCCGAAAGAGTTCTACGACTACAGTAACAAGACCAAGACGTTCTGGGACTTCTACGGAGTGTCTCGTATAGAGCTTATTGGCACAGAGACTGACTATTCTGGTAATTGGGGTGCTGTGGATAACAATGTGTTTACGATTAGCTACGCTGAACCGACTGGTAGCATCAGTTTGGACAACATGGGTTCTGTAACCCTGACACAGGTGAACATGAGCCGTGCGAACTCGTTCAATGTGCGGATGACGTTCAAGGTGACTTACTTGTGGGGTGAGCTCACAGAGACTGTTACCTTGCATGTGAACAATGCCCCGGGTAAACGTTCTCTCAACCGCTAATATGCGTAGCATTTAGCATGGGGATTTAGGAAGGAGGGCAGGTGGTTGAAACCTGCCCTCCTTTTCATTTTAAGTAAAAGTAATTTAGATTGTAAGATGAAAATTCATCATTTGCTGTTCCCCTTATGGATGGGAATCATAATATGCTCGGTGTCAGCCTGTGCGGATAAGAACAAGAAAAGTAGCGAAGAACAAACGCAAACGGAATTCGAGCAGACGCTGGAGGCGAAAGATACAATACGTGAGTTCGGGATAAGATATAGCTTATAAAAGTTGGTA
>ULSG01004509.1_pt1 | contig 16899 bp, 17 predicted proteins | sample 1956191 | NCBI WGS metagenome assembly ULSG01 (sample SAMEA4835703, study PRJEB28245) | human gut metagenome | biome: gut microbiome; material: fecal sample | place: Denmark | collected 2008 | reverse complement strand
ACCGCCGCCGGGAAAACCGTGTGCTGGGCAGACTGTCCGGCCTTGGCCGAAGCGGACCTTGGAACGTATCAGACCACTGTATTGGGAACGACCGTCACCGGCGAGAATGCGGAACTGGTCGAGAATCTGTATCTGGGCCGCCGGGCTTTTTATGAAGATGCAAAAGCAGAAAAAGCCGCCCGCGCCCGCGAAGGGGCCGAACGGCTGTGGCAGAACCTGACGAAAGGAGCAAACCCATGAAACGGAATGGACTGTTTGTGCTCGTCCTTGCACTGGCGGCGGTGCTGTGTGCCGGCTGTGGCGTAAAGGACGAGGATTTGAAAAGCGACCCGCTGGTCAATGCAGATGGCACAGCACCGGTGGGCAGTACACTGGTCGCTCCTGCGCCGCAGGATGATTTCGTTCTGCTGGACAACAAGGATATCCTCTCTGCAAACGGTCTGTATTACGCTTCGTGGGTCAACGGCGATGCCCAGCCCTACGAAAACAGTGAGGGCAAGACCGTGGACCTCTACGATGCGCAGCTCACGCTTGTCGTGCAGGAAAACAAAACGGAGGACAAAGCTGCCTCTGCGGTAGAGGGCTGGCAGACGCTGGCACAGCAGAACTACGATATTTCCGACACACAGACCCTGACTGCCGCCGGGCAGGAATATACGGTCATTCAGTTCACCTATCAGGATGAAAGCAATCCGTATGCGTCCGGCGTTGCGGCCTTCGCCCAGCGCGGCACCAGTGCCATCGAGTGGGAACTTTCCTGTCAGGACAGTTATTCCGGCGATGCGCTGGCAGTCCTGACCGATTTTCTGAACAGCTGTACTTATTAAAGGAGGGCTTTCCATGGGACTGTTTTTTCCGAGTGACCCCATCGTCCACGGCCAGCGCGCTAAGGGTCTGCCCCGTTATCAGGAACTTCTGGAACGCGACTGGAAAAGTTTCCTCTTTGCCGATTTCGTGACGCTGGGCCTGTGCATCCCGTATGGTCTGGGCGTGGGCTACGCGCTGCTTTCTTCCAGCCTACTGGTGCTGCTCCCGGTCTGCATTCTGGGCGGGCTTCTGGTCGGCCCGGCGATCTCCGGCATGATGGATGCGTTGTTCCGCAGCTACCGGGATGCGCCCCGCGGCTGGTGGGAGAATTACTGCAAGGGCATGAAACAGAACTGGAAATCCTCCCTCCTGCCCGGCATCGTATTCTGCCTTGCGCTGGGCATCGAGCTGTTCTTCGGCATGGTGCTGTTCTCTGCGGAACAGCTGCCGGGCATCGGGACACTGGCCGTTTTCTTTGTCGGACTGCTGTTGCTGCTGATGCTGTTCACCGCCTTTTGGCCGCAAGTCGTCCTGTTTGAGGAAAGCAACCTGCACCGACTGCAAAACGCCATCCTGTTCTGCCTGAAATATGGCAAGCATGTGATCGGCACGGCGATCCTGCAACTGGGCTGGTGGCTTCTGTTCGTGTTGTTTTTGCCGTGGACGGGCTTTCTGGTGCCGTTCCTCGGTGTGTGGTTTATCTGGTTCGTCTGCTTCTTCCTGCTGTATTCCGATTTTGATGCCGCGTATGGCATTGAGGAAAAGATCCGGCAGCAGTTCCCGGAGCAGACACCCCGCTACGATGAATGATAAGGAGAAGGACTCATGGACATTTTAACGATTGGCGAAGTTTTGATCGACCTGACCCAGACCGGCAAGGATGAAAAAGGCATTCCTCAGTTTGCCGCAAACCCCGGCGGTGCTCCGGCCAATCTGGCGGTGGCTGCTTCCAAGCTGGGCGCAAAGACGGCCTTCATCGGCAAGGTGGGTGCAGATGCCTTCGGCCGCTACCTGACCGATGTGCTGAACGAGAACGGCGTGGACGCTTCCCGCGTGGCCGTGGATGCAGACCATCCCACCACGATGGCAGTGGTTTCCGTAGATGCCACCGGTGAGCGCGATTTCAGCTTTTACCGCAGTGCCAATGCCGATGTGATGCTGTGCAAAGAGGACATTTCGGACGAAGCTCTGAAAGCGGCTAAAATCGTGCACTTTGGCTCGGTCAGCCTGACCGCCGACCCTTCCCGCACCGCCACGCTGGATGCCGCCGCCCGTGCCAAAAAGCTGGGTACCACCATCACCTACGACCCGAATTACCGCGCAAACCTCTGGAAAGATAAAGAGGATGCCATCGCACAGATGAAAGCCCCTCTGCCGCTGGTGGACATCCTGAAGGTTTCCGATGAAGAACTGCCCCTGCTTACCGGCACCACCGACTGCGAGAGCGGCACGGCACAGCTGGCACAGAACGGCATCAAGCTGATTTTTGTCACCCTCGGCCCGGACGGTGTGTTCTATCGCTTCGGCGAAAAGACCGGTCATGTGGCGGGTGTTCCCTGCAAGGTGGGCGATACCAATGGCGCAGGCGATACCTTCTTCGGTGCGGCACTGTCCAAGCTGTGCAAAGAAAATCTCAATACCCTGACGGTGGAAAAGCTGGAAAGCATTCTGGCCTTTGCCAACAAAGCGGCCAGCATCACCACCAGCCGGCATGGTGCTATCCCTGCCATGCCCACCCTTGCAGAAGTGGAGGGCTGAACCATGGCAGTAAAACAGGAATTTGAGTCCCGGTTTGCCAAGCACAAGGACGAACTGGAATGGCTCTTTATGGAGCTGTACCACGACCGTGAAGCCCTGCACACGCTGGAAGCCGAAATGGAGCAGGCATGGAAGGTCCGCAGTGCGGAACTGAAAGCACTGGACAAAGCCCGCACCGCCGACCCGGAATGGTACAAGCGTGGCAATATGTTCGGCATGACCATGTACACCGACCTCTTTGCCGGGAACTTGAAAGAGCTGGCAAAGAAGCTGCCCTACCTCAAGGAGCAGAAGCTGACCTACCTGCACCTGATGCCCCTGCTCCGGATGCCGCATCCACACAACGACGGCGGCTATGCCGTGGAGGATTTCGACACGGTAGACCCTGCCCTTGGCACGAATAAAGACCTGGAAAACCTGACCCGCGAACTGCGCAAAGCCGACATCAGCCTGTGTCTGGATTTCGTCATGAACCACACTGCCAGCACCCACCGTTGGGCAATGGCGGCAAAAGCCGGAGATGCAACCTATCAGGCGTATTATCACTGCTACGATGACCGCACCATTCCCGACCAGTACGAACAGACCGTGCCCCAAGTGTTCCCGAACACGGCCCCCGGCAACTTTACATGGTGCGAAGAAATGCACAAGTGGGTGCTGACCACCTTCCACGACTACCAGTGGGATCTGAACTACGGAAACCCGGCGGTGTTCGTGGACATGACCAAGAGCATCCTGCATCTGGCAAATCTGGGCGTAGAGGTGTTCCGCATTGATGCAGTGCCGTACATCTGGAAGCAGCTCGGCACCACCTGCCGCAATCTGCCGCAAGTACACACCATCGTGCGGATGCTCCGCATGGTATTGGAATGCGTCTGCCCGGCAGTCATCCTCAAGGGCGAGGTCGTCATGGCTCCCAAAGAGCTGGCCGCCTACTTCGGCACACCCGAAAAGCCGGAATGCCACATGCTCTACAACGTGTCCACCATGGTCAACCTGTGGAGCGCTCTTGCCAGCCGGGACACCCGGCTGCTGAAGGCCCAGCTGGATGCCCTGCACGCCCTGCCGAAAAACTGCTGGTTCGTGAACTATCTGCGCTGCCACGATGATATCGGCTGGGGTCTGGACGAAGCCGTAGAGGAAAAGCTGGGCATCGACCCCCAGAAGCACAAAGAGTATCTCTACCACTTCTATGAGGGCAACTTCCCCGGAAGCTGGGCAAAAGGCGAACTGTACAATTACGACCCTGCCACCGGCGATGCCCGGAGCTGCGGCACCACCGCCAGCCTGTGCGGCGTGGAGCAGGCGTTGGAAAAGAATGATACGATCGCACTGGATTACGCCGTGAAACGCGACCTGCTCCTGCACACGGCAATGGCATTTTTGCAGGGCTTCCCGATGCTGAACTGCGGTGATGAAATCGCACAGCTCAACGGCTGGGATTACAAAAACGACCCCGACCGTGTGGAGGACAGCCGCAACCTGCACCGCAGCAAATTCAACTGGGAAAACGCAAAACAGCGCACCCGGAAGGGCACGCTGCAAAACGCTCTGTGGCAGGGCATGGAAGAACTGCGCAAGATGCGGGCAGACGAGTGCTTCAGCCCGGATGCGTGGGTCACGACATGGGACAGCCATAACCCCGGCGTGCTGGCACTGGTGCGCAAGCGCGGTGAGGAAACGCTGGTAGGTCTGTTCAACTTTACCGAATACCCTGCCGGTGCAAGCCTTGACGCGCTGGGCGGAAAGTATACCACCGCTGACGGCAAGACTGTCTGGCTGGCCGATGTGGAATTGCAGCCCTATCAGGCATTGCTCGTGAAAAAGGCATAAGATGGTTTTTGAGGACACCCCGGTATCTTCCGCGCGAAGGAAAGATGCCGGGGTGTTTTTTCTTTTAGCGATGCAATCGCGCAGACTGCATCCAGTGGATGCAGTTCACGGGTTTGGGTGTTTCCCAACAAGCATTTTGCAAAGCAAAATGAACAGTTGTATATACAGCTGCCCTGCTTGCGCGTACTCTGTGAAGGGGTTCAATCTTAGAAATTTTCGTTTGAGGGAACCGCTATTCCGATACTCAAAATTTCAAAATCAAGTTCATCATTCATGCCGTCAGTTTCAAAGAAAACCTTGAAGCGGACGGTTATTTTTGTGCAAAACGAAATGCACGCAGCTAAAGCAAGTTGTATGCAAAAGCGGAGGTCATACCTGCCGGATTTCCTTTTGCCGCTTTTGCGCATTGCAGGCACTCTCTGCACAAAAAAGTTCGCCGCTCCTTTGACGGAACGGCGAACTTGCTCGGATCGTTTACGGTCTGCTGTCTTGTCACGGCAGCGGGCAGGTCACAGAAGGCTCAGGGCCTCTTCATCTGCCACCAGCGTGCAGTCCGGATGCAGCTGCAGGATGGAGCCGGGGCATTCCGGCGTGACCGGGCCGGACACGACTGCTTTGACGGCCTTTGCCTTGGCCAGGCCGTTGGCGACCACCAGCACCTTGCGGGCCTGCATGATGGTCTTGATGCCCATGGTATAGGCCTGCCTGGGCACCAGATCTTCGTTGCCGTCAAAGAAGCGCTTGTTGGCCTCGATGGTGGCTTCGGTCAGATCGACGCAGTGGGTCTCCAGCTCAAAGGCCTTGCCCGGCTCGTTGAAGCCGATGTGGCCGTTCGGGCCAAGGCCCAGCAGCTGCAGGTCGATGCCGCCCACGCTGTGGATGATCTGGTTGTACTGGGCGCAGGCATCGTCTGCATCGGGGTTGGTGCCATCCGGCAGGTGGATGTGCGCCGGGTCGATGTTCACATGATCGAACAGGTTGCGGTGCATGAAGCTCCAGTAGCTTTCCGGGTGGTCCTTGGGCAGGCCGCGGTACTCATCCAGATTGACGGTCGTCACCCCCGAAAAGTCGAGGTCACCCTTGTTGTACCACTCCACCAACTGCTGGTAGGCACCCACCGGGGTGCCGCCGGTGGCCAGACCCAGCACGCAGTCGGGTTTCAGGATGATCTGCGCCGAAAGGATGTTGGCCGCCTTGCGGGACATGTCTGCGTAATCGTTTGCGCGAATGATCTTCATCGGTTCTCCGCTCCTTTGTTTTTACTTCAGCAGCAGCGGCAGAAAGCTGGTGCCGTTTTCCGGTGCCTTGCTGTGGAAATAGTCCGCAGCGGTCGCACCGACATCGCTGAGGGTCTTGCGGATCCCGATATTCTTGGGGGTGGAGTGGGCGCTGTGGATCATCAGCGGCACCATCTCACGGGTGTGGTGCGGGTGTCCGATGGTCGGGTCGTTGCCGTGGTCCGCCTGCACGATGAGGATATCGTCCTCGCCCAGGGCGTCGCGGATCTTGCCGATCCATTCGTCCGCCACCCGCAGGCGGTCTGCGTAGGCCGCGACATTCTCCCGGTGGCCGCACAGGTCCGTTTCCTGCACGTTGGTGCAGATGAACGCAGTCTCCTGCTCCTTTACGATCTCCAGGGTGCGCTGCAGCACGCTGGCCGTGTCCACCATGGGGATGCTGGTGCCGTAATTGTTCGTGACCACGTCGGCCACCTTGCCCAGCAGGAACACCGGCAGGCCGCTCTTGCCCAAAATCGTCGGGATCTGCACCTCCGGGTCAACGCCGTAGCCCATGTGGATGCAATGGTAGTCGTTGTTGTAAACGCCGCTGGCCGGGGCATTCACGCCGATGTAATCGCCGTGTTCCTCAATGGCATCCAGCAGGTTCTGCAGATGCACGCCGCGCCCGCCGAAGGTGATGACGCGGGGCACGACCGACACGCTGCGCACCAGATGACCGATCTTGAGCTCTTCCTCAAAATCAAGGTCGTCGATGGCCGCCGTGACGTTGAAGGCCTGACCCGGATCGCATTCCACATTGTCGGCCACGGTGCAGGCCTCGTTGACGATCAGCAGGCGCTTGCCGGATGTTCCGGTGTAATACCGGACCTGGTAACCCGCATCCTCCAGCGTTTTTTTGATGAGCTCGATCTTATTGCAGATCGGCTCGCCGAAAGGCTTTGCCGGGCGGGTGCCCATGATCTCCTGATGGCCGAAGAAGGTGTCCGCACCATCGTGCATCAGCTCGGCACGGCCGAACGTTGCATCCGTCGCAAACGGCAGGCCGGGGAACTCCCGCCCCACGATGTTCGCCAGACCAAGGCTTGCCAGATTGGGCAGCTTCAGGTCCGGCGTGCGCTCAAAGATATGCACGCAGGTGTTGGCACCGCAGTCCGCAGGGCGCACCTGCGGCACATCCGGCATTGCGCCCACACCAAAACCATCCAGAACGATTACAACAAACTTTCCCATTGCGAATTATCCTTTCTGTCATTCCCGGACCGGTTCTCCCAGCGCAGAGTACAGGCCCGCCAGCTCCGGCTTGCCGGAGGACAGCCCTTTGACCACTGCCACCCGGCTCCGGGTCACAAAGAACTGTGTCCGGAACGCCATGACCGCCGCAGCCGAGACCGGACAGTTCTGCTGCAGTTCAAAATGATAGTCGATGCTGGAGTCGTCCGGCGGCAGCACCGGCACGACCTTTGCATTTTCCGGCGTCGTGCCCACCAGGGCGTTCTTCATATGGCCGCGGCGGTAATGCCCGCCGCCGTAGCAGTACGCCTTATCGCCCAGATTGTGGCTGACCTCCGAAACATACAGGTAGCCGGGGCGCTCCTCGGCATCCGGGTGACCGGCATGATACGGTGTCGTTCCGGTCAGGCCGTGTCCCGGTTCCCCGTGGGTGCCGCCTGCCGCCGCGATCATCGGGATGCTGTGGGTGCAGGTGGCACTGGGCGTATTGAGCATCAGATCCCGGTAGCCGCGGGCGCGCAGCATTTCGGCTGCGGTCTGCACGGTCCGGAGGTTGGGCATGGGCAGGATGTCCTGTGCCGCTTCGTCGTACAAAAAGCAAGGGAAGCTGCACACGCCGCCCACCTCCACATTCGGCATCGCCTCGATCGCACGCACTGCGCTGTCCAGTTCCTGCAATTCAAAGCCGCCGTACTGCCCGGAATACAGCATGTCGCCTTCTCCCAGAACACGGAGCATCAGCTTCTGGTGCAGGCCCAGCTCGGTGCAGACTGCGCTGATCTCGCGGGCTTTTTCCAGCGTGTACACCGTTACGATCACCGGCTTTGCGCGGAGGATCTTTTTCAGGGCCGCCCGGGGGATCTGGACCAGATGCCCTACGTTGCCGAGGGGGATCTGATTTTCCACCATCGTCAGCGCCTCGCGGAAGTCCACGCACACAGCGCCCACATATCCCATGTCGGTCAGCGCACGGGCGATCAGGGGGTTGCGTCCGATCTGCTTGAGCATGAAAAAGTTCTGCACGCCGTTTGCGTCGCCTGCCTGTTTGATGCTGCGGGCATTTTCCAGGATCGTGTCGTAATCCAGCAGATAGGTGTCCGGCAGGATCACGCCATTCTGCTGCCATTCAATGCCCAGACGCACCAACGGCTGGTTGCGCTCCATTACGGTCTTTAAAAACACAGGGCATCTCTCCTTTTCCTCTCGTTTTTTCAGCGGTTCAGTTTTCCTCGACCTGCTCCATGCAGCTGCGCAGGATGCGGATGATGGTGTCCGGGCCGCTGCGCATGGGGTTGATGCGGATCATCCGGTGTTCAATGGTCGGGTCCTGCGCACGGAACGTTCCACTGACACGGTAGATCATGGGGGCAAACTCGTATTTGCTCTCGCTGCCCACCGGATGCGGCGCTGCGCCGAACTTCGGGGCAGCGTCCAGAATTTTTTCGGCGATCTCCTGATCAAACTCCACCAGCAGCACCTTGCTCTGCGCGTTTGCCAGGAACGCCTGCCGCACATGGGGGACCTCGCCGGCGTTCAGGCGGCGGACCAGCTCCTCGTTGACCTCGCTCTGGATGGCGAGCGCCACCGGCGCATAGATCAGGCCGCGCAGGGCCTCCATGGCTTCGTGTCCCTGCACCTGACTGCCGCCGGAATACTGCATCTTGTAGATGCGGTCGATCAGCTCCTTGCTGCCGATCACTGCACCGACGCCCTCCGGACCAAGGATCTTGAAGCAGGAGAAGGTGGACAGGTCGGCCCCCGCCTGGCAGCCGATGGCGTCCACTTTCAGGGCGGCGTAGTTGTCATCGGTCACCACCGGGATACCCGGCAGCGCAGCCTTGATGGCTGCGATCACGGCCTTGTAGTCGTAGCGGTCCTCCGGCTTCTGCCGGGTCAGCTGCACCAGGGCGCCGCGGATCTCGTCCTTGTGCTGCGCACAGACGGCCTTGAGCTGTTCCAGATCGTTGAAGTCCGCGCGGATGGGTTTCAGCCCCATGGCGTCGATGGTCACCTGCGTCGTCGTATAGATGGGCGAGGTGTGCACCAGAATGGCATCCCCCGGTTTCAGGCAGGCGGTCAGAGCCCAGCGGATCGCGCCCGTGCCGGAGCCGCGCACAAGCAGCGCCGCCGGGGCATCAAAGGTGTCAGCAAAGACCTTTTCCACCTTTACCGTGCAGCGGGGCTTGTTCAGCCCTTTCACCACGCCGAGGTCGCCCAGCGAGAGGACTTCCTCTCCCTGAAAATTGCGGGTCACTGCGTCAATGACCTTGAACTGGAGCTGTTTTGCCTGTTCCAGCGAGATAGAATGCAGGGGATAGGTTTTCATTGTCAATTCCTCGAATCCTTGTTATTTCTGTCCTTTATAGATGCGCAGTGCATTGCGGTACAGCAGGTTCTCCCATGCGCGGTCCGGCACGCCTGCCTCGCTTGCCAGCGGAGCAAAGGTGTCCAGCAGGTAGCTGTAGCCCACACCGCCCCGGTCTGCAAAGTTGCTGCGGCGGGTGATGTCCATGCTCATGACGATCTGCGTGTCGTACCCTTCCGCACAAAGGCGGCTGAGCCAGTCTGCACGGGAGACATCGGGCTGGTAGTTGCACTTGCCGATGGTGTCGAACGCAATGTTGACCCCCTGATCCAGCAGGCGCTTCATGTAATCCAGATCGGCCGACAGGTCGATGTGGCTCAGCACCACCCGGCTCAGGTCAACGCCAAAGCTCTTGAAGATCTCCAGCTGCTCCAGGCCGCGCGTGCCCAGCGTTGTGTGGGTGCAGATGGGTGCCCCCGTTTCTGCATGGGCGCGGGATGCCGCACGGAACACCTTGGCCTCCGTCTCGGTGATGTCCTTCGAGGTGCCGATCTCGCCGATGACGGTCGCCCGGACACCGGTGCCTTCAATGCCCTCGGTCAGTTCCTTCACCATGATGTCACACAGCTGCTGTTCGGTCAGCGTATAGCACTCCGGCGGGAGAAAAGGCTCCTTGTAGTAGCCCGTCGCATGGGTGATCTCCACCCCCGCCTGTGCAGCCATTTTCTGCACATAGGCCACGTTCCGGCCCATCCCGCGGTTGGTCTGGTCGATGATGCCGACCACACCGTGTTCCGCCAGCCGCCGGTATTCTGCCGCGGTCGCGTCAAAATCATCCAGCCTGCAGTCGATGTTCTTCTTCGGACCGGACAGGTCGATCGTCGTATGCTCGTGCGCATACAGAATCTTTTCAGGCAGTTTCAAAAGGATTCGCCTCCTGTATTGTTTCTTAACCAGAGCCGCCTCCCGACGCAGGCCGGGAGGCGCTCATTTTATCCGGGAATCAGGCGGCAGGGGTGTACAGAGACAGCAGGAACAGCACGTTTGCAATCAGGCCGACCAGGATCGCGCCCAGAGGACCGACCGCCATGGAGACCAGAGGCTTCTTGCTGCACTTGTTGATGCACCAGAATGCCACGATGATGAACAGACCCGTCGTGGGCATGATCGCCTGAGCAGCCAGGATGCCGCCGATCAGCAGGGCGATGTCGATGACGTAGCTCATAGCGGTACGGATGTTGTCGCCGCAGCGCTTGATGCCGGGGAACTTGTCCAGACCCTTTGCGATGACGTTCAGCAGCAGGATCTCCACGCAGATGCAGGCTGCACCGGCGATCAGAGCGATAAAGGGGTTGGGGATCAGCAGACCGATCACAAAGACGAAGGTCATGCCGGCCGGAGCGTAGACGCCGGTGGTGATGGCGGTGGTGGCAACCAGCGGAATAAAGCCGATGGCACGGGCCAGAGCGGTCAGACCTGCGTTGACGCGGTCACCCTCGGCCAGCAGGCCCAGGCTGATGGGGTCACCGGCCATGATGCTCATGCTGGTGCCTGCTGCGATCAGGCCGCCCATGAGGGCCAGAACCGGCATATACTTGCGGATGCGTGCGACCTTGTCGGCAAAGATCTGGGTCAGCATTTCGTTGGAGTTCTGGTCGTTGCCTTCCTTATCCATGGCAGCGAACACCAGCATGATGATCATACCGGCCAGCAGGGCCATACCGTCCTTGTTCAGGCTGATCGTGTGCTCGGCGTCCAGTGCGATCTTGCCGTAGGTCTCAACGATCTGACGGACCAGCAGGGTCACAACGGCGGTGATGATGCCCTTGGCAGCGCCGAACTGCAGGGCAACCGTCACAGCCGGGAAGATGGCGAAGGCCAGCGTGATACCGGCAGAGACCTGGCCCAGGCTGCCCAGGAAGTTAACCGGCAGCAGGTTGAACAGGTCGATGATCACCTGCAGGCCGAACAGCAGGGCCACGCCGTACACAGCGCCGATGACGCCGGAAGCGATCATGCCCTTTTTGGTGTCCGGGCACCAGGTGCCAATGATGTCGGTGGTGAGCAGGATGCAGTGGATCAGGATGATGCTTGCGGCAATGGACGTGGGCAGGCCGTAGCCGATGACCAGACCAAAGCCGATGGCAAAGCTGGTGGCTGCCAGAGCCTTGCGGTCCATGCGCTTTTCCAGATACTCCGGCAGGACCGGGCGCAGGCCGTCGTTGAACACGGCGATGCTCTGGTTTGCCAGGATCGATGCCAACGCACCAACTGCCGCGATGATAACGTAGCGCAGAATGGTTTCCATATGTAATCCTCCTTATTTGACGATCCGGATCAGAAGCCCAGACCCTTGAGAATGATCGGCACGACCTTTTCGATGTGCTGATCCGTAAAGCCGTATGCCTTCTTGCCGGCCTTGACCTGTGCCAGGATCTCGTCCTCGCTCAGCATTTTGCCCGGCATGGACACCGTTGCGCACTGGTTCATGCCCAGCAGGGCAATGGCCATTGCCAGCGCACCGCCGCCGCCCGTCTTGCAGGCGCCGAAGTAGTAATCTGCCTGCCCGGTCTTGACCGCCATTGCCGCCGCAATGTCATCCTTGATCTCCACCGAGGCACGGTCGCCTACAACACCCTTGATGGTGTCATAAACCTTCTGCTTGTCGATCTGGCCGCCTACTACGATTTTCATAAGCTAGCCCTCCTTTCTGATGTGGGTTTTATGCAAATGCTGTCACGATTGTGCCAGCACGACCCCGATGTGCATGGTCAGGAACTTCTGCTCGGCCTCCGGCAGGTCCGGCAGGATCTCCCGCACCAGCGCCTGCGTTGCTTCCAGTGCCTTGGGGAAGGTAGGCTCCTGGCTGGTCTCTTCGTAGACCTCCTCGTCCAGCGGCTCCACCGGCTCTCCGCGGTGGATGCGCCCCAGCGCAGCGCACAGGTGCGTGATCATGGCGGAGGCGTTTTCTTCGGTCAATGTCAGACCGTATTTCTCCTGAAAAAAACGGATCACATCCTGTACCTTCCGGTAATCCTCCTCGGACAGCATCCCTGCCTGGTGCAGGATCGTTAATCTCGGTTCAAAATCCATCTCTGACATCTCCCAATGATTTTTTGTTTTGCTTACAGCCAGGTGCCGATCTTGTCGGCCAGCGTCTCAGCCGGTGCTTCGGTTCCAAAAATGTTCCAGACCAGCTCACAGATCTCGCCGCAGCAGCTATAGGGGCTGTAGTACGAGGTGGAGTCCGGCTTGAAGCCGACGTTCTGCTTGTTGGTCAGGAAAATGACGGCGGTCTTGTTGGTCTTGTTCATGACCACATGGGTGCCGGTAAAGCCTGCGTGGCCAAAGGCGTCGTAGTGGCGGTCGCCGCGGCCCATGAACGAGGAGCCCCGCTCAAAGCCCAGCCCGCGGGACGGCTTGCCGTTCTGCTCGCTGGTGAACTCGTCGATGACTTCCTTCTTGTAAAGGCGGACGCCCTTGTAGATGCCGCCGTTCAGCATGGCCTGGCACAGCACGGCCAGATCTTCCGCGTCGGAGTACAGGCCCGCGTGACCGGCCACGCCGCCGTTTGCCATCCATGCATTGCCGTCGTTGCACTCGCCCTGCAGGGTGTAGTTGCGCCAGCCGGTGAAGGTGCGGAACGCGTCCAGATCGGCGGTACAGTCGTAGCCAAAGCCCGGGTAGTCGATCTCGTCCACCATGGCATACTCATACGGGTTGCCGAAGGAGGTGGCTGCCACATCCTCGGTGGTAAAGCCGTTGGCCAGCGGCAGATAGGTGGTGCGCTTCAGCCCCAGAGGCTTGTAGATCTCGTTCTTGACGTATTCGTCCATCGAGCGCCCGGTGATCCGCTCCACCAGGAAGCCCAGCATCTGAAAGCCCAGGTCGCTGTACTTTTCCTCGCCGGGGGCGAACATCAGCTCACAGTTGCAGATGTAATCCAGCACCTTGGCCTTGTCCTTCTCGATGTAGAGGAACATCGCCTTCCACTGCGGCAGACCGGAGGTGTGGGTCAGCAGCTGATGCACGGTGACGTTTTCCTTCCCGTTCTTGGCAAACTCCGGAATGTAGCTTGCTACCGTGGCATTCAGGTCGATCTTGCCCTCGCTGTACAGCTTCATGATGGACTGTGTCGTGGCCATGATCTTGGTGCAGGATGCCATGTCGAACATGGTATCCATCTGCATGGGGCGGGGATCGTCCAGCCGCACGCCCATGTCGTTGAGCATTGCGTAGCCGTATGCCTTTTCATACACGATCTTGCCGCCGCGTGCCACCACGATCGTTGCGCCGGGGAAATATCCCTGTCCCATGTAGTTTTCCACAATGTCGTCGATGGCCGTCAGGCGGTCATCGGTCCGGACGGGCATTGCAGACCGGGGGAAGCAGTTCTCCGCCTGCTCCGGGCTGGCACACCCCATAAAGGCAGAGGCAGCTGCCAGTGTGCCAACGGTTTTGCCGGATGCGATCAGGAAGTTGCGCCGAGTGATCTTTTTCATGCGAGATCTCCTTTTCTTTCTGCAAAAAAATCAGACATCCTGTATCGGTTTTCGGAAGAAAATGTTTTATACAATATCTTGTATTTTCATCCCGAAAGAAACATCCGCATGTCCTCCATGCAGATGTGACTTCTGTTTGACAGCACCTTTGCTTAGTAGCGCGGAATGATCTGCTTGCGCATCACCTGCTGCTGGATGTGGTCCACACGCTCCACCGACAGGATCTTGCGCACCAGCTGCGCGGTGATGTTATCACTTTTCCGGCAGGCAAGCACGGCCACGGTATCTTTTCCCTGCTCATCCAGCCGGGGCATCGGATAATAGCTCAGCCCCTCCGGCAGCATATCGGCGCTCCAGACGCCGGCATCAATGACGCCGCTGTGCAGAAACGGCACCAGTTGACTATAGATGATGGGCACATATTGCACCGGCTTATCGGCAAAACAGAACCGGGTCAGCATCTCCTGGTCCACCGAGGAGGTATCCACGCCCACCTTGCAGTTCTGCCAGTCGCCCTTGAAGTCCGGGCGGACAAAGACCCGATGCTGTTCCACATAGCTCTGCGGGCCAAAGGCCGCGATCAGCTGGATGTCCTTGCCCTCCTGCACATAGTGTTCAAATGCAAGCTGGCTCATGACGCACAGATGAAAGCGCCCTTCTTCCACACAGTTCAGCCGGTAGCCGGAACCGCGCATGAATGCGATCGCACCCGTGACCCCTTTCTGGTTCAGTTCCTCATACAGTCCGCTGGCCAGACCTTCATAGCGCAGACCATACGGCATAGGCATCACGCAGGTCAGACCCGTATTGCTGCAATACTGCGCCATTGCCACATAGTCGATCTCTGTTGCAATGGTGCCGTTCTGCCCATGGGATTCCAGACGGATCACATGATTCTGTTTCAGGTTGTTCAGCGCGATCTGGATATTTCCCCGTGCCATCTCGCATTGTTCGCTCAGTTCCGTCACCGTGGGGATCCGGTTTCCCGGTTCCAGCCCTGCCAGGATCTGCGCGACCTGCAGCGTTGCCAGACCAGACTTCTGGAGCAGACTTGTGTTCATCATGGTTGCTCTTCCCTTCTCGACCTATCTTTCAATCCGCATCAGGTGGACCGTGGGAAATTCCACAGGAAAGAAGCGTATTTTGGGCGTTCCGCCCCTCCTCACAAGAGACAGATCGCTTGCAGATTTATGATAATACAAAATTTCATATATTACAATATGGAGTCTTGCATAAACTTTTTCCATCAAATTTGTACAACCTGATTTTTCATCCGCCGCGGCTTTCCGGTCCGTCACCAGTCTCCCCGGCAGGAACACCATGCGCCGCTTGCCCTTGAGGTCACCCCCGCGTATGCGGGGAAAAGCGAAAAACAGGTGCCGTTCCTGCCCCCTTACCAGGATCACCCCCGCGTGTGCGGGGAAAAGGGATATCCCGCCACCGGGTAGAACTGCACCGGGGGATCACCCCCGCGTGTGCGGGGAAAAGAGTGGGATTCAGCTTGGAGCCGTTGGATCGAAAGGATCACCCCCGCGTGTGCGGGGAAAAGTGATATCCTCCTTACAGTGTGATTTCCTCAGCGGGATCACCCCCGCGTGTGCGGGGAAAAGGAAGCGTTCTCGCCTGCAGAGATCAGGTACTGGGGATCACCCCCGCGTATGCGGGGAAAAGCAGGGCCAGAAGGACAGCATCATCAACCAGCTGGGATCACCCCCGCGTATGCGGGGAAAAGTTCTTGGCTCCCTGGCCGCTGCCCATGATGCTGGGATCACCCCCGCGTATGCGGGGAAAAGGACCAGATCCAGCAGGATGCAGCACGCACACCGGGATCACCCCCGCGTATGCGGGGAAAAGCATGGGTGAAGGATTTTTACAAGCTCGAAAAGGGGATCACCCCCGCGTGTGCGGGGAAAAGCCTTTTCTGTTTTACGGCGGCAGTTCCGATTCAGGATCATCCCCGCGTGTGCGGGGAAAAGTTTTTGGCCGTGTACGGTGCTACCGCGCTGTCGGGATCACCCCCGCGTGTGCGGGGAAAAGCCGATGAAGGTTTTCTCGTCCTTCGCCATCACGGGATCACCCCCGCGTATGCGGGGAAAAGTGCACTGCGTGCGGGGTGTCACCCATCACGATGGGATCACCCCCGCGTGTGCGGGGAAAAGCTCCAAGATATTTCATGATTTGTTCATCGTTGGGGATCACCCCCGCGTGTGCGGGGAAAAGCGTTACGGTGATGGCACCGTCCTGACGGCCCAGCGTGCAGTGTTCCAGGTACAGAAAGGTCATCCGGTCCCGGACCTGCGGCAGTGCCTGCAGATCAGGGCGGATCATGCCCGGCACATCATCCATGGCTGCTTCCTCCGTGCAGGATGGTCATCAGGCCAAGGCCGTAGGCTTTGCCGCGGCCAATGCCCTGACACAGCATCTCCCGGAACGCTTCCGGGTCGGTCACCTGCAGGATGCCCTCATAGGTCACCGCCAGCAATGTGACCGGCCGCTTTCCGTTCTTCCGGAAGTGACAGGTCTGTTTCCGGGTCACCTGAAAAGCGCCCTCCGTCAGGGCAAAGCCGTGCTTCCCGGCCTGCTCCAGCAGCCACTGTTCCTGCTCCGCTTCCAGATAGCAGGGCTTCAGGGCACCCCGCGCCAGCGGGGCCGCCGGGTCTTTCCGGGTGCGGGTCGGGTTTGCCGTCAGACGGAACTGCCAGCAGCTGCCCGGGGTCACCCGTTCCAGCAGCGGCTCGTAGCGGCGCGTTTCCGGCGCGGCTCCCGTCCCGAACTGCGCACACAGTCCGGTCAGGTCGGGGAGCTCCTCGCTGAGCAGCAGCAGATACAGTTTTCCGTTCAGGCTGTCCAGCCGCCACAGCCTGCGGCGTCGTTCGCCGGAGAACGAGTTTTCCACCGCGCCGTGGAACTTCTGTGGAGAAGTCAGCGCGATCATGGTACTGCGGCGGGTGGGGTCAAGTTCTGCGCGGGACAAATACATTGCATCTCACCTCAATTCTGCAATTCCGCCATGGGGTCGTGCTCCGTCGGTTCCGGCATTTCCGGCCGGTCCAGCTGCCATTCCCGCACCGGTCGGAGCCCGTACTGCCGGTGCACCGGGCTGAAGGACACCGGCAGATCCTGCCGGGGCACTGCCGCAGGGTCTGCCGGGTCGGCGTCGGCCACGATGCGCAGCTTCCCTGTTTCCGGTTTTCGTCCCTGCATGGGTTCCGTCCGGAGGACG
>ULSG01017393.1_pt1 | contig 16908 bp, 10 predicted proteins | sample 1956191 | NCBI WGS metagenome assembly ULSG01 (sample SAMEA4835703, study PRJEB28245) | human gut metagenome | biome: gut microbiome; material: fecal sample | place: Denmark | collected 2008 | reverse complement strand
TCTTCGTACTGATTGTGCTACAGCCGTCACAATGCAGCAATCTCTTGCCGTTGCTCATGATAAGCAACAGCATACTGATCGGCCACCTTTTTGTGCTGACCAACAATAAAACATCGAATATATTCTTCATTGTTGCCACGGTCTGCCTCATCCTTTTATTTGGTTTTAACGTATGGACGCTTTTATAGATTCAACGATACAACTCCTCATCGAATGGGGACTTCCGGGATTGTTTATCTCGGCCTTACTCGCAGGGAGTATTGTACCATTCAGTTCCGAACTGGTGTTGGTAGCACTGGTAAAACTCGGACTGCCACCCACTGCCTGTATATTGGCTGCCACCCTCGGCAATACGGCAGGCGGAATGACCTGCTACTATATGGGGCGTCTGGGCAAAATAAGCTGGATTGAGAAATACTTCAAAGTAAAGAAGGAGAAAGTAGACAAGATGGTGAAATTCCTGCAAGGGAAAGGAGCATTGATGGCATTCTTCGCTTTCCTGCCGGCCATCGGAGAGGTGATCTCCATCGCACTGGGATTTATGAGAAGTAATATATGGCTCACCACCGCCTCCATGTTTGTCGGCAAACTGATACGTTACATTCTGCTTCTGTACGTACTGGAAAGCGCATGGAACGTCGTTGCGGGATGAAATAATAGGTAATAAGTAACAGGTAACAGGTAATAAGTTTTTTGAGATGAAAAGAGTGATTGAAAAGACTGATGACGGGAGCGCCACCCTATTTGTTCCGGAATTGAATGAACATTATCATTCGACCAAAGGAGCACGTACGGAGTCCCAGCATATTTTCATCAACATGGGACTGAAAGCCTCCGCTGCCCCCTCTCCGCATATTCTGGAAATCGGTTTCGGAACGGGGCTGAATGCTTGGCTTACACTTGAAGAAGCAGAAAGAAGCGGACGTAACGTACATTATACAGGACTTGAACTCTACCCGTTGGAATGGCAGATGGTGGAGCAACTGGGATATATAGAACAACCAGCAGCTATCGGCCTGTTCAAAGCAATCCATACATCGCCGTGGGAAGAAGAAATATCTTTTACCCCGCACTTCACTCTCTGCAAAGTACAAGCCGACGTTAATGAATGGACTACCCAGCGCAGCTATTCTCCATTATCCATTATCCATTCTCCATTATCATTTGACGTTATCTATTTCGACGCCTTCGCTCCGGAAAAGCAGCCGGAAATGTGGTCGCAGGAACTATTTAACCGTTTATATGTTTTATTAAATGAAGGAGGTATCCTCACCACTTATTGTGCCAAAGGAATCATCCGACGTATGTTACAGGCCGCAGGCTTTACCGTAGAGCGCCTTCCCGGTCCTCCGGGAGGAAAGCGGGAAATACTACGTGCCCGAAAACTGGAACAGAATCAACCCCCGATATTAATACAATAGTCATGAAACAACAACTAAAAGATTTGAAAACACTCCTTCTTCTCGGCTCCTGCCTCCTGTTGGCAGCCTGCACGGGTCGCACGTCCAAAGCAAGCGGCAGCGAAGAAGAGAAACCGGTGATTACCGTCACTATCGAACCGCAGCGCTACTTCACGGAAGCGATTGCCGGTGATAAATTCACGGTAGTCAGCATGGTCCCGAAAGGTTCCAGTCCGGAAACATACGACCCTATTCCTCAGCAACTTGTCTCTTTGGGAGACAGCAAAGCCTATCTCCGTATCGGCTACATCGGCTTTGAGCAGACCTGGATGGACCGACTGATGAATAACACCCCTCATATCCAAGTATTCGACACCTCGAAAGGCATAGACCTGATTCTGAACAACGGTGAGCACAACCACGCAGCAGGACATCATGACCACGACGGGCACAACCACGCCGTAGAACCGCATATCTGGAACTCTACCGCCAACGCCCTCATCCTTGCCGGAAACACCTTCAAGGCACTTTGTATGCTCGACAAGCCCAACGAAGCATATTATCTGGCACGTTACGACTCCCTCTGCCAACGTATCCAGCACACCGACAGCCTCATCCGCCGGCAACTTTCCGCTCCGGAATCGGCCAAAGCCTTTATGATTTACCATCCGGCTCTCTCCTACTTTGCCCGTGACTACGGCCTGCATCAGATTTCAATCGAAGAAGGAGGCAAAGAACCTTCGCCCGCCCATCTGAAAGAACTGATAGACCTGTGCAAATCGGAGAAAGTAAGCGTCATCTTCGTCCAACCGGAGTTCGACAAGCGCAACGCGGAAACCATCGCACAGCAAACCGGCACAAAGGTAGTCCCCATCAACCCGTTAAGCTACGACTGGGAAACGGAAATGCTGAACGTAGCCAAAGCTCTCACACCTATGGACCCCGAATAACAACGGGCCTCCATAGCGTTAATGACCGAATGATACATAAACGAAGTAATTCTCCAAATATGAAACCGATTATCGAAATAAAGAACCTTGCTGCCGGATACGACGGCCGTACCGTACTCCACGACGTCAACCTGAACGTTTACGAACGGGACTTTCTGGGCATCATCGGTCCGAACGGAGGCGGTAAGACAACACTCATCAAGTGTATCCTCGGTCTGCTGAAACCGACAGCCGGAGAAATCAACTTCCATGCCCCTACAGAAGCATCCTCCCACTCTCAACTTTCCACTTCCAACCTTCCACTTTCCCTCGGCTATCTGCCGCAGTATAGCACCATCGACCGGAAATTCCCGATTTCGGTAGAGGAAGTGATACTTTCCGGACTAAGTATCCAGAAATCCCTCACCTCCCGCTTCACTCCCGAGCAAAGAGAAAAAGGCAAGCATATCATCGCCCGTATGGGACTCGAAGGACTCGAACACCGTTCCATCGGGCAGCTTAGCGGCGGGCAACTACAACGCGCACTGCTGGGACGTGCCATCATCTCCGACCCTTCGGTACTGATTCTTGACGAACCCAGCACGTATATCGACAAACGTTTTGAAGCCCGACTCTACGAACTGCTGGCGGAGATTAACAAAGAATGCGCCATCATCCTTGTCAGTCACGACATTGGCACTGTACTGCAACAAGTGAAATCCATCGCCTGCGTCAACGAGACACTGGATTACCACCCTGACACGGGCGTTTCCACAGAATGGCTGGAAAGAAATTTCAACTGCCCTATCGAACTGCTGGGACACGGCACGTTGCCACACCGCGTTCTCGGTGAACATCATCATCATCACTAAACATTCATTTGCCGGTGCTACATCAAAGAACGGCCGCACTGCATATCAGTCATTTACAACGGTCACATCAAGCAGCAACAACTGACTTCTCAACTGTTAATGATTGAGATGTCAGATGTTAATAGTTGACATGTCAGGTATTAACAGTTGAGAAGTCAGCTATTAATGTCTGACAACGCAAGTATTATTGACCAATAAATGATTCAATGCTTAATATAAAAGATACAAAATTAGTATCTTTATACCTACTGTTGTTTATACTGTTTAGTGATTCCCCCGTTTCACTAAAAGGGCATAAGATAAAGTAAATCACCTTTCTGTTACTTAATATTTCTTACTTTCTGCCTCATTATCCTTACAAATCACTATCTTTGCGCCCACGTAATCTGTTTTTTAACGAAAAATCTAGATAGTGCTAATGAAACAGTACAGAACTATAAACAACCTCGTGGGTTGGATTACATTCATCATTGCGGCAACGGTCTACTGCCTGACAATAGAACCGACCGCAAGTTTTTGGGACTGTCCCGAGTTTATAACTACCGGTTATAAACTGGAAGTAGGACACCCGCCCGGCGCACCTTTCTTCATGCTGGTAGCGAACCTGTTCTCTCAATTCGCCTCCGATGTAACCACCGTAGCGAAGATGGTAAACTACATGAGCGCACTGATGAGCGGTGCCTGTATCCTGTTCCTTTTCTGGAGCATCACCCATCTGGTACGCAAACTGGTAATCACCGACGAGAACAACATCACGAAAGGACAACTTATCACTGTCATGGGTAGCGGACTGGTCGGCGCACTGGTCTACACCTTCAGCGACACCTTCTGGTTCTCTGCCGTAGAAGGCGAAGTATATGCTTTCTCCTCCCTCTTTACAGCCGTTGTATTCTGGCTGATTCTGAAATGGGAAGATGTGGCCAACCAGCCTCACAGCGACCGCTGGCTAATCCTGATCGCTTATCTGACCGGACTGAGTATCGGTGTTCACTTGCTGAACCTCCTCTGTCTGCCGGCAATCGTATTGGTGTACTACTACAAGAAAACTCCGAACGCCACTGCCAAAGGCTCATTGCTCGCCCTGCTCGGATCGGGCGTACTCGTAGCAGCCGTGCTTTATGGCATCGTGCCCGGTATCGTTAAAGTCGGCGGCTGGTTCGAACTGCTGTTTGTCAACGGACTCGGCATGTCGTTCAACTCCGGCGTCGTTGTCTATATCATTCTGCTCGCCGCCGCCCTTATCTGGGGTGTGTACGAAAGCTACACCGAAAAGAGCAGACTCCGCATGGCCATCTCATTCATTCTGACCATCGCCCTGCTGGGTATTCCATTCTACGGACACGGCGTAAGCAGCATCCTTATCGGTGTCGTAGTGATCGCAATTCTTGGCATCTACCTTGCTCCGCAAGTACAGGAAAAGATCAAAGAGAAATGGCGCATCTCCGCCCGTACCATGAATACGGCATTGCTGTGCACCATGATGATCGTGATCGGTTATTCCTCTTATGCACTGATCGTGATCCGTTCTACCGCCAACACACCGATGGACCAGAACTCTCCGGAAGATATCTTCACGCTGGGCGAATACCTCGGCCGTGAACAATACGGAACCCGTCCTCTCTTCTACGGTCCTGCTTTCTCCTCGAAAGTGGCACTCGACGTGAAAGACGGATACTGCGTCCCCCGCCAGTCACAGACGGGAAGCAAATACGTCCGCAAAGAAAAAACCTCACCGGACGAAAAAGACTCATACATCGAACTGCCGGGACGTATCGAATACGAATACGCGCAAAATATGCTTTTCCCCCGTATGTACAGCTCCGCGCACTCCTCACTCTACAAGCAGTGGGTAGACATCAAGGGGCATGACGTCCCATACGACCAATGCGGCGAAATGGTGATGGTGAACGTACCGAACCAATGGGAAAACATCAAGTTCTTCTTCTCCTACCAGCTCAACTTCATGTACTGGCGCTACTTTATGTGGAACTTTGCCGGACGGCAGAACGACATTCAGAGCAGCGGAGAAATAGAACACGGTAACTGGATCACCGGAATCCCGTTTATCGACAATCTGCTGGTGGGCAACCAGGAATTGCTTCCGCAGGACCTCAAAAACAACAAAGGACACAACGTATTCTACTGCCTGCCGCTGCTGCTCGGCCTGATCGGACTCTTCTGGCAAGCATACCACAGCCAGCGGGGTATCCAGCAATTCTGGGTGGTGTTCTTCCTGTTCTTTATGACAGGTATCGCCATCGTGCTCTACCTTAACCAGACACCTGCACAGCCGCGTGAACGTGACTATGCGTATGCCGGTTCGTTCTACGCCTTCGCCATCTGGGTAGGTATGGGAGTCGCAGGTATCATCCGTATGTTACGCGATTACTGCAAGATGAAAGAAGTTCCGGCTGCCGCTCTCGCATCAGTACTCTGTCTGCTTGTCCCCATCCAAATGGCCGGACAGACATGGGACGACCACGACCGTAGAGGACGCTTTGTTGCCCGTGACTTCGGTCAGAACTATCTGATGACCTTGCAGGAAGAAGGAAATCCGATCATCTTCACCAATGGTGACAACGATACTTTCCCGTTGTGGTACAATCAGGAGACAGAAGGTTTCCGTACCGATGCACGTACCTGTAACCTCAGTTACCTGCAAACCGACTGGTACATCGACCAGATGAAACGTCCCGCCTACGACTCTCCGTCACTCCCGATCACTTGGGACCGTGTGGAATACGTCGAAGGCCAGAACGAATACATCCCCATCCGTCCGGAAGTAAAGAAGAATATTGACCAGATGTATGCACAGGCAGACAGCGCGCTCGAAAACGGAAATCCGGAAGCGATGAACGAACTGAAAGAACAGTTCGGAGAAAACCCGTATGAACTGAAGAATATCCTCAAATACTGGGTTCGTTCGGATAAGGAAGGGCTGCGCGTCATCCCTACCGACAGCATCGTAATGAAGATCGACAAGGAAGCTGTCCGCCGTTCCGGCATGAAAATACCGGAAGCGCTGGGCGACTCCATCCCCGAATACATGACCATCTTGCTGAGAGACGCCAACGGCAACCCGAAACGCGCCCTCTACAAGAGCGAACTGATGATGCTCGAAATGCTTGCCAACGCCAACTGGGAACGTCCCATCTACATGGCTATCACCGTAGGCAGTGAAAACCACCTCGGCATGGACAACCACTTCACGCAGGAAGGTCTGGCATACCGCTTCACTCCGTTCGATACGGACAAGCTGAACAGCAAGATCGACAGCGAAAAGATGTACGACAACCTGATGAACAAGTTCAAGTTCGGCGGCATCGAGAAACCGGGCATCTACATCGACGAAAACGTAATGCGTATGTGCTACACACACCAGCGCATCTTCACACAGCTCGTAGGACAGCTCATCAAAGAAGGCAAAAAAGACAAGGCACTCGCCGCACTCGACTACGCCGAGAAGATGATCCCGTCATACAACGTACCGTATGACTGGGCAAACGGCGCCTTCCAAATGGCGGAAGCCTACTACCAGCTGGGACAAAACGAAAAAGCGAACAAGATCATCGACGAACTTGCCAACAAGTCTCTCGAATACATGATCTGGTATCTCAGCCTGACTGATTACCAACTTTCCATCGCCAGCGAAAACTTCATGTACAACGCAGGACTGCTTGACGCAGAAGTACGCCTGATGGAGAAATACAAATCAGAAGAATTGGCTAAACATTACTCGGAACAACTCGACCAGCTATACAATGAGTACGTTGCGAGAATGAAAGGGAAATAAAAACTAAGTAATAAGTATTAAGTAATAAGTAATAAGCTGCGCCATAAGCCGCACGGTTATTACTTATTACTTATTACCTGTTACTTATTAATAAAGACTCTTATGTTTATAGAACAACCACCTTGGTTCTTCCGAGCGCTGTATCCACAAGCCATCTTCCGGATGGACCCAAACGAACGGGCTGTCTACCTGACTTTTGACGACGGCCCTATCCCGGAAGTAACCCCTTGGGTACTGGAACTACTGAAGAAACACGATATTAAAGCTACCTTCTTCATGGTAGGCGACAATATCCGCAAACACCCGGACGAATACCGGATGGTGGTAGAACACGGACACCGCATCGGCAACCATACCTTCAACCACATCCGCGGCTTTGAATACTCCAATCCGGATTATCTGGCCAACACCAGACGGGTAGACGAAATTATCCACTCAGACCTATTCCGCCCTCCACATGGGCACATGGGATTCCGGCAATATTACACTCTTCGCCACCATTACCGTATCATTATGTGGGACCTCGTAACCCGTGACTACAGTAAGCGAATGCGCCCGGAACAGGTACTGAACAACGTAAAACGCTACGTACGCAACGGTTCCATCATCACCTTCCACGACTCTCTGAAATCGTGGAACAACGGGAATCTGCAATATGCCCTCCCCCGTGCCATCGAATTTCTGAAAGCGGAGGGCTATGAATTCAAGGTATTTTAATGGAAAAGCTCCTCTCCTCAGACCGAATTAAAGCCGAAGCACTACGCCTCGGCTTTTCCGCCTGCGGACTGGCGCCTGCCGAAGCTGTGGATGAAACTGTGGCTACCGCCTTCCGTCAATGGCTGGCGGACGGTTGCCAGGCAGAGATGGCGTATATGCAGAATTATGAGGATAAACGGCTCGATCCGCGCTTGTTGGTGGAAGGGGCACGTACGGTGATCAGCGTTGCGCTAAACTATTATCCGGCAAAAAAACTTCCCGAAGGTGAGTATCAGATTGCATGGTATGCCTACGGGAAAGATTATCACGATGTGATGAAGGGGAAATTGAAGGAACTTTTTGAGTTTATAGAGAAAGAAGTTTCATTCTCCAAAGAAACAGACAGTACTATCGCCTCGACAAACAATATCGGCACATATACTGAAAACTACGCCTCAGCACCCCAAGCCCCAGTATCCCAAACCTCCGCTTCTCCGCTTCAAGGCCGCATATTCTGTGATACCGCTCCCATACTCGAACGTTATTGGGCATGGCGTACCGGCTTGGGATGGATAGGAAAGAATACACATCTCATCATTCCTCACGCCGGCTCCTGCTTCTTCTTAGGGGAAATTATTCTTGATAGGGAAGCTGACAATTATGACTCTCCACAACGAAATCAATGCGGTTCGTGTACACGTTGCCTGGATGCCTGCCCGACAAAAGCGCTGGAAGCCCCTTTCAGGCTCAATTCCGAGAGATGTCTTTCTTATCTTACCATTGAGTATCGTGGGGAACTTTCGCTCAATGTAGGCAAAAAAATGGGTAATAAAATATATGGCTGTGACGAATGCCTGAAAGCTTGCCCTTGGAATCGCTTTGCCACTCCTTGCCGGACAGCCGAATTTCAACCGTCTCCTTCTTTGTTAAGTATGAGGAAGGATGATTGGCATTCGCTGAGTGAGGAGCAATATAAAACCATTTTCAAAGGTAGTGCAGTGAAAAGGGCTAAGTATGGTGGATTGATGCGTAATATAAAGATTATTAAATAAATATTTAAATATTAAGAGCTACTACCTTACGATAATAGCTCTTAGGATCAATTAATGCAAGTTCTTCTCATAACAAACAGTTAAACCACTATATAAAAATAGTATTTCATGCAAAATATTATTCAGCATATTGCATCAAAATAGCAGGAAAATCAATAGAAAGTCCTGCATAATTTGCAGGAGACGGAACTCTTCCCTTAAATAATCCCATTGACATATATGCATCTGTAATATAAGCTAACGCAACCTGCCCATCATTCATTAATACAGGAGAAAGAATAATTTTTCCCTGTAAATACAAACCATCATCAGTTTTAGTTATTATTGAGCCGTACATCACTCCTCCTTGCCCATCAGACAAAGCATAATTTTGCTGCTGTGGAGTGGTTATAGCTAAAGCTCCATCTTGATAGGTGACCGCTAAAACAATCGTTGCTCCCAACAGCCTTGTCATTGGTAGCTGGAATATATAGCCATTACCACCCGGATTTTTAACAATTTGAGTATTTTCCTCTAATGAAAGAACTTGATTAATACCAAATGCTGTAGCAACGACTTTCACAACACCTGTCCATTGTCCCAATAAGTCATCAATATCGTACTGCAATAAAGCATATTCAATTTCACGAATGCCAGTAGTCACTTTTACAATGGCCGAACGAATTTTACCAGTGAGATTCTCTTTTGCAATAAACTTAAATCCATCACTCGTCATTTCATAGGATAACCATTGAGAAGCATCTGCTGGAATAGATACCTGAATAGGCAAACTACTCGACATTTCAACAGGGACCTCCTCTGCAGCATCTGTCAATGTGAAATAGGTAGCATCTCTATTATATTTCCAAATAGCTCCTTCCTGCAGTATGGTTGCTTGCTGCGTACTCACACCATCAGTTAAAACGATTTGTGCGCTACGCCCCGGATAACCCGTATTAGCATCTACAGAAATGGAAACTTTATGATCTGCAACTTCGATTACCTGACACCAATCGGCATTCACCGTAGCCGTGACAGTTCCAGTTGCTGCAAATTCGACAGTTCCAGTGCCACCACTAGCTTTCATATCCAAATCTGATTTTATAATTGTCAATTTTACAGTGGCAGCATCGTCATCTGAAGAACATCCTGCAACAAAAAATAAGCAGAATATTATTAAGTATAAATTCAGTATATTTTTCATAATCTAGTTTTTTATTTATTCCTCAACTTTCATAAAGACCATCTCTCCATACATACGTGCCACCCCTTGAACATATGAACTTTGACTATAATCAGGTGCCGAATAGCGGTCGAAGGCCATATAATCAGCTTTTGCACCACCTACTGCTTCGAATACCCCATCATCCTCAAATGTAAATCCAAACGGAGACTGTTGTACATTTGCCACAAAACCAAACATCAGACCTGCCTGATAACTAATATATGTAGGATAAAATCCCATGGCATAACAATATGTAGTACATCCCAAATAATATCCTGATATATAACCTACCTTTTGAGTCTTAAAGGACATAATTCCTTCACCTCTATCATAATCGAGCACTATATCACCAATTAGTCCCTTGAGAATATAACTCTTATTTTCTACATCCTCTATAATAGATATTGGTAATTCTTCGTCTGTCAAATTATTATCTTTATACATCTTGCAGGTAAGAGTATAATTACCTAGATAATCATTATATTTAATATATCCCTCCGGATAAATTCCTTTCATTTTAACGTTAGTTGCCCCCTCGTCAGTACAAGTAAAAAGCTCGGAGGAAGGGTCCCACACAAAATTTTGCACAGTTACTCCTGCCAGTGAAACTGGTTCCCGGAAACGAAAGCCATCGGTTGTAAAAAGGAAAGGAGATTGCTCTTGTACAATGTTACCACCATCATTATAGGCTATAACAAAAGTATAATTACTTCGCTGCGTCATACCAACTAAATTTCCATCAACCAACAACTGATATTGTATAAAGAAAGCATTCTCTTCTACGTCATTCACAGAGTTTATATATGCCTCCCAGTTCAAATCATCCGGAAGCGCATACATTACTATCGTATTTCCATACTTTTTGCCCTGCATTACAATTTTTTCGGCTGAAGCTTCTTTTATAATAAACTCATAATCTCCTTGCAGGTTGGCATTCGGGTTGGAACCGCCGCCTTGTGGCTTGGCATATGCATGAATAAAAGCATTATAAGTGTCGAATGTAAGCATAGTAGCTTCCTCCGATACAACCTTATAAAGAGAGGAAATAGTCTCATCGCCTTCATATCCTTGAGATGCCATTGTAACTCGCTGACCATCAAACTTACACAGAAGAGTTATGCCACCCAAAGCATAGTCCTGACCTATGTAATATTCCATTCTCCAACCATTAGACGCCGATTCTAATAGCTCACTATATTGCTTCACTTCCTCTGTTGCACGATTCGCTGAAGAATCATCAAAATAATCCTCTTCTTGGAAAAGACAGGATTGCAAACCAAAGCATACAAGAGCCATCAACAAATAAATCATTATATTCTTTTTCATAATCTTCCTGTTTTATTCAATAGTACTTAAATCCAGCTCCGGAATTTCTTGCTGACGCCTTAACACAATCTCACGCAAATCATCTAAATTAATGCCCCAAGTTTCAAGCATATAATTGTATACAATAGTAAACTTCTGATTAATAATAGCCGCTCCGGCAGTTCCGGCAACCTTTAGCATATTATCCCAGTAAGCCTGATCGTGAGTAACATACATGGCGATATTCTCTACAAAATCTTCTCTTGCCTCACTCATCGCATATGCCGTCACAAATCCTTCCGGCCATGCATCCGCATCCTCTCGCAAATATGAATTTCCATTTTCAGCAACATAGAAATACCAGTCGGAACCAACATATTTTCCTTCGGTAATGCGATCAAACGATGGGTCATAATTACGCTTCTGATGCAGGATATGTGCAAATTCATGGTGCATCGTCTTAAAGTAATACTCATTCAAAACTTCGATATCGACATTCTCAAAGTCCAGACTGTTCACTTCGTACAATGTTATCTTCTTTCCTCCCTCGGCAGTACCCAACACCTTCGTACCACTACTATCATAAGCCGGAGAACCTATCAAGTGAAAAGTTTTTGGCACATAAGACCGAAGAAAAGCCGGTCCGGCAAGTTCAGTATATGCCTCCATCCATACATGCTTGATAATCTTGGCCAAGGCAACCGATTTATCGTAATCCGCCGGTACCAGATTATATTTATGATCACTTTCAATATCCTGCATACGATACTTAAAATCAACGTTATACGGATATGTATAATTAGCAAGCAACCATTCATCAAAACCATTATGTTCCATTGGCTCTGTTGAAAAAATACTATGCTTGGTGTCAATATCATCGCCATTATTACAGGCTCCCCAAAGAATGGGCAAAACAGCCGTTAGTATATAAATATAATATTTCTTCATATTATTTCCTCCTTTTAATTTTCAGTACGTGGATTGGGTTGCATTCCTGCCAGAACTACACTCTTAGGAATTTGCATAGCACGTCTTGCGTCATTTACCGGCATTTCATCTGTTACGACTATATTGTTATTAGCAATAGAACGGCGATAGATAACAATTCCATAACGTTTAATATCCGGCCAGCGCAGACCTTCATGCAAAGTAGCAATACGTCTCATATGCAGAATGCAGTGAATAAAGTTCTCCTGTATACCTGATTCAATAGTAAAATCAGGCTGAAGCTTTTTCTTGGGAGTCGGATTTTGTGTCGGATTGTAATAATCCATCTTATCATAATACTCATTTATCATCTCCGGAGTTAAAGTTTGCTTATTAGAAGTATATGCTTTCTCCCATGTAGTAAGATCTGCAGCAGCCATTGGATAGTTCTTTTTCAGCGTATAAGCCTCAGCCCTGCAAAGCAAAGTCTCGTCTGTAGAGAAAATCACAGGCATATAATACAGGTAGTCACCAGCATAATAACCGCCCTTTCTCAACATACTGCATTCATAGCCCGATGTTGTAAAAGGCTGCATATACATGCGGTCAGGGATACCCCATAATCCGGAAGAACGTGATGTTTCGTAAGAAGCAATTAACTTATTATGTAGATAACGTTTTCCTGTCATGTAATTACTCAGAATAATACCCCAGTTAGATACGGTACTACCTATCAACAAGTTAGCCTTACTTGTAGAAGCAATATATGCGTCGGGCTGTACATTATCATTAGCAGAGAGTTTTCCCAACGCTTCCCAATCCCGTAATTCGGCAGCAGGATCACTTCCCAACACACGATCTGCATATTTTATCACCTCATCACAATTAGAAAAGTCAGGCTTCATATAATAAAGATAGAAACGTGCAGCAAAAGCATATGCAGCTTTCCTTGTGAAATGATATTTCGGCACAGAATAACTATCATCGGAAATAAGAGCCATACCATCTAATAAGTCCTTCTCAATCTTCTCATAAGTCTCCTGCAAAGTACCCCGCCCGTATTGTGGTTGCACAGTTGTTTCAACTTTAGTCATATAAGGAATACCTAATTCCTGTGATGCATGAGTATTATAAGCATTACAAAAAATATTTGCTAATACAAAATGATTGTACGCCCGACAAACAAGAGCCTCTCCTCGCTGCGGCATCAACGATTCCGGATTTCCCCGTTTCTCAATCTCTTCCAAAGCCATGTTAGCAGAAGCAATAGCTATATAATGGGTTTCCCAAAGATTTGTAGGCGTATCCTGATATTCTTCCTGGGTATCTTTCCAGTTATAGCACTCTTCCTCAGATAACTTATAATAAGAATATCTGGCACTGTTATCGTCGGTATTATCACTATAAAGTTCAAACAGTTCATTCGCAGATCCTTCCGGATAAGCAGAAACAAGCATTTTAGCTATTTTTTGCTCAGAATTCAGCTCCGTCCGGTTATCTGGTAATTCGTCAAGAAAATCATTACAAGAGCTACCGACAATAGCAAGCGTTGCGATGAACAATGGAATATATAATTGATTTCGTCTCATCTTTAATCTTTTTTTTTATTATTAAAATCATTCTCTTACAATCCTAAACGCAGAGTTAATGTAAACTGACGTGGCACCGGTGAAGCTACACCACCAGTATTAAAGAATTCAGGATCTTGACCATTCAATTTCTTATCTGCATAAATAAGGAATAAATTAGTTGCCTGTAACTTCAAAGAAAGATTGGAAATCTTCGCAGCAGAAATCCAGCTCTTAGGAAACTCATAAGAAAGTGAGATTTCTTTCATACGGATAAAATCACCTTTTGCAATTCGCTCTGTAGAATAATTGTAAGCATTGTAAGCTTTATACAATGTTCGGTTTGCTTCATATTGCGGATTACTCAAGATTGCAGGAATATTAGTCTTTGCCTCATCCCCAGAAAGCGTCCAACGATTCTTGAATTCACGAGGCATAGCACTCAAATCGGAATATTTATAATTAAAATATGGATTCAAACGAACAACATTACCAAATGAATAAGTCATGAATACATTGAGTTTAAACCCTTTATATGCAAAAACGTTACCGAAACTACCAGTTATTGTAGGATCTGTCGGACCTTCATATTTCAAATAATCTAACTTCTCACGTTCCTGGAAATTAATATCAGTCGATGTTATATTTCCATTGATATCGAACATAGGAATACCTTTTTCATCCAAACCTGCAAAAGGAATGGAGAAAAGCCCGCGCACAGGATATCCTTCACGTGCAAATCCATTTCCCGAAACAAGTTCCATCATACGAGTACGTCCTCGCAAATCAGTAACTTCATTCTTAGCATGAGAAAAAATAAAATCAGAATTCCATGAGAAGTCTTTCGTTTTAATATTGCTGGTTGAAAGGGTAAATTCAATACCATGTGACTTCATTGTAGCTACATTGGCATATTTATAAATAGTACCTCCCACTCCTTGTGTTGGAATCAACCCAATCAGGTCATAGTTATTGCGCGTGTACCAGTCAGCTGAAAGATTAATGCGATTATTAATAAAACCTACATCCACTCCTATATTCAATTCATGCTTCTTTTCATACGTTAATTCACTATTTTCCAAATCCACTATATGAAGACCCGTTTCTTGAATATCAGTGAAAGGACGATAAGGTGAATAACTCTTAATAATAGCTTGTGAATTTGTTACATCAGCCGGACCACGATCAGCTGTCAATGAGTAAGATGCCTTAAATGTCAAATTTGAAAGCGTTGGTTGAAGTGATTGGAAGAATTTCTCTTCATGAACATTCCACGCTGCAGAAAGATTCCACGTTGGCAGCCAACGAGCAGAACGGCTACGCCCCATTCTATTAGTTCCTTCATAGCGGAAAGTACCATTCAGCGTATAACGTCCGTCATACGAATAAGTAGCATTTGCAAATGTAGCTACACTCCGATATCTAGTATGCCCCATAGAATAATACTTTTCTCCAGTCTCAATACCTTTCTTAAAATACTGATAAACATATGATGGAATCTCACCCATAGAATATTGCATACCCCATCCTTGGAATGAAGAGTTAGAGCGTTGAAGATCATTTACTTCCATTCCTGCAAAAAGATTAGTTATATGCTTTTCTGCAAATAGATGATTCCAGGATACAGTACCACGGAAATCCAGTCCCAACATCTTACGATCTTGACGCTGATAAATACCTCCTTCAGGAAGAATCGAAATAGGTAATGCATATGGGTTATCTGGATTCTTATACAACCAGTCGTTTTCATCACGAATAGTAGCATCGTCCAATCCCGTACGATAAGCAATTGCTTGATTAGAATCATCCATTATATTATGTTCTTGTGATGATGATTGATAACGCACAGCACCCAGCGCACTGACTTCCAGGCCCTGCAACACCTTCCATTTCAACTCCCCCTGGAACTTTACATCAACAACATTCAACTCAATAAAATTATTGTCCAATTCACGGAGAATATTAAATGGAGCATAATTAGCCACATAATCTGTATTAGGGTCTAATGTACGCGAAGTATTCAGTGCGTATGAATAGGGGTTGATATCAAAATCACGTGTAACCTGACCTGCCGCAACGTCCAATGATGAGTTCATGGTACCTGGTGCATTCTGTTTACGGTAAGAAGCACTTGATATCAAATTTATGCTTAGGTTCTTTAAGATATTATAAGTCGTATTCAAATTGGCTGTATAACGTTTCACTTCACTCTGCTTATACCATCCCGGATCAAGCATGGCACTCAATGACGCATAAAAAGATGATTTATCAGAACCTGAAGTAATACTTACAGAGTGATTCTGTGAAATATTATTTGAGAATAATACATCAAACCAGTCGGTATTACGCATTTCGGCTTCGGTCAAATAAGCATTACGTGCTTCTAAAGTATTCATCAGCCCAAATTGACCATTCGTTTCATTAAACTGGTCGATCAGTTTATACATACGTCCGTACACACCTGAATTCTTTGCACGAAATAAATCAGCACTATTCAACCAACCTTTTTGCTCCAATTCTTTATATATTCCCATTTGCTCCTGAGAATTCATAATATTGAACTCTTTGTATGAGGGCACCATACGCGTAGTAAACTCACCCGTATAATTAATTTTGCTGACTCCGGCTTTACCTTTCTTTGTAGTAACAACGATTACACCTGCCATTGCACGTGCACCATAGATTGAGGTTGCTGAACCGTCTTTCAAAATCTGAAAGCTCTCAATATCATCGGAATTTAAACCAGCAATAGCCGAACTAATCAGAGTTTCAGCATCACCTGAAGATAAATCATCAGGTCCCACATCAATAGCATCTTCCATAATAACTCCATCCACCACCCATAATGGTTTGGAGCTACCATAAATGGAAGTAGCACCGCGAACGCGGATTTTGGGAGCAGTACCAAACGTACCGGATACGTTCTGGACTGACACACCCGCAGCACGGCCTTCAAGTCCACGGCTAATATCAGGGAGACCATCCAATTTTACATTATCAGCTGTTAATTGTTGAGTTGCACCAGTAAAAAGGCGTTTGTCCATTTTTTGCATGCCGGTTACCACTACTTCCTCCAGAACTTCTGCATCTGGTTTCATCAGAATTCTTATCGTTCCTGCTTTTATAGGGACCTCCTGAGTTTTCAATCCGATATAGCTAATC
>ULSG01008219.1_pt1 | contig 16929 bp, 20 predicted proteins | sample 1956191 | NCBI WGS metagenome assembly ULSG01 (sample SAMEA4835703, study PRJEB28245) | human gut metagenome | biome: gut microbiome; material: fecal sample | place: Denmark | collected 2008 | reverse complement strand
TTAGTATATATATAATATAATATTTTTAATATAAATTATATTAAATAATATATTATATAGTAAAATAATATATTTATTAACTTTTATTATATAATATTTGTTTTTTTAAAAAAAAATATATATGTTTGCATTGTTCTGTTAATGTTAAACAATTTAAAAATATAATTTATGATAACTGAAGAAGTAAAAAATCAAAATTTCATTCTCTTTCAAAAGAAATTAGAAAAGTTAGGAATAGACATACAACCAATGATTGATGGGATTGGTGACAAATTACTGAATGCTCCTTGCTCTACATCAATAGATAGTGGATTAGCTTATGATGGAGCTTTAATTCACAATATACTAAAAGTAATAACACCTTATGCTGTAAGAATTAATGAATTACTTCCAGATAGTATCAAAGTTGATAAAATATCATTAGTGAAAGTATGCTTATTACATCAATTATCTAAGGCATTAATGTTTATACCAAATGATAACACTTGGGAAATAGAAAAAAGAGGTATGCTATATAAATATGCTGAAAGTAATTTAGCTCTTAAAACTGGTATAAGGTCATTAATACTATGTCAAGAATATGGTATTAAATTTACTCCAGAAGAGGTAGAAGCTATGACAATAATTGATAGAGAACCTACTGATGAACAAGCAAGATTCTTTGCTAATCCAATATCAGTTATTGTGAGACAAGCTAATGAATTAGCTACATTAGAAAATAAAAATTTAAATAAAGAAAATAATGGATAAAGAAATCTCCCTAGATAAAAAGGATTTTATTACCTTTGCAAAAGAGGCAATTGGTCAAAAACCGTTAGAAATAAAATTTAAAAAGCTTGATGATAAAGCAGTTGTTCCAACATATGCTCATTATGGAGATGTTGGAATGGATATGACTGCAATAAGTGTTGAATATAATGAACTTATGGATGTTTATATATATCATACTGGATTAGCTTTTGAAAGTGATTATCATTATGGACAATTTCTATTCCCTAGAAGTTCTAATAGAAAAACTGATTGTTATTTATCTAATTCAGTTGGAATTATTGATACAGCTTTATATAGAGGTGAAATTATTTTTTGTTATAAAAGTAGAACCTCAACATATGATAGAGCAAATACAATTGGTTTGAAAGCATTTATGAATGCTTTAGCTGAAGGAAAAGATGCAATAGAAGCTAAATGTGAATATACTTTAGCTAAAAATCGTGTTTATGAAATGACTAAAAATTTAGAGTTTGCTCCTTATAAGATTGGAGATAAAATAGGTCAGATGGTTGTATTACCTTATCCAGATGTAAATTTGATAGAATGTTATGAGCTTAAAGAATCTGTTCGTGGAGATAAAGGGTTTGGTTCAACTGATGAAAAAAAGTAAGTGCCAACATTCATATAAAAGTCATCTTATTGATATTGGTAGAAATAAGATGTTTGTTTGTGATAAATGTAAAAAAGTTAAATTTTTATATTAATAAAGTAATGATTAATAAAAATATAAAATATTCTTATAATGATATTAGTATAGTACCTTCTCCTATGTCTTCTATTGAGCATAGAAATGATTGTATTATTCTTAACAATGATGGTATGTTACCATTATTTACAGCCCCAATGAGTTCTGTTGTTGATGAAAGTAATTTTGACCTTTTTGAATCTAATAAGATTAATGCTATATTACCTAGAACAGTTGACTTGGATATTAGAAAAAAATATACTAGTAATGGAAAATGGGCTGCATTTTCATTATCAGAATTTGAAGAATTATTTGTAAACAATAAAGATATTTACATATATAAAGGTAAACCAATGAAAGTATTAATAGATATTGCTAATGGTCATATGTCTAAAATGCTTGATATGGTTTCTCTCTCTAAAGAGAAATTTAAAAATAATATCATAGTTATGATTGGTAACATTGCTTGTCCAGAAGCTTATTATGCTGTAAAAAATTGTGGTGCTGATTATGTCAGATTAGGAATAGGGGCTGGATTTGGATGTATCACATCATCTAATACAGCAATTCATTATCCTATGGCTTCTTTAATTGAAGAAACTGTAAAAATAAAAGATGCATTAATTCATAGCAATGAATTATCAGTTGATAATGCCCCAAAAATAATTGCTGATGGTGGTATTAGAAATTATTCTGATATAATAAAAGCATTAGCATTAGGTGCTGATTACGTTATGATAGGTGGTGTTTTTTCTAAAATGTTAGAAAGTGCTGCTGATACATACCAATCTGAATATAAAATAATAGATAATGAAATTTTTGAAGGTGATATTAATTTAAAAATAAAGATAAATCAATTTGATAATAGTATTTTTAATTCAGAATATTCTAAACTTTTCCCTAATAAAAAAATACCACCATTAAAAAAAGTATTTTATGGGATGTCTACAAAAAAAGCACAGAAAATGTGTGGTAAAACTGTGTTAAAAACAAGTGAAGGAATTGAAAGAATTGTAAATGTCGAATACACAATGAGTGGTTGGATAGATAACTTCAAGCATTATCTACAGTCAGCCATGAGTTATACAGACTCAAGAAATTTAAATGAATTTAAGAAAAGTAATGTTATTCTTATTTCAAATAATTCGTTTAATTCAATAAATAAATAATATTGAGATGGTTACATAATGCTATGTAACCATCTTTTTTTATGTATACTTGATAATATAATATTTTTTTTTATATTTTAAATAAAAGTAAATATGGAAAAAATATCAGTTGTTATTCCTTCTCGTCAAACAGAAGAAGAAAAAAAAAAGATTTTATTACACATTTGAAAGAAACTAGTGGTTATGAAAATTTAAATATTGTTTTTATCACTAATAATGATGGCATTTCTTTAACTAATATATATAGTAATATAATTAATGAGTTAGATAGTGAAATAGTAATTTTTATTCATGATGATATAGAATTTTTAAAAAATGGATGGGCATCAGAAGTTGTTAAATTATTTGATGAAAATAAAGATTATGGCATTATAGGAATAGCTGGTTCAGCAGAATTTGATAGTGAAGCTGCTTGGTGGAGATACAATAGGAAATATGGTCAAGTTTTACATAGAAAAGATGATAAATCTTGGTTAACAATGTTTTCTCCTTTATTAGAGAAGGATTTACAAGAAGTTGTTGTGGTTGATGGTTTATTTATTGCTGTCAATAAAACAAGAATAACAACAAATTTTGACACTAATATTCAAGGGTTTAATTTTTATGATATAGATTTTTGTTTATCTAATTTTTTGGATAAAAAAACTAAAATAGGTGTTACTACAAATATACGAGTTGCCCACAGTTCAATTGGGGAATTAAAAGTAGAATGGTATGATAACAAAGAATATATTAATAAGAAATATAATAAATATTATCCAATAAAAATACAATAATATGAGTAGTAAATTAGATAAATTAGATGTATTTGAATTACATAATTTAAAAGAGGTGATTAGTTCATTATATCATTCAAATAGTATGATTGTTGAGAACTATACATTAATAAATTCTGATTTTTTATTGGAGAGAATAAGTGGAGAAGAAAAATTAGCTCTTATAAAGAAAAAAGAATACGAAAATATTCTTAAAAAGTTAGATGAATTAATAGAAAAGAAAATAAAAGAAATTTGTTATGAGTAATTTTTTTAAGAGAATATTACATGGTTTAGCGTTTGGTATGAAGAGTGCTAATGATGAAATATTAACCCAGAAAGCATCATCCAATTCTGATACAATTGGGATTCATCAAGTTATTAATGAAGAGAAACTGAGTGATGCTTTATTAAAAGGAGAAGTTACACAAGAAGTTGAAGAACTTAGGCATAGAACATATGAAGTAGCAAAGGAATCAAAAAATTTCACTTATATTGGTGAAGGGGAAGTTGTTAAGCATAAAAAATGTAAAATACATAATAATAAATTTTCCCAACCAAATAAGCTTATTTGTGAAGATGTTTTACATGAACTTAAAAATATTGAAAAATATGGTAATGAAAGATATATTGTATCTTTAAAATATGATGATATTGTTAGATTCAAACTTGAACAATATATTACTATGATTGATGTTGATATAAATGATGATAAACCATTTTTAAGACTACATTTCACAGTTTTTCCAAATAAATATGATAGTAAATCTAAAGCATTCATTAATGAATTAGAAAAAATTGTAAATTTTAAATCACCTTATGAAATTCAACGTAATGAAATATGTTCATCAATTAATAATCTATCATTTATTACACAAAAAGCAATTGGAGAAGATGATTTGATTAAATACAACTTTTTTGATTTATCATTTTCCTACATAGAAAAAAATAGTTTAGAATATATTATAACATATAATTTTAGTTTTTTCACTAAAGATAACATTGAAGATAAATTTTTTAGTGAAACTATGGATAAGAAATACAATAATAAAGAAAAGAAAGATTTAGTATTAAATTTATCTAATGGTCGTAATAGAGTGTGTTCTATGTGTGGAATGCCAATGTCAGTATATGATGGTGACATTACTGAAAGAGAATATGGTAAATCTTTATGCATAAATTGTTTAAAAGAGTATTTACTTTCTAAATAATTTTTTTATTTTTTAAATAAAGTTAAAATATGATTAAAATAGGAATTGAAATAAATAATGTGATTCGTGATTATAATAAACAATTTGTAAAATATTTCAAAAAAGCTATTGACCCATTATTAGATGATAAGGCTATTGACATTGATAATGTTAATATTACAGATATATTAAAATTCTCATCTAAATTGGAGCAAAATAATTTCATTTATACTGATTATCCTTATGAAATATTTGGGTGTGCAAATCCAGTTCATAGAAATCTCCCAACTAAATTAAATGGATGGATTCAAGATATGAGTAATATTGAGGATGAAGAATATAAAGTAGTATTGTTTGGATTATTAGAACAAGCTTTAAGTATTCAATCAACATATTATTTTTTAAGTAAAATAGGTTCTAGAGCAAGACAAGTAATGTTTCCAGAAAATGGTGCAGATATGTGGAATGAATGTGATGTTATTATTACAACCAACCCAAATATAATAGAAAACAAACCAGATGGTAAAAAAGTAATATTGATTGAAAAATCATATAATACTCATTTAAAAGATAAGTCTATTTTACAATATAATTCATTAATGGATTTAATTGAGGATAATAATTTTTTTGATAAAATCAAATAAGAATGGCTAATGATACTAAAATAAAGAAAAATGATAATGTTATTGATGATTTGTTTTTAGCAATTATTAATAAAATAAAATCTATAAGTGAAGAATTAAAAAATATAGGGATTTCTAAAAAAGAAAAAAATCTAATAAATAATGCTAAAAGTGGATTTTCAAGTCTTCAACGCCAATTTACTGTTACAAGTGAATTAAAAGAATTTCTTTTAATTTATTTAGAAGAATTAGATAAAATATATAATGATTTAATTACAGTTGTAGATATAGAAGAGGCTCAAAACTTAAAAACTAAGTTTGAATCAAAAATTTCAAATCCATTATATAATTTTGATATTATTGGTTTTGTCAGCAAACAAGTAATTGATAAGGCTAAAAATGATACCTTTAAATTAGAACAATCATTAGATACACTTAAAGTAAGTGATACTGATTTAGCTGTTATCAAATCTTCATTAAAAAAATTTGATAATGTTCGTGAGAAACGAAATGATTTTAATACCAAAATGTTAACTCACAGTAATGATGATGAGTATGTGGAATCTTTTCTTGAAGCATCAAAAGAGATAATTGAAGAAGTTGCTAAAAAACAAGAAAAATCTGTTATTTCTATTGAAGAATGCCCATTTATTCATAATAATTTATATAAAATTGATTTAGAAATACATAAAGATAATGCTGGAATTTTACCAACAAGATGTTTTATGGTTATTAAAGAATATGAGCCAAAAAAGTACAATTTTTTTCAAAGGTTAATAATTAAACTCTTCAAAATCAAAATATTTAGGTCTGAACAAATTGAATTTACAGAAGATTATAAAAATGATATGAAAAAAGTAATTGATTCAGCAAATTTTGAATATAAATTTATTGTAAAGGATGAAAGATGTTATCATTCACTAAATAGCCTAATAAATAAAATACGTGATAAAATATATAAACATGAGCAATAAAAAAGAAAATGAAATAAGTTATGTTTTTGATTTAGATAATATTCTTAAATTTGTTTTTGATAATGACAATGATAGAACTAATGAATCAGAAATCACAGAGACATATGCTACAGATGAAGAAACTGATAAATTAATGCTTATTAATAAGCAATTAAGAGAAGTTAAAGGTAACAGTGATAATTCTAAACACACAATACGTTATGATATGATTAAAATGTTTATTGAAATATTAAATAATGTAGAAGTAATGACAAGTAAACAAGCATCTCTTGGTGAAAGAATTGTGTTTAATACTATGATTAATAATAATTTAATAAAAGATACTAATTTAAGTGAATAATATGGAAGAAAAGAATATAAAAGCATTATCACGTATTCAAGAAGAAATAGATAAAATAAATAAAAAGGAGAATCATATTTATTTTTTTGTTATTGATACTAAAGGGAATCCTAGTGGAAGTTTAGAATATATATATAATCTAGCATCTATTTTAAAGGATAATGATTATAATGTAACAATGTTATATCAAGAGGAAAATTTCGTTGGTGTTAGAGATTGGTTAGGGGATAAATATGCTGACTTAGAACATGCTGATATATCTAAAGGAGATGTTAGTGTATCGCCTAGTGATATATTATTTATACCAGAATTATTTTCTAATATTATGGGACAAACAAAAAATCTTCCATGCAAAAGAATTGTAATTTTGCAAAATTATGACTATGTATTGGAACAAATTCCTTTGTCAGTACAATGGGGAGATTATGGAATTATGGAAGCATTAGTTAATACTGATATTAATGCTGAATTAATTAAAAGTATTTTTCCATATATTAAAACAAATGTAGTAACACCATATATTAGTCCTATTTTTGGTACTACTTTAGCCCCAAAGAAAATGATTATTAATATTGTAGCAAAAGACCAAAGAAATGTTAATAGAATAGTAAAGCCATTTTACTGGAAATACCCTACATATAAATGGGTTTCATTTAGAGATTTAAGAGGATTATCCAAAGAAGATTTTGCTTCAGCATTAAGAGAAGCTGCTATTACAATTTGGGTAGATGAAGATACTAATTTTGGTTATAGTGCTATTGAAGCTATGAAGAGTGGTTCTATTGTTATTGCTAAAATTCCAGAAATTGCTCAAAAATGGATGGAAAGTGATGAAAAGGATTCAGTAGGATTAAGTAATTGTTGTGTGTGGTTTGATAATTTTCATTCATTACATAAACAAATAGCAAGTGTTGTTAGAGCTTGGACTGTGGATAATGTACCAAATGAAATTTTTGAAGAATCTAAAAAGGTGACTGAAATGTTTTCTTATGAAAATACTAAGGATATGTTGATAACATATATTAATGGAGTATTAAATAATAGAAAACAAGAAATGGAAGTATTAATTAATCAAATTAAATCACAAAATAGTAACAACAATGAAGAATAATAAAGAGAATATAGTAAAAGATATGGTAGTTATTATACCAATACATGAAACTAATGAAGAAATATTGAAATTGCTTGATAGAGCAATTAAGAGTGTTCCACAAGATATTGAAATCAGATTATCATGTAAAAATGGGTTATCAGAAACATTTAAACAAGTTATAATTGATAATGCCCCAAGAAAAGGTGGTATTGTATTATATGAAGATTCAGATGTAGATTCAAAAAGTGATTTTGCTACATTAGTTAATCAAGCTGTTAGAGATTCTAAATGGTTTTCTATATTAGAGTTTGATGATGTTTATACATCTATTTGGTTTGATAATGTTAAGAAATATATTGATTTTGAACCAGATGTTTCTGTATTTATTCCGTTAGTAGATTTAATTGATTATAACACTAATTCATATGTTGGATTTGGTAATGAAGCTGCATGGGCCTCATCATTTTCTAATGAATTAGGCTATATAGATAATGACTGCCTTCAATCATATTTTGATTTTTATTTAACTGGTTCAGTCTTCAATACAGAAGATTGGTTAGCTAATGGTGGGTTAAAGTCATCTATTAAGATAAGTTTTTGGTATGAATTTTTGTTAAGAATGACACAAAATCATAAAAAAGTTTTTGTGATTCCTAAGATGGGATACCAACATTTTATTAATCGTAATAATTCATTATTTGATACTTATGCAAGAGAAATTGACACTAATGAAAGTAATTGGTGGTTTGAATTAGCTAAACAAGAATCTTTCTTTAAAGAAGATAGAAATAAAGTTTATAACAAAGATATATAATGAATGAATTTATTAAAGATTTAGATAAAAGGTATGATTTCTTACATAGAGACATGTCTGCTAAAGAAGCTGTTAAAAGATGGGAAAAATATGGTTTCTTAGAAGGTATTGGAAATGAGACTGTTAAAATATGCATAGTTAAGTCTTATGACGATTTAGTTGAATATGTGGTTAAAAATAACTATTTTAATGGTAAATATGAGTTCTTTACAGTTATATCTTTTCCACTAATTAGAAGGGTTATAGGTAAAGTTACAACATTATTAAATCCAGAAAAGGTTTGGGATTATATAATGAACACTGATTTCAATCAAATTTATCAATATCTAGTTAATGGTAAAGGTAATGTTGTTCATTATATAAGTCCATATTTAAAAGGAAAAAAAATATTTGAAATATATAACATAGATGCTGATGTTATTAAGCAAATTAATAAAAACGCAAAAGGTGATATAGAAGCTGAAATAATAGCAGCATTAAGTGACTATATTATTGATGATTTAAAGTAATTTAACATAAAGGCATTATTACTCATAATGCCTTTTTTTAATGATGCATCATAATAACGTAAAAGATTTCATAATGAAGTAGGTTAATGGAAAGTATAATGTTAATATTATAGAATAGTATATGATGCTGTTAATATAAAAAAGAAAAATAATTATATTGCAGCAATGGCAAAACGAGGAAGAAAAAGTAAAGCAGAAAAAGAAGAACAACAAAGAAAAGGTTATTTTTATGAAACTGAAGAAGAAGCATTTGTAAATTATATAACAACAGATGATGAAAATGAAAAAAATAAAATTTTCAACTTATATCTGTTTCCAGCTTTTACAAAAATGATAGAATCAATTATTAGAAGATATAAATTGTATCCACCAGATGAAGAATATCAAGAAACATTTGATGATACAATATCTTTTATGATTACCAAATTAAATAGATTTGACCCATCAATGGGTTATAAAGCATATTCATATTGTGGTACTGTGTGTAAGAATTATCTTATTCTTAAAATGAATCAATTCAATAAGAACCAGAAGAGAAATTCGTCATATGATAATATGTTTAATGAATTAAATGATAGTATTAAGTTTTCTTATGACCAACATAGTTCTAAAATCGCATTTCTAACAGAATTAGTAGAAAATACTGTTAGTGAAATTAGAGAGATGTTAGATAATAAACAAAAATTTAAATTAAATGAAAACGAAATAAAAGTTGGTTTAGCATTAGTGAGTTTATTAGGAAACTGGGAAGAATTATTTGCTCAAATGGGTAGTAATAAATTTAATAAAAGTTCAATCCTTCTATTTTTAAAAGAAACAACATTATTAAGTACTAAAGAAATTAGAGATGGGATGAAAAAATATAAGAATGTTTACTATCTTATAAAGAAAAAAATAATAGACGAAGAATCATAAAAAATATTATTCTTAATAATTATCTATTAAATACTGTAAAACTATGGCAAAATATAAAATACAAATAAATTCTATTGATAATGTTAAGGATTTATTACAAGAAACATATAGATTGGCTGATGAACAAATTAAGTCAGCACAAGATGAGATGAATAAACTTATAAATTCAACTAAACTTCAAGATGAAGTTATGGAAGGTAAAGGTAAATATGCAAAAGCGATGAATGACTATATGACAATAAAAGATAAGTCTATTAGTCGTAAACTTGAGATAGCTAAATTACTTACAGAAATATATAAACATAATGGAGATGTTGAAAAAACATTAAATGATGATACTGCTACAAAAGGTATGTCATTTGACTTTTCTAAGATTAGAGAAATAGTTAATAAGTCTCATGAAGAAAATGATAAAAACAAAGTTAAAACAATTGAGTTAAATAAAAAATAATTATAATGGCTGATACAACTAAACAAAAAAAGGAAGCATTAGGATATATTGATGCAGCAATTACAATATTAGAAAAATATCCAAATCTTCAATCTATTGACTCTCTTCTTTCTTTAGGGGTGACTGCTAATCCTTTTGGGTTTTTAATAGATATTTGTAGGTCATTAGGTTGTTATGAACAAATGCTACAATGGTTAGTTAATTTTTTAACAGCAACTCTTCCAGCTGTAGAACTTGGTGTAAAAGGCATATTGTTATCCAATATCAAATCTACAATATCTTGTTCTAGTGACCCTAGAATACCTAATTATATGCGTAAGCCTAATACTGGAGATTTTACAACTGTAGACACAACTAAAGGTTTATTGATAAATATTGGAGCACTAGATTATATGTATATGTTATCAGTATCACCTTTGAGTGATGTTGGTAAGACAATATATTTTGGTACTGATGGTATGATTAATACATACCAACTAGCAAGAGCAAAAGATTTTAATGCATTTATGTGGTTTGCTATACATAAAGCTAATTTTCCATCCCCAACAGTAGTTAATGGTGATGTAAAGAATTTTTTTAATTCAAAAGGTTTGAATATAGACAGAGATAATCTTTTAGGTGTTAGCACAATAACTCCTATTAATTCTAATTCTCGTTCTGGAATTTTAGTTGGAAATTCATTTATCCAAAGAAATAATTCATTTTCAACAGTATTAAATATTTGTATTGATACATTAAGAGATGAAAATGGAAATATTGCACAAAACACATTACTTCCAGTTTCAAGTGATTGGCAAAGTGTTAATTGGTATGTTGATAGTGGGACATATTTTGATTTTTTAAAGCCAGAGGAATCTAGAGTTCCTAGAGATTATGGTAGAGAGAAAGCTATATGTAATTTGAGATTTGTTAATAATATTAGTGCTCATGCTTCTTATATTGAAAACACACAAAATAAACTTCAATTAACTATTTTACCAAAGCCATTTGTTCATCTACCACATAATGGAGAACCAGCTTGGAGAATACAAAGGATTCTTTTTAATGAAAATGGAGAACCAGATAAAAATGGTAAATATTCTTGTAGAATATTGAATAGTCATCCAGTAGATAGGGGTGACAGTTATAGTTACTCTATTGTTAATCAAAATGGAATAGATGTTAATACATTGTTTGTTTATAAAAATGATGGAAGTTATACAGTAGAAAATGATAATATTGATGGATTATATGAATGTTATCCTGGGTTAACAGTATATGAATTTAATTATGACTATGTTATGGGAATGCAACTATTTGATGCTAAAGTTGTAACATCTAAATTACTTAACTTAATTACAAACCTAGAAGTTGGTGTTAGTTTGAATCTTAACAAAACACAGATTGAAGCGCAACAACGTATAGCAGAGGTTGTAAAAAACATCATAGAATCTGATGCTTTTGAAGTTAGTGATTGTTATTTCACATTCTCTAATGAAAAATATAATCAGATGTCTAATGCTGCTGAATTAAAAAAATTAAAACAACAACCATTTGAGGGAGAAACAAGTAAGGTTAGTTCAATAGATACTGATTCTATTATAAACATTTTAAATGAATTTTCAGAAGAAGGAACATTAGAAGAAAATAAAGATGTTATAACTAGAGCAATAAATCAAGTTACTGCATCTATAACTGAAGGAGTTGAACCAGAAGATATTTATGGTGTACAAGTTAATATTATATGTGAATTAGTACAAGGGTTAGTAAATTCTATTGTTGATAGTCTTTTGAGTCCTAAATTAGTGCTTTTATTTGAAGTAAATAAGAGATTAATGGGGGATAGTGGAGAATCATTGAGTATAGATGATTTTCTAAATTCAATAATGAATATTATTGTAGCCATTATTAAGGAAATTAGAGATTTGATTCTAAAAGAATTATTGGATTTTGTATTAGAGCAATTACAACCAATATTTGAATTACTTGCAGATAAGATATTTATGGAACAAGCAATGGTTTATAGAGAATTATTAAGACAAATGATTAAAGCATGTGGATTTGGAAAAGGTAAAAAAGCAGAACTTGAGACTCAAATTGACAGTGTTGATTATGCTGATATTGACCCAATAGAACAACCTAAAACTGACGAATGTTAATAAATAATTATTATGGGAATAGAACAAATTTGTGATGCAATAAGAAATTTATTTGATAAAATAAGACCAGCTGCTGCTGCAATACCAGGAATTATAATGGTATGTAGTTTGTTGAAACGACCAGGTTTATCAGTTATGGTTAGTGCTGGTAATATTATTAAACGTCAATCAGAATTTGGTGCTCCTACTGGAATGGCTCCAGATGGAACACCAAACATGATGAATGGATTAATAGTTACAATAGTTGACGAAGTTTATAGGGCATTAAGAGAAGATGCTAATATACAAGTTGCTTATGGTCCAGGAACAATAAATGTGACTGCAACTGGTGCAAACAGTGGGGGTCCAGTAACAGTTGTTGGAGCTAATATTAATTATGGCAAAGGTGTTGCCCAAATGTTATAAATTATGATGGATAAGATTGATTTTGATAATTTAAGTAATTCTGAAATTAGAATTAAATTAAAAACCCTTGAAGAAGAGTATGAAGTTAAGAAAAATAACATAGCTGCTTTACTAGAGGAAATGGAAGAGTTGGATAAAGTTTATGATAAAGGTAAAACTATATTAAATAAACGAACTAAAGGTAAATTATTATGAGTGAAATATTAATTAAACAAGGACAAGTTGAATCTGTTGAAGATAATGCTGATGGTTTGAGAATAAAAGTAAGGTTATCACAAGATGGCAGTGTTTCATTACAAGAATTACCATATGCATTTCCATTATTACCAAAAACAATTCAATCTGTTCCAAAAATAGGTGAAGGGGTGTTTGTTTTTACTTCTGAAATTGGAAACAATAAAAGTAATAGATTTTATATAGGTCCTATAATATCACAGCCACAATTTCAATCATCTGATAGTTATTCATATGGTAGAGGAAGTGCATTATCACTATTACAAGGTGGAGCAGTTGAACCATTAGCTAAAATATCTAATTATGCTGAAACAGAAGGGGCATTCCCTAATGTAAATGATATAGCTATTGTTGGAAGAAATTCAGAGGATATAACATTAAAGAAAGGTGAAATTGATATTAGATGTGGAATTAGAGAAACACCATATGTTGATGACACAAATTTAATTGGAGAAGTTGTTTTTAATAAAATTGACCCAGCATATTTACAATTAAAATATAAAAAAAATCTATCAACTGGAAGTGGAAGAGAAGCAAATAGTATGATAAATTTAGTCGCTGATAAGATTAATATCATTAGTCATAAAGATAAAAATTCATTTAATTTAACTGATAAATCTAATCTTATTAATGATAATGAAATTGATGATATTATGAGTAAATTACATCAATTACCATATGGAGATGAATTGTTAAAATTATTAACACTTTTTAGACAAGCATTATTAACTCATGTACACCCATACCCATTGATGCCTACTTGTGTTAGTGATTATGTTAAAGAACTATCCAATTATGATATGTATAAGATTCTTTCAGAACATGTTAGAATTAGTTAATATTTATATATAAAAATAAAACTCATCAATGATTACAAGAACATATTTAAGTAAATTTAACACAATTATTAAAGATTCCACATTGAATACTGGTATAAATCCAGTAGCAGAATTAATGTATGGAACTAATATTTCTAGAATGTTAATATATTTTGACCATAATAAATTAAAAAGAATGGTAGAGAATAAAACATTCCCAGATTTAGCTAAATTTAAGCATTATCTTAAAATAACAAATGCTGGGTCAATTGATTTCACTCAAATTCACCATAAAGAAACGAGTTCAATAGATGAATCTGTTAAGATACGTGCAACTTCTTTTGATTTAATATTTTTTTTAGTACCCAAAGAATGGGACAATGGAAAAGGTTTTGATTATAGTAGAACATTTTTTAATCAAGGGTATTATGGTCAAGAATGTAATGATGTTTTTAGTGATAGTGCTAGACTAATTTCTACTGATGCATCAAATTGGTATCAAGCTAAGAATGGTTATTATTGGGATGAAGATGGCATATATTCAAATGATACATTATCAAAAGAATATGATAATTTTTCTAGTGGAGAAGGCAGTAAAATTATTATTGGAAGACAACATTTTGATATTGGTAATGAGAATATAAATTTAGACATTACTGATATAGTAAATAGATTTATCACTGGAGATTTAACTAATTATGGTATTGGAATTGCATATTCTCCTATGTTAGAGCTAACTAAATCTAGTGTCGAAAATTATGTTGGTTTTTTAACTCCTAAAACAAACACATTCTTTGAACCATATTTAGAAACAATATATTGTGATTATATATCAGATGATAGAGCTAATTTTGTTTTAAACAAAAACAATAAACTATACCTATACTCTAATATTGGGGGTAATCCTACTAATTTAGATGAAATTCCTAAATGTCATGTTAATGATATTGAATATGAAGTTAAACAATATTCTAAAGGTGTATATTATATTGATATTAACCTTTCTCAAAACGATTTTAAAGCGAATACAATGCTTTTTGACGTGTGGAGTAACATTATATACAATGGAACTAAATTTGATGATGTAGAGCTTGATTTTACTCTTAAAGGTAGTGATAAATGGTTTAGTTTTGGAAGCACAATTCCTCATACACCTAGTTTCATACCAAATGTTTATGGGATTAAAAATGATGAACATATCAAAAGAGGTGATATTAGAAAATTGAATATTGATGCTAGAGTACCATATACAAATAATCAATCAGAATTAGTTGATGAAGTTAAATTTAGATTATATGTGAAAGATGGTACTAGAGAAATTGATGTTATACCATTTATGAAAGTTAATAAAACTTTTCTAGAAAATTATGTTATGATAGATACAAGTATATTAATTCCAAATCAATATTATATAGATATTAAATTTAATTATAATATGGAAAATATTATCCATCATAATGTTTTAAGTTTCAACATAGTAGATGATTTGAATAATAAGTATAATTAATATTATCATTTATTTACATCATTTATTGTTATTATGTATTATTTATAGTAAAAGGTATTAAAAATGGATATTTTTAGTATAGACATATAAGTAAGGGTGTGGTATTACAGTTAGTTGTACCACACCCTTTTATGTATAATAACAAATTAATTTAAAATGTATGAGTAAGAAGAAAAATCTTAGAGATTTAGATGAGTTCGATAAAGAGTATATCGAATCTAAAATGAACAATGGTATTGAAGATAGGGGAAGTAATACTTACACCAATTGTTCTAAAGCATTAAATTATAAAATAAGCATTAAATGTAAAAACAAAAAACAAAAAGAGTTCTTAAATATACTTAAAAATGAAAGAAATGAAATATGTTTTGGTGTTGGTAGTGCTGGTAGTGGAAAATCTTTTATAAGTATTGGTTATGCATTACAAGTACTCAAAGATGCTGAAAACCCATATAAAAAAATAATAATAATTGTTCCTACATGTGAAGCTGGAAATATGTCATTAGGATTCCTCAAAGGAACATTAGAAGAAAAATTAGCTCCATACTTAGAAGCCGATTCATACACTATGGAAAAAATACTTTCTCAAAGTGGAAACCAAAATTCAAAACAAATTGTTAATGAATTAATAAAGTGTGAAATGATTGATTATCAATTAGTAAACTTTGCTAGAGGAAAAACATTTGATAATTGTATTCTTCTAATTAATGAATCAGAAAATTATTCCAAAGAAGAGATATTGCTTCTATTAACTAGAATTGGAGAAAATTGTAAACTAATAGTAACTGGTGACCCAATACAGCTTGATAGAAAAGATATTAAAAAAACTAATTCAGAATGTGGATTAACTTATGCAATGAATAAACTATGTGATTTAGAAGAAGTAGATTGTATAACTTTTGATGAGAGTGATATTGTAAGAAATCCATTAATTAGTAAAATTTTACAAAGATTTAAAGATTAGATAAAAAAAGAGACTAGATTAATCTAGTCTCTTTTTTATGTTAGAATATTTTATTTATTTTCTAATGCTTCAATTCTAGCAGTTAATGCTTCTATTGTACTTTTCAATGTTGCAATTTCAGTATTAGCAGCTTCAATATCGCTCAAATAAGCTATTTTATTGGCTTCTGAGCCACTTTGTCCAGCTTCTTGAACAGTTGGTCTAACTCCACTAGGAACGTTCAAATTCAAAGGATATTTTGTAGAACCAAAATCCATCACATCCAACTCATTCAATTGAGAAATCACTGCACCATCTTCTGGATTGCTTCCGTCAGTACCATATTTAGTACCTACCAATTGACCACCAGATGGTAGTACAATTTTAGATTTGGAACTATCCCACTGAACCTTGTATTCAAGAGCTTTAGATGTATTTTCCAAATCTTCATCAATTCTTTGACCGCAGTAATCTACATCAGTTCTTAATTTAGCTTCAATATCTTCCGCACGCTCTTTTTCAGCAATAATGGCATCAGCATTAGCTTTTTCAGCAGCACGAGCAGTAGTGGCTTCTGTTTGTAAATCATTTTGTA